>Ga0228711_1011741_pt1 | contig 11011 bp, 4 predicted proteins | sample MedpolnodulmetaG_2_FD_177996 | JGI IMG/M metagenome (GOLD analysis project Ga0228711, IMG submission 177996) | Root nodule microbial communities from Medicago polymorpha collected in Santa Monica, California, United States - brown nodules | ecosystem: Host-associated > Plants > Roots > Nodule...
TCTTTCTCAATTTTTCTACGGAATGTGATGGCAAGGATCAATTCCTTCTTGTCCCATACAACACTCGAAACTAACAAGTCACGTTATTCACGTTATGACTTTTAACTTTTGTATGAATCTCCAGCGTTTTGTCCCCATATGTTTGTTGATTAGTCCTTTTCTAGAAACTAGTAGTAAATCACCAATTTAAGCTATGTTTGGTAAAAGTTGTGGATGACGTGAGCTACATGACCGCGAATGAGTTTATAACAGTTAGATAAGTGATAAGTATCGATAGAAAATAAACTAGTTTTTTTTTTTGAAAATAAACTAGTTGATTGAATGTGAGATGTTTGATAAAAATTAGAGGTTTAACTCATAATATAAGATGATATATAAATGTTTTTAATCAATATTTCAATTACAATAACCCTTTTATTGTTTTAATCAACATTTGAATTTGAGACGTTCGATAAAATCAGTGGTTTAACTAACATTTTATTTTTTGTATTGGTCTTTTTATTTTGATCAATCTAATTTATTAAATATATAACAATTTATAGTTTGGTTTTTTTACGTTTCCAATATCACCCTTCCTAAGGAGATAGTTATTATAATTTTATATAATGAATTCCACTATTTTAAAGGGAAAAAATGAGTCGTTTGAGAGAATTTAGAGTTTGATTCATAATGGAAATAATAGTTCTTCAGACTTTACTTAACTCTCGACCGAACTCTGAATTATTAGAGGTCATTTTACCTTGGAAACGAGGGGTTAAAAACACACACACAAAAAGGGAAGGAAGTAGTTACAAAAACCTGGAAGGAAAAGTTTAGCGGTTTGGTGTAACATTTTGTTCAACCAATTTCATCCTTTAATTTTTTTAAATAATTGAATAAAATTTCACAATTACTACTATTTTCATTGATAAAAGTGGAAAGAGATTTTTCTTAAATTATAGTATAATTTTGTTTAAAGGATTAATGTGATAAGAGATTTTTTTTAAAAAACTATATAGTATAATCATCCTTAAAAAAATGATAGTATAATTTTATTAATTTTTAGATATCAAATTCATGGATACTTACAAGGTTTGGTGATTTATTTAGTGCTTGTTTGGGTTGGAGTTTGCAAGTACAAAAGCATGTTTGGGGATTTCCAAAGTAATACTACGATGATTTCTAAAAGCTAGCAATTGAAGTTTTCGGGTTAACGTGGGTTACCGCCGTGGTTTTATATAAAACGTGGGTTGAAAATCGCTGAAGCAAACAGGCTATTAGAACATAAAGAACGGAGAAGAAAAGGGAAATACAGGCAGGGTATTGGATTCAATAATGACTTTGTAGTATAAGAGAAGTAAAAAATTACTCCGTTGCATTGCATGAATCACGTGTTGTGTATGAATGGGCATGGGTTTCTGGTGGGAAACAACTCAAATGTTGAAATTAAGCTCAGAACGTTACTGTCCGCATAAAGAGAAGAATCCATTATATATTTTTTTAGACTTTGGATTGATGTGCATAAAAACCAACCCAAATCCTATTTATTAAAAAGCCACTCATTCATCCATTTTTTCATTCGTTTAAGGCTTTTATATGTGTTTAGTCTCTGCAAATAGGGGTCATTTAAAAAATGGTCCCTGACATTTTGTCCTCCCAAAATTTAATCATTTAAAATTTCGTCCCTATACCCACTTAATCACTGCTATGTCACCAAATTACCCCTTCTCTTATCGGACCACTTCGAAAAGACAAAAATACCCCTTCTTCTTCCTTCATCCTCTTCCTTTTCTTCATCAACAACAACACATAGGCAAATCCCTTTGATTAGTTTGCCATTGGCAAATCCCTATGTTTCATTTTTATTGCAATAGTTGAAAGTGCCAAAAGTCTATTAGATAAATCATCGAGTAGAAACAGTTCCATGGTCACTAGAAGAAGCAGGAAAAATAGTTTCAACAAGTGGCCAATCAATCATCAGCTCAACAATTTTCTAGAATTAGAATTCATGAACTAGAATCATCCAAATCTGACGAACTCGCTTCTCCTCCTCCTTCTCCTGTTTATGCTGAAAATAACGAAAAAGTAAAGATGATTTGTCTGGTATGTCGTGAATTCAACGATGCTACTCTTACAACAGTAAACGCTCACATCGACGGTTATCTTGCTGAGTCAGTTAGAGTTGAGCGTCGTCACATGAGGATGATGAATTCTAAATCCAAAGCGTTAAAGTCGTTAAAGTCAAAATCGCCGAAGAAGCGTTCTATAGCTGAGATTTTCAAAGTGGAGGATAACGATAAATATAAAGATTAACAACAACATCAGGAGAAGGAAGAGGAACCGATTCAAAACGAGTGTGTTGAAATTGTTGGAGTTACCTGAAGAAGATGCTGTTGAAGAGGATGAAGTTTCGATTAATGTTAGAAAGTTCAGGAGGCTCTCGCAACGGCTTGAGGCGTTGAGATCTAAACCAGGAGGTGGTGAACTGGCAAAAGAATCGGAGAAATTGTTAGTTGAGGAGGAGAAACTGAGATGATTTGTCTTGTTTGTAAAGATTTCAACGTTGCTACTGTGACGGCGGTGAATGCTCATATTGATACTGTTGTTGCCTACTGGTGTTGTTATTGATGAAGAAAAGAAAAGGAGGGGTATTTTTTCGAAGTGGTCCGATAAGACAATGGGTATTTTTGTCCATTTACAAGTCATTTTGCTGACTCACCCACGCAACTGGCCAATTAACAGAGCCACGTCAGCTAATTTGTGACGTGGCAATGATTAAGTGGGGAGATGGACTAAATTTTTAATGATTAAATTTTGGGAGGGCAAAATTCCAAGATTAAGGAATATAGGGACCATTTTTTAAATGGTCCCTATTTGCAGGGACTAAACACATATAAAAGCCTTCATTTAAATTGGTAAAATACATGTCACAAAACCCATACTAAGACAAAATGCCTATAAATGACAATGTCTATGAATATGATGAAATTAAAGTGACTGAAATTCTCATGTTTGTAACATTGAAGTCAAAGTTATTGATTAAATCTTCACTAAGTCATAGTTATTACGTTGATTTGAAGTGAACCAACCAAGGTCAAACATAGTAAGACAACAAAGGTAATACATAGGGACAAAGTAACAAATGATGTCTCAATCCAAGAGCGGAAATACCTTGAGTCGAATATCTCTTCTATGCAAAATTAACTAGTCATAGAGATCATAAAAGTGACATATAAGTTGGATATGTTTAGATTATTGACCAGTAAGGTTTGTCGTTGAAATTACATGGGATTTTTATGTATGGACAAACAAACTCTTGGATTCTTCTTCAACCCAGTCAAGATCAATTGTGTTAGGTCGGTCTCACACTTGTCCTTTTCAAACAATCATATAACCCAATAGAAACAGTATTACATAATCATTAGTACTATAGTTTTCATGTCACTGTTATTAGATTTCAGCGGTTATTTAAGAGAAATTCTAATATGGTTACATGACTAAAGAAATAGTGTTTAGTCACACACACATAAAGAAGTATTTTTTAATAATAAATAGGAAACTGATAAAAAAGATGATTGAATATTTTTTATGTGTGTATCCAAACATTATTGATTTGGTCTTGTGACTATCGAAGAATATCTCATTATTTAATTTCTTTTTCCCAAAGTATCCTCAGATAATAGCGAAAATAAACTTAATATGTAAATCAATTTTAATTAAAATCTCAATGTATATATATTATATAGTATATACGTATTTTATACAAATCAATATGAATTATAATCTTACAGCCATAAAACCCAAATTATTCCCCTAGCCACATTTCATATCATATACTTCAAATAAAAAAAACCAAATCATACCCCAATACTGGGACCTTATTTCATGTTGCATTACTCTTAATACTGAAGATCAAAAGCATAGAACATAGTCAACGCCAAGTCAACACCAAACGTTGCTAACTTATATAATCTTTGAGGCTCACCAATTAATTCAACAATTATCATGGCTTCTTCAAGAAACTGTTGTTTCGAATGCTTGATGTAGCTCTCATTTTTTTCTTAGCAATCTGGATGAAATCATCAAACTGGTCCCTTTGGTAATTTTCCTTATAACTGTTGTTACCATTAGCTTCATGATCTGCTGCTGCAGGTGTAGTGTTGTTACTCTGCTCCCTATCACTGTTGGACTTGGACATTGTGACGGTTCTGATTTTATATGTAGCACGTTTAATGAAATTGTTGAATGTTTCATCGTTATCAAGTGGTGTCTCTAACTTGGATTTCCCTATATATTCATCATCTCTTAAAGTTGTAGTTGTATTACCTTTGATTCTATGGCTTTTTTTTGTTGGAAAATTCATCAGTTTTTGTCTTGGAACATGTTGTTCGAGTGAAACAACCTTTGTTGTCTTGCCATATTGTACTTTTGAGTTTGATGAGTTTTTGTTACCCATGGATTGAGAAAGAGATTTGGTTTTGCAAGATAAAGAATTTGAAATTTTTAAAATGGTTCACAAAAAGGTTTAAGCTAAGAAGATTATGTGGTTAAGTGCAATTTGAAAGAGGTGCAATAAACTTGCTTTATAGTGTTTGTTTATGAAGGAGGGGTGTAAATGGAAAGATGGAAAAACTATGAACTACTAGAAAGAAATAAAAAAAAAAAAAGGTGTTTTGAATTGTATTAGAAGATACTATATTAGGTGGAACTTAAGTTTTATAATGAGATTTTTTCTAAATTAATTAACAAGAATATTTATAACTAATACAATATGATATGATATGATGGCTTTTTAATTGCCAAATATGGCGGCTTAATTAAAGAAAAGCATTCAGAGATGAAGGTTTTCAAAGGAACAGGTAGATGGTATCGGATTCTTGAAAGACTTGTAGAAATATACAAAGTTCATTTACAACTTGCAATTCATGCACAATCACATCATGTTAGTTTCCTATGTAGGAGCTAGGAAACATGGTTCAATTTTTTTGTATGGGAATGTCATATTATTGTTAATTAATGTCTTTCTGGTGGAATACAACTCGCAATACTTCCATAATGTAAGTAGCACACATCATAACAAGTTACAAGTTCTTGACACCAAATATATGCAAAGGCGGAGTTCAAACCTCAAACACCTACTTATTCCCATTTAAAAATGATTTTCTTATGACTAATATACTTTACCATAAAAAGAGTTTGTTGTTGATATTAATTAATCTAAATATAAACAAACTGTAAAAAAATATTTGGTTCAAATTGAATTAAATACTTTTGACTTTTTGTTTAAATTCAAAACCCGAGGAAGCAGACACAAATCCACTATCATATTGGGGGCAATTGCCCCCACTAATGTTTAGGTTATATATGTTAAAAAATTTGATATTTTAATTACTACCTTCTCTTAAAATAATAGATTGTTCCAATGAATTGAAACTTTATAGCATAAAAAAAGTTTCTCTCATAAATTTTACATAATCAAATGTTCAAATGTATTTGAGATGAAATTTTGAATGATTTTTTCACATACATATAGAGAGAATTTTTAATAGTGTTGAAAATGAGCAAAATTCTACAATACTTTTTTTTAATATAAAGACACAAAAAAGAATATTAATTTGTAGAAGTTAAAGAATCTTTCATTTTTCTAAATATAATAATGTAGTGTTTATAATCTCAAGTATTTTTTCAATAACAATTATGTTATTATTTTATCACTTATTCAAAAAAAAATTGTATAAATATGTACTTATTATCTACTTACTATATATTAAATATTAATCCCTATGATTTTACCATTTTACCCCTATGAGGGGCATTTTTGTAATTTTCTACTAGGTGGGATATGGTTGCTGCTGCCTCACTATTATATGGGTGCATTTCCCATTTTGCCCCTCACAATTTTTTTAATTATTTTATAATTTTTATATTTTTAATAACTTTTAACTGTTTTCCAATTTTTATGTTTTTAACTATTTTTCAATTTTTTCTTCCAAATTCAGTTGCTTCTACATTGCTGTTGTGGGGGATTAAGATATCGTTTGACCCGACTTTTTTCCAACTTCTCTACATTTTTAAGGAGAAGTTAGGCCAAACACAGTATCAATTAAGTACTTACTAAAAAAAGTAATTTTTTTCAATGCATAAAATTGAATGAAATGAGCTTTGACCAAAAGTTGTTGAATGTTACTTTAAAAAATTCCTTCTCGACAATTTATTTCACAAACACCTCTTTTCAACTCACGTTGGGAACCTCTTCTTTTATTTTTTAATATTATATTTCAATATGTTTTTTTTTCTTCCATTTAACTTTTTTTTGAACCGTTCCATTTAATTTTATTATCTTTTTTCAAAGAAATTTCATTATCTTTTTATCACTTATATATTTAATTTCAATATTGTTTAATTATCACAACCTCACAAATACTTTTATTCACGCTGTCATTTAATGATACCGAATATTTTTATTTCCTTTCTTCAACCTCGCGAATATATACAACCTCGCGAATATTTTAAATACTTCATGTTTAACAGGTAACACAAAATCTTTGGCCGACTGAGCTCCAACTACATCTACACGATCAGTTGTATCTTCCTATAAATAAAAGTGATGAAATTATATTTAACAACAGCAACAACAAATTGAAAGAAGAATCAACAAGAGGGAGAAAGAAAAAGTCATACCAGATACCAAGGAATCTCTTTACTCGTGAACGACGTTAAAGCAGAATCTTTTAACCAGGAATCATTGTGTTTGTGTTTGAGAAAATGTTGTTCTACCTATTATAAAATTATACAGTGAGTTAGCATTGACTGTAAAGATTAGACATTATTATCATGATTTTAAGAATACTATATGTCCATATGTACCGCTTCTTCCACAATTACACCCTTTAAACCACTTAATTCACATTCAATTGTGCTTTCAGATGCAACTCTTCCAGAAATTGCAACGACCAATGCTGAATTTTGAGTATCTAGTAGTTGCTCTGCAACAACACAACTTGAATAACTACAAGTCTACTAGTACAAAGTAAAGCAATTCACTTATTCATTTATTTATAGTTAAGTGGAATGCAAAAATAAAAATAAAAATAAAAGGTTTTGATTCTATACACTATAGAAATAGGCATAAGTTTTGCATTAACAATAAGTACTTGTAGGACTACATATTAACACAATCTCCGATTTGCAAATGGACCTATTTACTCTGCGAAAACATTTTTTGATTTCATTTTAATTTGTTAATAAGAAGATGAGATAATTTTGAAGTGGGGGTGGATATTATGCAGAGGTTTTGCTTTGTAATTAACTTTGTAAAGTAACATACAAAGATTGTAATAAATAAACTAAAGTGAATAAATAATTACAGAAAAATAGCTTCTGACATAAAGCTCAGCAAAAACAACATGATCACATCGAATTATTGGCAAGCAATCCAAATAGTTATCTAAAGGCCTACTAGCACTTTTCAACAAAATGCTACCAAAACTTAGTCCTAGTAGCTACCAATCAAAAAAGAATAAAATCAAAGTACCAACAACAAGGCATCAATTGAATTAATTAAGCAACAGATTAAGTGGCCTTCATCATCATCGATTGATCACTGCTTTTCATTAACTGGTTTCAGTAAGAGTTTTTGTTTTAAATAGCAGTAGAAAATATCACTCGTTGATACTTCAAAAAAGAAATTGGTATATGCAGTGTGCAGATTCTTTCCAAAATTTCTTAGCTTAAATACCTAATCATATATGGCAACAAAAGCTAAAGAAAGTAGTACACTTGTTGTAACTGAACATGGGAGGGGTGGTTATCATGCAATTTTTGGTAGAGAATAGTTTAATTAGTTGAAGTTCTGTATTGGTGCACTAATAGTATATTTGCAAATTGAGCATGTTTATAATTGTCCAGGGGTTGCAGGTGCTCAAAATGTCTCGTGTTCAGTTCTAGGAGTGGAGGGCTTGTGTGGAGCAGTGGAGTTTAAGTCTTTATGTGCATTTGTCAATAAAATATGTTAACATATCTGACAGTAAGCGGAGACAACTGGTACAACAAATATGTGATATCTTGGTGTAAGAGGGATTATAGTGCAAAATATTGCAGTTCTGTCCTTGTGTTGGCTGGGGTATGGTTTTCATGGCATAAACGTGTTCGTGTCTGCAAAAAATTGGTCTGTCAATATCTAATTCATTTGGAGCGAACCAAACCAAATTGATTGGTGAAGGAGCTGGTGTATCTGGTTGTTGGCTTGGAAAGAGTTAACTCATAGATGTGTTGATGGATTTTTCTCATAAGGTGAAAGTGAAACTAACTCATCTCTTGGGAGTAAACAAGATACAAAACTAAATTGCTTTAGTCCTGAAGTAGCAGTTTGGAAGGCAGTTTACATGCTTGGTTGCTCACTAGCATGTATGCCCATCAATTGTGGCTGAGGCATCGGACTCAACCGTGTATCTTTAGTTTAGGTGGATGATATATGGCTGTTGTAGGGGCTGATTTTCTGCTGCATAATTTGCAGATTTTTCAGTAGTTAGTCAATTAAGCTTTGGCTCAATTATATTTTCTTATTTTCTTCAAACCTTTTGTTTATCTAAGTTTCTGGACAGTGAAAGTAATGTAATTATAACTGCCATAATAAGCATTTCATAGCCTCACACTTTCAGCAAGTATAACAAGAAAAAAACATTGCAATAGTATTAACTATATATGCTACTTTGAGTTTATGAAAAAGACACATACCTAGCTCCTTTAACTGATTGACCCGGGTCACAGATTTAAGAATTTCCACATCCCTGCCCACCAGTCATGAAAAAGACACATTCATAGTTCCTTTAACTTTTTTTAATAAGTCTTATGCATAGGTTATAATGTAGTCATGAAATAAGACCTTAGTTTCATTGAAGAAAAAACGACAGCAAAATACTTCTTACTTGCAAATGGTTATTCCAAGACAGTATAGAGCAATTCCACTAAAGTAACAACCAATTCCATCCCAAGGAATCATTATCATCCAGCTTCAATGCTGATCAATACTACTTCCAATCACCAACATGCAAAATCATTCCAAAACCATCAAAAAATATAAAATTAACCTCCCATTCCCACCCCCAAAATTAAAGTGAGAGAAAAACTTACAAGGGTTTGCAGCAGATATTGACGTGTTTGTTATGTTGCTACTCTCTGTGCATGTTGATTGAGCAAGAATGGTGTCATTTTCAAATGTAGGGTTTATACTTTCTTTTTGTTTGACAAAGGATAGGGTTTATACTTTTTTTTTTTGTTTTAAATAAAGCATAGGGTTTATACTTTTTTGTGTCCAGCGTTCGAACCGAGACTTAACTACATCGTCCTTATCAATTGAGTTAAGCTAAGCCAACAGAGACGCGTAGGGTTTATACTTGTTAACCAAGAATTATCATTTTTTTTATTTTTAATGAAATAATCAATCAATTATCAATTATATTACATTATTAATTATTTTAAGAGTGAAAATCCAAAAATCCCTCGCAAATTTTTCGTAGACCAATTCGGTCAGTGTATAAAAAATTCAAATTAGTCCATGGTATTTTCATATGTGACATATTAGTCCCTAACCCATTGTGTTAGAGGGACTAATTTGTCCCCAGTATAAAATTATCGTGAATTAATTTGAGTTTACTTTTTATCAAGAAGTGAATTGATCTGCGAAAAAATTGTGAAGAGTGATTTTGGTCTTCAATCTAATTTTAAAGTAAATTTTAACAAATACATAAAAAAAAATGTAAAATGGATTTAATATCTAGTTTTATCATACTTTTTAGAGTCTTACTAACCAGTGTCTTCAGAGCAATGGTTAAGGAAACTATAAGTAGAAATTTTTTCTTGAAAATATAAATTTTGACTTTTGATTAAGTAATAATTACACTACTTTTTAAATAAAAAGTTATTTGTTTCGGTTGTGTAATCAATACCCTGAGGGCACTGTTTAACATTCTCCTACTTTTTATGGACCTAAATTTGGTGCATGAAGTGAATCTACACATTCATAGGTTGGTGAGCGTCATACTTTCTACATGTGAAAGAGAATGATTGATTAAAAATGATAAAAACATATGAAAGATAAAAACAAACACATCAAATATCAATGACACTCTCCCTAAAAAAAAATCAATGACACTTAAATGAAATCCCTAACTTTTGACCCTTTTTTAAATCCTAAAATATGTTTTTTCAAGTATAAAATTATTTTGGCAAATAAAAAATTTGTCATTTAAGTTTGACAAAAATACCACCTTAGTCTTTAAGTATTTTAAGTTTCAAATAGATCTTTAAGTTTCTTTTAACTTGCTAATTCAATGCACATCTATGTAAAGTTTTTAAAGTTTTTCAGTATCAAATAAGTCCTTAAAACGGTAATAGGTTCTTTAAATTTTTTAAAGTTTCAAATAGATCATTTATGTTGTTAACTTAATGCACTCATTAAAAGTTTTTTAAGCTTTAAATAGGTCCTTCTTTAAAAAAAAAGATTTAAATAGGTCCTTAAAACGTTAATAAAGACTTATTTGAAACTTAAAAAACTTAAAAACTAACCCCATTTTTTTTGGATATTATTTTTGCATGTCACGGTAATAATCAATTAATTTTAAATCCGAAGCATATCCTTTTCAATTGGAAATATATATCCGTATTCGGAAAAATCGGAAAAAATCTTATATCTTGTTAAAAAAAATATGTAACAAAATAGCCTATAAATAAGAGAAGTACTCTTGAAAAATTTAAGCTCACAAATTCTCTAATTAAAAAAAAATAAAAATTAGGGTTAGCGATTTCTCACCTTTCGGCTTTTACCAATCACCATGTCTTCAGAAACTAAGAAGATGATCACTCTCAAGAGTTCCGACAACGAAACCTTTGAGGTTCCCGAGGCTGTGGCACTTGAATCGCAGACGATCAAGCACATGATCGAGGATGATTGTACCGACAACGGAATCCCAGTTCCTAACGTGACCGGTCATATATTGGCGAAGGTGATTGAATACTGTAAGAAGCATGTCGA
>Ga0228711_1011744_pt1 | contig 11008 bp, 13 predicted proteins | sample MedpolnodulmetaG_2_FD_177996 | JGI IMG/M metagenome (GOLD analysis project Ga0228711, IMG submission 177996) | Root nodule microbial communities from Medicago polymorpha collected in Santa Monica, California, United States - brown nodules | ecosystem: Host-associated > Plants > Roots > Nodule...
ATTATATTGGGTCAGAATCATAAAAGCATTAAGAACGATTTAATATTGAATAAACTAGAATGGCATTCATAAAGATTAAGAGTTACAAGTTACATAAACAGGAGCTAGAACATAATCATCTCTTGACCTAATCACAAAGGATCTAGCTACTCATGGCTAAAACACAAATAACTAATATGAAAGAAGGATTCATTACATGAAATTGGTAACCAGATATGAGTTTTGATGGTCTCCCACCTTCTCTACAGATCTCCAACTCCAAAAGTCAGTTTCTTTCTCCAAAGTTCCAACCCTTTCCTTCAGAAAACAACTTCCCTTTTATAGGAAAATTCCTAGAAACGCTAAAATCGTACTCCGATGCTGTAAATCGGAGCACGATGGCTTCATTAAACTCAAAACTCAACTGGAGCGTCTGCCAAATCGGAGCCCGATTTTGTCCCATCGGAGCACGATTTTTTACGAGACAAAATGTCTCAAAAATGCAGCAAAATCGTAGCCCGATGCTGTAAATCGGAGCACGATTTCTCCTTTGTTTCAGCATTAAAAATCAGTCTTTTTGCAACTTCTAACTCATGCACAATCACCTAAACTCAACCAAAATTACATAAAAACTATAACAAAAGTGTTATATGACCTAGTCTCATCAATTTGTAGGAAGAAGAATTTTAGTAGCAGTGAGTCTCTGAGGATGGCTTTGAAGCCTACTTGTTTACTTAACGCTTTTGGGAGTCTTTACCGAGTCGATGCTCTGATCTGTGACACTAGGGATTGGGGATTTATTTTATTTTAGATTAGGTTTTAGAAATCTTTTGAATTCAGTTTTGATGTTGATACAAATGATGTGAAAGTTACTTTGATGTTCTGAAAAATTTATTCTGGTGCTACGTTTTTAATTTAAATAAAGTATTTTTGAATTGAATAAGATGTGTGACACCCTTGCATGTTTAATTAATTATTGAATTTTTATTAGAAAATAATATGTGGGGTTTAGGGTGTTACATTTTGCATGAAGCATAACTGTGGCAAATTCTTGAAGAGCCTTCTTTCCACAACTCCGTTTTGTTGAGGTGTTATAGGAGATGAGAATTCATGTTTGATTCCCTCACCAGAATAATATTCATTAAATTTGGCATTCTCAAACTCAGTTCCATGATCACTTCTGATTCTCACAATGGCACTATCTTTTTCTCTTCGTAGTTGTGTGCATAGATTTTTAAACACATCAAAGGTGTCTTATTTTTCTCTAATAAAATTTACCCAAGTGAACATTGAGAAATCATCAACAACTACAAAAGCATATCTTTTACCACCAATGCTTTCAACTTGCATAGGTCACATCAAGTCCATGTGTAGAAGTTCAAGTACTTTAGAAGTTACCTGATGTTCTAACCTAGGATGAGACATTCTAGTCTGCTTACCAATCTGACATTCACCACATATGCTATTGTCAACAATTTTGAGATCAGGAAGTCCTCTGATAGCTTCTGAGGACATGGCTTTCTTCATGCCTTTTAGATGTAAGTGTCCCAGTTTCTGGTGCCATAGCTTGACCTCTTCTTCTTTACTCATAAGACAAGTGGTAAGGTGTGCTTCTTCTTGGGATACCCACAAGTAGCAGTTGTCTTTAGACCTGGTTCCTTTCATAAGAACTTCACCCTTTTGTCTGTAATCTGACATTCAGGCTTGCTGAAATTCACTTCCAGTCCTTGATCACATAGTTGACTTTATGCTAATCAAGTTCGCAGTTAATCCTCTCACTAGGAGCACATTATCAAGTCTTGGTATACCATGCTTGATCAAGTTACCAATACCCAGAATTTTACCTTTAGCTCCATCACCAAAAGTAACATAGCTGATAGCATAAGGTCTCACATCTTCAAGGTATTTATCTACCCCAGTCATGTGTTTGGACCAACCACTATCAAAGTATCAGTCCTCTTTAGATGATTCTCTTAGAGATGTGTGAGCAATTAACCTAGTATTGACACTTCTGGGGAACTACCTTTTCTTGGGTGGAGAACCTTGTCCAAACTGGAGCGCCTCGTCGGGTACCTAACAGGTTGCCGAATTGTTTAGATCTGACCGCTCTTGTGCCTTCCATCAAGGGGCACCGGGACATGACAACGAGCACTGTTACGCTCTGAAAGCCTAAGTCCAAAAGTTGATCCAAGCTGATATCTTGTCTTTCGAAGGTTCGAATCCAAATGTGCAAGCTAATCCGCTACCGAATCATGGGGCATAATCTATCAATATGGGGGGCAAGACAATCCCGAGGAGGTAGCACCTAGATTTGATGACACATGGAGTGGTTAGCCGCAATTGGGTCGCTGTTGATTTTCTTTCCGTTACTCATTTGTTCAAATGATCTTTTTTTTTGTTTTTTTCTTTTTTTAAAAAAAAAAAAAAAAACCTTTCGTCCCGCCCGAGACGAAAGTGAACTTGTGTAGGGATTTTTGCTTCATACATTTTCATCATTAATAAAAAGGTCGTTTTGATCCCGACTTTGTTTTTATTTTGTGTTTTTTTTTGGAAAAATGGTAATACAAAAAACCCAAAAAGAATAATCATCAAATATGTGTTTATAATCATAACATTTATTTACTTGCTAAAATCAACCATAAATCATACATTGATGAACACGTTGAACACTTTAACCCTGTATTCCCTCCCGACTTTGAGTTCCATGTGTTCTAAGCTGAAGAAGAGAAGAATGAAGAGATTCCCGATGAGATCTCTCGCCTACTGGGGCATCTTAGCCGTTAGAGCTACAATAAAAATATCAAGAAGATTGTCCAGAAAATGACATTCACTTACAAAGACTGGCACGAGATGCTACCATTTGCCTTGAATGGGTATCGTACTTCAAGTGCACACTTCAACAGGGGCAACCCCTTTTCCCTCAGTATACAACATGGAGGTTGTGCCTCCCGTGGATATCGGAGTCCCGTCAATGAAAGTTCTGACGAAAGCCAAGAAGGATGAAGCTAGCGTTCGACAGAGAAGGCTCGTCCCCGTGAATTTCAAAAAGGAGGCCTTGGGTTCAAAAAATATATTATCTTTTCAACCAGACTCCAGAGGCAAAGGGATGCCTAATTGGCTCGTCCCCGTGGATTTCAAAAAGGAGGCCTTGGGTTCAAAAAATATATTATCTTTTCAACCAGACTCCAGAGGCAAAGGGATGCCTAAATACGAAGGATGGTGACGAACTCGCACGTCCTGTGAATACCAATGCAGTCAAGAAATTCTTTGATAAAAATCTCCTTGATAAGTCACAAACCTGAAAAGGCAGCTTAGGCAAAAATGAGCGTCTCAGTGGACTGAAAACCTGAAGGGGCGGTCCAGGCAAAAATTAGAGACATGAACCAAAAATGATTATCCTGATAGGTTGAAACCCGAAAGGGCGGTCTATGCAAAAGTTAAGGATTGTGACAAAGTAACTGCATCGGGTCAGACATGATTCACTTGGGGCATTTTATCTGTCAAAGGACCTCCGATTTGAAGCATCTGTAAATCAAGCATTCGAATAGTGGAATTCAAAGTTGTTAGGGAGAATAGCAATTATTGTGTTCGATGTACCCTTCCCATCTTAGATCAAATCTTATTATAAATTGTAAGAGATATGATACAACGAATCAATATTCACTGGTCTTCAAAATGCACACAACAATTTGAAACAATTGAAGTCAATTGCAAATAAAGCTTGTCTCGACTATGGTATTAGATTAATGTTTGTTATAGTTTGTTAATAGTTTTTTCTTGAACACGCCAACATGGAATATCATTAAGAGTAATCTCTCCAGCACAAGTCATGCCATAGAAGAATAAAAACAATTACAACAATTCAAGAAAAACTGAAGGAACAAAATCATGATAAGCAAATGAGCTAAAATACGATCAACAAATATTGTTGTGGATTCATTATATTCATTGTAAATTCAATTCATAAATTCTTCTATAATATTTGTTCATCACTTTCTGTCCTTTTCTCATCTTCTTCACCATGTTTAATCAGCAAGATGCTTACTTGAAACACTTGCATTTTTCAAATAAATTTCATGAAAATTTAATGAAACGTGTGGCTTTATAATCTTTGGGACACGTTGTTCACAAATAATAATAAAATAATTTGAAGCATGGAATGCGTGGTAGGTTATGTGGATAATGGTTGGGAAAATAGTCACAACATGTGAGCATGAAAATGAAACGAGAAAAATAAGGGAAGTGGTATTTTAGTACTATTTTTGTATATAAAATCAATGACGGATTTTCATAAAAATAAAAAACCTAAACTACACTCAATCATTTTTTATCAAATAAATGTATCTCATATATCTTCAACCAAAATCTAATCATTATAACTGAATGTAGATGTAGATATGTATATTTTTCTAATTTAACACAATAAAGCTGTCTCATTTAAGTGTTTAAGCCGATCTCACATATACTCTATTTTGTAATAACTTTAAAATGTTATAACTAATAAACACTAAAATTCTCCTAGGTGATAAAAAAATTCTCCCGTTTAACACCTCAAAAATTATTAAATAGATTTTATAAAAAATAATAGCATTTCAACAATACTTTTTTTAATAATCAATAAAATGATAATTGAAGAATTTTTTTTGGTGCATGTAAAATCTAAATATGGTAGAAAATAATCCTTATAAAACACTAATCCTTATAAAACACTTATCTCAAGATGCTTATTTGAAAAATGAGTTTCTACATTGGATATGGTCATTTTTTTTTTTTAAAAAAACTCATTATTTAGTCACCATGGATATAACAATGATAAATGGAGATCTTTGAATTTTGGGTCCTGCTAACCGGTGCCCCTGGGACACTAGTTAAGTATACCATAAAAGGGAATTATTACCATAAAAGAAAACTGTTGTTGACTTTATTATAAATTAATTACACAATTTCAATGCATTAACTACTATATAATTTCCTTTTTCATATCCTTAACCAGTGCCCCGAGTGCACCGGTTAGCATTTTCCTTAAATTTTATATATTTATTTTTTGTCAAAAAAAATTGATATATTTATTTAACACCTTATTTTATCTCTGCCTCTCTTCATATCACATCATTAATATAAAAATGGTTAATTAAATAAATGATCCCTATAAATATTCAAAATTTTGTTTTTAGTCCCTACAAAATAAAATCACACTTTTTAGTCCCAATGACATTTTTCTTTAGCATTTTAGGGACCAAAAATTTTCATGGAAAATTTTACAGTGACTAAAAATATTGACAGAAAATTTTACAGGGACTAAAAATAAAATTCTGAATATTTATAGGGACCATTTACTTAATTAGCCCTATAAAAAATGATATTTATACAATTATTTTGTGACAACTTTTGAAACAACGTTCTTCTTCTCTCTTCTTATTGATCAAAAACAACAAAGAGATAGAGAAAGAGAGTGAGTAAGAATCTAATAAAATTATGAAAGATAAAGTTGTATAAAAGTTATTTCAAAAGAACATTACAAATATAATTTCTCTTGGGTAAATGCTAATTTTTGCCCTCAATGTCACATGTTAATGAATTCATAATGAATTTAATAAAGTCATGCATTATGGAGAATGCTAAACAGTGCTTTCAGGGCATTGGTTAAGCAACCAAAACAAGATTTTTTTTTTTTTTTTTATAAAAAATGGTGTAATTATTATTTAATCAAAAGTGAAAACTTATATTTTCAAGACAAATTTTCTATTTATAGTTTCCTTAACCATTGCTCTAAGGGCACTGGTTAGCAAGACCCTATGTTTTATGATGCAAAATTGCTCTTTTAGGGTTTCTTAACATTTGCGTTTTTAGCATGACCATCTCTCTTGATATATTACACGACTCTATGTTATTATTTATTGGGTATTACTAACGATTTTCAATAAAAAAAAGTATAATGCTTCAATTTTCAATACATTAAATGCACAAATTTCCATAAAAAATCTAATGCTTCAATTTTCAATACATTAAATGCACAAATTTTCATAAAAGAAAAGTCTAATGCTTCAATTTTCAATATATTAAATGCACAATTTCCACAAATATCCATTAAAAAGGTCTAATGCTTCAATTTTCAATACACTAAATGCACAAATTTCCATAAAACTTATACTCCCTCCGTCCCGCAATAGATGACTCATTTGAAAATGTGTAATTTTGACCTAACTTACTTTGACCATATTTTTCTACTAATATACAAAGATAAATAATATTATATAAGATGTCGTTAGATTTGTCTCGATGAGTATTTTCAAAATATCAAATTTTCATAATTTTTTCTAATTTATTATACAAGATATTTAAGCTCAAAATTATGCATTAGCATACGTAATAAGGTCAACTGTGTCAAGTATTATGGGACAGAGAGAGTAATATAAAGTTCTTAAAAAATATCCTTAAAACACTCATTAACATTTCCCTAGTTTATTTCAAAATTTATAAATCCATCCAGAAAACATTGTCCTCTTAGACAATAGTAGTAATACATTTGGAAGAATAAAAGATACCAAGATTAAGTTTTTTTTATAAGAAGTTAATTAGTCCACATAAATTGACACCGAGAACAATCGAACATAAACCTAAGATTTTGAGGAGAATACATTCACAAGTCTCAAACTAATACCACCAAATCAACGCAAATAAGTTTATACTCTCTGTCCCATAATGAATGAGTCATTTGCAACAAAAAAAAAAGTGTCCTAAAATAATTGAGTTATTTCACTTTTCAATACAATATTAATTACTTTTTTCCTTTTGTAATTCTAATTAATACTACTTTCATCACTTTCAATTCAATATATTTCACTTTGCATTTATGAGAGTGAAGAATACACGAATACTTAATAAAAACACTTAAAACCATTTTTCTCTCTCCTTCATTTATGATTTTTTTAAAAAATTTAATATATGTGAAATCTATTAAGATGCATTAATGTCCTAAGCAATCTTCAAGAGCCTAAACTAGGTTAGTAGGTTTTATGCAAGTGAGGTCCCCACCGTTGCCCTTCAGATTCATGTGGCTACGATCTACACAGCCACATCTTCAACAAACACACACTTTCCGTCACACAATCGTCCTTCTCTCACGCACCAATAAAACTCTCACGTTCACTCCACGCGCTTTGATACATCTCATTCCTTACCTTACACATTATTCATTCACACACATTTCCCACTTTTCCGGTTCAAAAAAAAAAACGGAAAAAATCTTCTACGGAACCTCGTTACTATAACAAGAACAAACCTAACTGCATTTTCTTCTTCTTCATTTTCTTCATTGAGTCAACTAAAAACGACGGCGTTTTTGGAATGACTGGGAAAATGGTGGAGACGGTGGAGCAACCTAACGAAGAAGAGCTTTCTCTTCTTTCAGTTTCAGATAATGGTGACCGGTCATGGCGGTTGAACTTCGACTCTTTTCAGTTGAATTCTCAGCATACTGAAAAGACTCCTAAACCCTCTCCTGGTATTCATGACTGCTATGGTGTTCTTGGTAATTTTCTTTCTACTTAGATTTTTTAGCATTTTTAAATTATTTTTTTATTAAGTGTTCTTGTCTTAGCTATTAATTGATGAGTATTTAAAATATTATATAATGTTAATTGGTTATCATAGAATCTTTGAAATTGTATGAGCTTAGTTTAGTTTCCACATTATAAAATGGTCTTTGATGTATCTGGATCTATTATCAAATGTATACTTTGTAGCACTGACACTTCTGATCGAAGGTGTTCGGTGTTTGACATGTGTCAGTATCTGACACTGACACGACACAGACACAGACACTTTGATTGCATTCAGTTAATTTATTTTCTCAAATTATTTACTCGTGTTGGTGATGTGTCCGGTGTTTATGTCTGTGATTTATAGAATCTATCTTTGATATTATTCACTTTGTGCATGTTTGGTATACCTGTGAGCTTGTCAAAGTTAAGGTAAGTTACTTTGATTTGGTAAAAACTACAATGTAATTTTTATGAAAATCACTCGCACTCATTCTGATATTAAACATGATTTAATTTCAAATTTATTCATGGATTTACCAAAAAAAAAATTAAGTTTAATTAGCCCACCCAAATTGACATTGAGGATAATCGAACCCGAGACCTTGAGGAGGAGCACACTCCAAGGTCCCAATTCAACACCACCATGGCCAACCCAAATGGATTCGGATTTACAAACTTAATGGTGTTATGCTCCCAACAAATAATAGCACAAATGATTTTTGGATACAAATTTTGACATCAGACACTGTATAAACATATTGTCTTCGTTTTTTTGTTAATATTTTCTCTTTACTCAGATGATGTTGAAAAAAGGCACTAGTTCGGTATTTTTTACTGTGTTTGCTAGTTGTGTCCAAATAACAGCTGTTAATAATAAAGAAGGGGTCAAATTTGATCAACATTTTGCAATTTCATGAATCATTTTGAAATATTGTTAATTTAGACGACTAAGTTGATCTGTTCCAATATTTTTGGAGACCAAGTTGGATATTTACTCGGGAACTGATTCCTCTTTTTATTTTGTTTTTAATTAATTTATACTTTTATTTTGGAATCTTCTTTTTCTTAGTTAAGAATCTTTTGTTTTTTTTAATTGGAATCTGCAATTTGTTTTGTATCAATGGCTGTGGTTGATTGTGCGGAATGTGATGTTGGAATTATTCTGTTTTGGTGTGATTTTAAGTTCCTTGTGTTTTTCTTTTGGCTCTTTATATATGCAACTTCTATTTTTGTGTTCCTCTTTGCAATAAGTCTAAAACTTGTTTCAGTTTTCTGAAAGATGCTATCGATGGATGCAATGCAGGGTGAGTAGTACACTGTGTTTTCTAGTTTACTTATTCTTCCAGGTTTAGTACATACTGGGATTAGGAAGTTGGGTAGATACAAAAGGTGTTTTTTTGTTGTTGAGAATTTTGGTTTTTGGGTTTGATGATTTTGTATCTTGGTTTAATATATTCAAGTTTAATTGTGTTTTTGATGTTTTTCAAGCTGGATTTAAGTCAAGTGAGCTTTTGCATGCTTTTCTAGAGACCAAAGGCGAAACTTTCAGACTATGGACTATTATTTTATTTTTTTGTTGCTTTTCCGTGATTTAACTGCAATAAGTTGCATTTATTTGATGCATTAGATTTTCATTTCAGTTGAATGCATCTAGACTTTTGCTTTATTTCTTGCTATGGATTTGTTTGGACTTTGGTCTTTGATCCTGTTACATCATGTGCTTTCTAAGTTTGTTTGGACTCTGATATTTAATCGGAAAGGTGATTTCATGTCTATGTTTTAAATTTCATTCTCTTTTCTGTTTGTTAGGTCAAGAAGATAATATTGCTGAGTACTATCAGCAGCAGGTTGAAGTGCTTGAGGGCTTTACTGAAATGGATGCCTTAGCAGAACGTGGTTTCATTCCCGGAATGTCAAAGGTTTCTATTCCATTTTCTCCTTTATCCTCTTTAGATCTAAACACCAATAGTCCTGTTTAGATATACAACTTAATGAAGAGCTTATATAATAATTGTTTATCATAAAAGGGCTTATGTATAAATAAAATAAAGTCGAACGTTTTCATAAAAGCTATAAGACTTTTTCTTAAGATATCCTGGAAAAGTTTTGAAAGTAAGCTGCAAATAGTTTATGGACATGTCATAAGATGTTTCCATAAGCTCTCTCAAACAGTTTCACAATTGCTTATGCCAGATTATAAGTTCAAATAAGCCAATCCAAACCAGACTATATAGTCAAATGCCTTGGCTGAGTATCCACTATTGTATGCAGGAGGAACGAGACAAGTTAGCCAGGAGTGAGACGTTTGCCATCAGAATATCAAACATAGCAAACATGGTTCTTTTTACTGCCAAAGTTTATGCATCAGTCAGAAGTGGCTCCCTAGCCATCATTGCATCCACTTTAGACTCTCTTTTGGACCTCCTTTCTGGATTTATCTTATGGTTCACTGCATTTTCCATGCAAACACCAAACCCATATCAGTACCCTATTGGAAAGAAGCGGATGCAACCATTGGTCAGTCCTCCTATTAATATTCTGTTTGACGTTTTCTGAATCATCTTCTATTCTTGCTAGTAGTTATGAATGTATCTTGGTGCTAATATTTTAAAGTTCAAAATTGTGTAATTGTGTGCAGGGAATTCTGGTTTTTGCCTCTGTCATGGCGACACTAGGGCTGCAAATAATTTTGGAGTCTGCCCGCACACTAATATACACCGTAAGTTGATTTTTCTACATTTGTTGAGGCAAAGTTGACACATAAACAGTTAAAAATACTTTGTTGGACCTCATTAATATATAGGAAACCGGGGCTAATGCTGTCTTGATGATATTTCCAGGATAATACCTTCAACTTGACTAGGGAACAGGAGCGCTGGGTTGTGGGTATTATGCTTTCCGTGACTTTGGTGAAATTCATGCTAATGATTTATTGCCGGTCTTTTACTAATGAGATTGTGAAGGCCTATGCTCAGGATCACTTTTTTGATGTGATCACTAATGTGATTGGTCTAATTGCTGCACTTTTGGCCAATTATTTTGATGATTGGATGGATCCTGTCGGTGCTATCATTGTAAGTAAATACTTTCCTTATGTCAGTTAATCTATAATATTTTCCTTATGTTAATTTATAGCCTAATTAAATAGGAATGTCAATGAGTATACACAAAATTTATCTATGATGCCCTTATTATACTATATATGGGTAGAGTTGGGTACAGGTAATTAGTTACTCGCTAAAATGTGAGTATAGGTAATATAGTATCCACTGTGCCACATTCTGGACACACTATATTATTAAATTTTCTTTCCTAATATCTACACATTTTAGTTTAGTTGTTCTATAGTTTTTTTGATAAATTATTTCCTTTTTTTATCAAGATAAAATATTTCCTTCTTCATTGCATTTATTTACCTTTTTCTGCTGTATTTGAATGTGGTTAAATGTTTTGTCTGTAATATTTTATAATTTAAATTTGAATGA
>Ga0228711_1011747_pt1 | contig 11003 bp, 2 predicted proteins | sample MedpolnodulmetaG_2_FD_177996 | JGI IMG/M metagenome (GOLD analysis project Ga0228711, IMG submission 177996) | Root nodule microbial communities from Medicago polymorpha collected in Santa Monica, California, United States - brown nodules | ecosystem: Host-associated > Plants > Roots > Nodule...
AAATCATAAACATATCAAAACCATTATTTCAATTGATTTGTATTTAACAAACTTTTTTTTTTTTTGACTGAAAAAAAACAGAATTTTGGTCATAAACATATCAAAACCATTATTTCAATTGATTTTTTTTAACAAACATTTTTAAGGTGCATTTAATGTTCTTTTTAATTACATAACAAAATTTAATGTTCTTTGGTAACCGAAATTTTGGCAACAGAAAGGTAAACGTGATTGAAACTAGAATTTTGGTAACCAAAAGGTAATGAACGCGTGTCATTTTTTTTTTTAATAAATATTGTGCCCTTATTTTTTTTTTGACAAAAAATATTGTGTCCTAATTGTTACTAAGCAAATAAAAATTTTAGTAACCGAGAATCAATTTTTAGAATATTTTTTTTGTTATTGAAATTTTTTAGTATTTTTAAAATTGTTGTTTCGTTGTTGAAAAATTTTAGTAATCGAAAATCAAATTTTTAAATTAATTTATGGACTTATGTAATTAACCATGATTATGTAATTAACATGATTATGCAAGTTGACTAAAGGGCTTATAATGACAAAAGAATAAACGGAATATTTTATTCAAATTGTTTTTGCTATTTAATGTCATACTAATTTCATTACTAAATTAAGGGGATAATTGATGCAGTTTACTTGCTTCTTTTTTCCTATAAATATTGTTTGTGAGTCTCAGCATTTTATTGAAATTCAAGTATAATCTATTGAAATTCAAGTATAATTGATGCAGTTCACTTCATTCAGAATTCAGTTTTGAAATTCTTCTCAAAATCTCTCTTTTATTTTATTGAAATACTTTTCTTCTTTAACATGTTTTTTTCATCACTCTAATTTCAAAAATTTATTATGTTGATGATCCACTAGATGTTGTATAAATCCATGTATTTGGGGCAAATACACAGATTTGCCCTATGATACTTTCACGTTCTAACGGCTTGTGGCATGGATACCATAGATCTACACATGAAGCTTTGGAATGTTTATGTGCCAAGAAAAAAAATTAGATAATGTAAATATTTTTCATTTTATGGAGAATGTCCATTTGTTGGGTTTTTTTTCATGTATAAGATATGTTATGTCCGGTTCCATATTCTATTAAAATTTTGCCTTTAGATCGTTAGTCACTCAAGTATAATCTATTGTTTAATTTATTCGTATTTTGATGTGTATGTACTTTACAATCATTTTATATATAATCAATTGATTTCTTAGACATATAATTCATAGATACATAAATTAGAGTGATTTTATTTGCCAATATACGACGAGTGTGACTCGGTGAATTCTATCAAGACGAGATTGATCTGGTCTATAATATAATCGTAATTTATTTCTCTTAAAAACATTTATTCATTCTAAAAATATTTAAACATAAATTACGACGAATCAAAAAAATAGAAGCTGTTTTTTTTTTTTGTCAAAAAGAAAATAGAAACTATTAAAAAACCATCAACTTTAAAAGTATATATGACATATATATTATCAAATATTGGTTATAATGATCCATCTTAATATTGGTTTGTTTTTAATTGTATTAATGGAACTTAAATGAAATATAATATAATTGATTCATTTTAATATCGTTAAAGTAAACAGAAATGATCTCAAATGAAATAAAATAAAATAAAGTAAACGAAAATGTCACACAGTCTTCATTTCTAAAATTGTCCTTAGTCAAATTCTTAACAATGGCGATACAGTATGACCTAAACATAAATGAAATTAATTCTTATTAATACTTTTTTTTTTTTGGTCAAGTCTTATTAATACCTTTTTAGTTGGGTAGTAAATGGAAAGCATAGTTTTTTTTTCACCCACATGGTCGTGGATTCAACTCCTGATGTCAATGTTAGGATCTGTGTAGTAGATGATTCGTAATTACATGTGTAAGTGTTCATTAAGATTTGAGGCATCCTCTTGCCTGGAGCCCAGCTTGAAGTGGTTCAACACATTGTTGTACGTCGAACAGATTGCCGTACGATCCGCGGGATTTTTGTAAATCCCCAAAATGGAATGATACCAGAAAGAATTTTGATACGTAAATGATATTAACACAGCATATATATAACATATTCATATTTGGAAACATTAAAATCTTGCTAACAAATCATTTTACGCTGCCCTAAAAAAAACAATTTTACGCATCCTCTTTAAAAAAAATCATTTTATGCACATTAGTTTCTATTAATTATTGTGTTCGTGGTTGTGCATGCATTTAAACAGATAGTTAATATTGTAACAAAAAAAACAGGTCGCTAATATTTATCATTTTAATTTTGTCAAAAAAAAAATTTCATTTTAATTAATATGTATTTTTTTCTTCCCAATTTTCCTTTTGATTGCTATAACATAGATGCCCGTAATATTCTTTTTTTAGTATGTAAAGGTAGTGACAAAACCTCACTTATCGACATTGCCAGTTGAACTGAAAATTACTGACAAATAATATTTTCATCACACTAAAAGCATATTCCATTGTTTATAAAAAATAAAATAGAAACACATGACATCTTTCTTTGTCAAACCTAAGTAATACTCTCAAAGCATAGAAATGAATGATCTTCAAAGATCGAAATATAGCGGATGATGATTTTGTTGATGAGATTAAGGGGGTATCTTGGATGTGGAGTTAAAGTCGTGCTCTAAGTTCCGTTTGGTTGTATTATAAGTGGTGTTGGGACCATGCAAATTTCTTACAAAGAGTGTAGAGCTGCACTACTGTTGTGTGGGTGTTTTTTCTATTTGTTGTGTCCTCAACATCTGTTTGGGTGTTTACAGCGATGCTAGCTCTCGGGGGTCTATTTTAGGTCTCGCTGTTGTCAGGCAAGGCAGTTGTCGAATCATCTTGGGGTTAGGTTCAGCTCAAGGGTTTTTATGGTTTTTTTTGTCGCGAGTTTGTCCAGTTTTTTGGGGGATGGCATCAGTTGTGTCTGCTTGCTTTTTAAGGTGTTCTCGGCCTATATATGGCTCCCGTTTGCATTTTTCTAGTTTGGCTAGCTATGTACATCTTGAGCAAGCTCTCAATAAAATTTGGCTATTTCGAAAAGAAGAAAAATCAATACTTTAAACACATCATCCTACATGTTGCATATCATCCTAAATATTACATGCAATTGGTACACGTCATATAATTTGAACAAAACTTATACAATTGATGCATCATCATGGTTTATTAAAAGACTTTTAATGACAAAATAACTAAATTTTCAGCTACTAACTAATAGTAACATGTATGAAAAAATTACTAAATTATAGTTATTATAACATTAAAATTGTATATAGGGTAATTTTGTTCATGGTTTACTAAAAGACCCATAATGGTGAAATAATATAACTTTCAATTACTTTTTCTTACAATTTTTTTTTGGCTACTTCGTAATCATGGTATGTAAGAGGAAATGTGTAAATTATAATTATAACATTCACATGATGGGTTACAAGGTAGGGAAAACATAAATTCCACGTAAAAATGTACTGGAGATAATTTCTTAATGATCATTGTAATATAATGATTATTGAGGTATAACATTTAATGTTGTTATTGAAAAAAAAACAAAAATCACAATGAATTTCTTGATAAATTTTTTTACTGTGAGGGAATGTTGATTTTTTACAAGGTAGGGAAGACCTTAAAGATAAAAGAACACTCACAAAGATATTTACATTTACATATCTCCAAAGATACTAGCAAAGATCTAACCTCAATCTCTAAATCTTAAGTTTGTCTTTTTACAACTAGACTATACTCTTAGAGTTAGAAAATCGCAATGAACTAGAAAATGGATTTTATTTCAAATTAATCATGAAAAATTGCATGCATGATCCTTATATATGAACCATCTCTCATATTGATTTTTTACTGAAAGAAGTTTTTTGATTAATTTACCGAAATAAGCTTTTGGTTTAATTGTCCTTGCTGATTGGGACTGCTCAATTAAACACAATTTCTAAAAGTTGTTGTTAATTTTATGGGTTTGTTGAAGGAGTTGAAAATTTAGGAATAATTAATTTACCAATAAAATATTATCAATTTAAAAAAATATCACATCATTTAAAATGTCTAATAAGCATGTATTTTGTCAACTAATATAGGTTGAATAAAACAAAATGGAACGAAAGCAAACAACATGGAAAACTTAAATATAAAAAGACATAAAAACACCAAGAAAATAATTCACAATAATGTTCGGACTTCTGAGGGAGCTTACATGGATTTGATTATTATATTAGGTTAAGAGAAGCTACGCAAGTGAGATTGAGATCACATATTGAACAAAAACCTTAAGGCATTGAGCATATTGGTCTTCTCGCTTATATGTTGCTAAACATCTACTTTTGCATCAAATGTGAATCTTTATCTCACACTTGACACATTAACATCTCTCTCTTAAGTGTGACACTCATTGCGTCTGTGATAAAGGGTCATAGCTAAATAAAGTTAGACGGAGACACAACATGCTAAAAAAGTGGGTTGGTGGTGGTTTCAGGCAAGGAGGTTTTTGATCCTTTCTTTCATGAGAAGATAGAAATGAAATTAAAAAAAGAAAAAAGATGATAAATGAATTTGAACATGAAAGAGGTGATAAGGGAAGAAAAAAAAAAGTGTGTTGTTTGTACTTGAGAGTATAAGGAATATGTTGGTGGTAATTTTATGTAATTGTTGAAAGAGTTTGAGATTTTTATGTAATTATTTTACCAAAAAATTTATACTCAATAAAAAATGCCACACCATTTTAAAATATCTAATAAGCACATATTTAATCAACTCAACATAACATATTTGTATTTTTCCATAGTCACATCTCACCAAAGACCTAAAGTTAAAGAATTTTAAATAATAAAGATTGAATAAAAAATATAGCAGGTGAATGACATCCAATAACTAAAACTTAAGATGAAAAATTAAACAAGACATTAAAAAACTAACAAAACGATTTATCATAATGTTGGGACTATATTGGGTGAGTCTTCACTGGGTTGAATCATCATATTAGACAAATAACAACTATATAAGTGAGACTGACATCACATCTTCACACAAAACCTTAAACGTTAGGAATATGTGTCATCTCACTTATAGTTGTTTGAATTCTTCACTTTCATCCAATGTATAATGTTAACTCACACTTGAAACTTTAACATCTCCTAATTGAGTGTGCGATTGTCCACGTCTGTAATTATGTGACATAGTAAAATAAGATTACAAGGATGCAAAATATGGTAAAAAAGATGGGTTGATGATGTTTTAATGGAGGGAGGTTTTTATTCCTTTCTTTCATGAGAATGGAGTAAATAAATCGTACAAATAAAAAGAAGATAGAAAAGAACTTTCACATGAGAGAAATGGTAATGAGAATAACAAGGAGTGCGTTCTTTGACCGTGAGAGTATAGGAATATAGTGAGTTGATGGTAATTTTGTGGGTTTCTTGAAGAATTTTGAGATTGTGGAGAAATTATTTTAGCAAAAAATTATACTCAATTAAAAAATGTCACACTAATTAAGATTTTTTAATAAAAATGTATTTTGAACAACTCAGTAAAAGACATCTGCATTTTTTCATTGTCATATTCCGCCAAAGACCAAAAGAGAAGAAACTTAAAATAATAAAGGTTGAATGAAAAAATAGCATGAAAGTGAATGACATCAAATAACTAAAATTTATTTAAGATTAAAAAACTAAACAAATGACATTCAAAAATTAATAAAACCGTTCATCATAATTTTGGGACATCCGGGAAATCCTACATTGGGATTTATCACCATATTAAACTAAGAGAAACCACACAAGTAAGATTGCTATCACATCTTCATCCAGAATATAAAGATGCATGATATATGAGTCATCTCACTTATATGTTGTTCAAATCTACTCTTCCATCCAATATAGAACTTTAACTCACACTTGACACATTAACATATTTTATTCAAGTGTGCAACTCTTTGCGTTCGGAAATACGTCACATAGTAAAAAAGGATTAAGAAGAGGTACAACATGTTCACAAAGGTTGGTTGGTGATGGTTTTATGAAGGGAGGTTTATGTTCCTTTCTTCCATGAGAAGAGAGAAAGGAAATTAGAAGAAAAAAATTGATACGAAAAAGGAATTTGAACATGAGATAAGATAAAGAAAAGAAATAACTATTGTGTGTTTTGTTTGTGCGAATGTATGAATTATAGTGATTTGCAGGTAAATCAATGTGTTTGTTGAAGGAGTTGGAGATTTTTAGGCAATTATTTTACCAAATAATTAGACTGAATTAAAAAAGAAACGCCACATGATTTCAAATGTTTAATGTGCATGTATTTTGTCAACTCAACATAACATATCTGCAATTTTCGATTGTCACTTACCACCAAAGACCAAACGTGAATTAATTTGAAACAACAGAAGTTGAATGAAAAAATTTACGTGAAAGAGGATGACATCCAAAAGTTAAATTTTAAGATATAAAAATTAAACAATGACATAAAAAAAAAGTTGATCATAATGTTTTGACTTTCGGGTGATCCTACATTGAAAGTTTGATCAGCACATTAGATTAAGATAAGCCACACAAGTGAGATTGACACCACATCTTCACCCTAAATCTTGAGGCGTTAGGTATGTGAGTCTATCACTTATATGTTTCTACTCAGGTATCAAATGTGGAATTTTAACTCACACATGACACATTAACATCTTTGCATCAAGTATGAGACTCTCAACATCCGATTTCTACCACCACGAACCCCTTTTGCTTCCATACAACGTCAAACCGGACAATCATACCATCTTTGGACCTTATCTGTAAGCTAGCAATGGTGTGGATCGACCATTTAGACAAAAAACAACCATAACAATAAGAGTAAATTACACTCCCCTCCCCTCAAAGATGCTTGAATTACACTCTCCTCCCCTTTTATTCAAAACATAATAGAAAATGTTTCACTCCCTCATTACATTCCCCTCCTCTCTTATGTTAAAATCTACGCTTTAGTCCCTCAATATTTTTTTATTTATTTCTAATAATCTAGCAAAAAAATAATCTAACACACTTCAAAGAAAAATAGCATTGCAGATTCATTTTAATATAATCAAATTTTGAATACATATTTTTCTCTATTTTTTATTCACAATTTCATTAACATATAATTTTAAACCCTATTATAAAATATGAAACAACCCAAAATAAAATTAAAATATGTGAAAAATTACTAAAATTGATTAAGTATGGTTATTTAAAAGTGAATTTTATACTCTAAATTAATAACAAAATATTTAAATTTAATTGTCATTGACATTTTGGTTATAAAGAAACGAATTTATATTTTTTAAATGGTGATTCAAAATTAATATATATTATAAAAATATTTATTTATGTTAAAATAGTAAAGTGTAGTCCATATTTAATTATTAAGGGAGGGTGTTGTAATTCAAGCGTCTTATAGGGGTGGGGAGTATAGATTTTACTTTTCAAGAGAGGGGAGTGTATATTTTAACATAAGAGGGGATGAGAGTGTAATTCAAGCATCTTTGAGGGGAGGGGAGTGTAATTTACTTTAACAATAATAATGATACCACATCTTCACCAAGATTTGTGTGGTATATGAAATTCTAGAAATAATATCTTCTTAATTTACACCAAGACGAAATTTTAGCCCGTGCATGGCACGAGTATCCATACTAGGTAGAGACGATTCGTTAGGTAGGGACAATTAATTGTATATGCAGTGTTTGGCCTCGAAACTCCAACACCCCAGTTATATGCAGAACATAAAAAAAAACTCATGTCTCCGTGATTAATTTTAGTCATCCGTGTAAAATATTCCGATGTTAAATACTAATATTTCGACTTTACATCCGTTAAATCATTCATGTTTAACGATACGAAAATCCAAATAACTGTATACGCGTCAATATTTGTATATAATATACAATAGAAAATACGATAACGATGCGTTCTATTGATATATTGTGTATAAAATAATCAATTTGCAGTTCAATTAGATTTTATAAAATCAACTGTGCTTGGCACGAGTTTCGAAACTAGTTCTTAATATAAGATCAATGCACACGTTTTATGCATCTGGACAAAATCAATAGAACATCAATGTACAATCAACCAAATCACATAACATTAAACATTCACAATCAGATAATTTAAGAACATTAAACTCTAATTAAACAACAGCATAAGAATTGACAAAACTTATGCTCACAGTTGTCCTATACATAGGTTACATTTTCTTCACTTTTAATGGTGTATTTTCTTTCCAGCACTGATTCAAACAACTTTTGTAAATGGCTGGCAATTAATATATCATTTTGATTTCATGCAAAGATCGTCTTTGAGCAGATAATTTGCATTTTTTTTCTTATAAAAAGCCTCTGATTGTTTAGACAGTGTGCATTTTTTTTTCTTCTTATATTACACACCTCATATCAGTCAATGAAAATGAAACATAAATAGGCAACATTAAATATCAAATAAAAGAGTCAATTTTAATCATAAGGTAACTTTTAATTATATCCAGGTGGTCAATCTTAATTAATTTAAACTATAAGACATATAACAATTAAAATTTCGCATCAAATTTCTTTAATCCGTATGTCCTTAAATCCATCAGTTACATTCATACAATTTCTTCCTTTACACAACCCAGAACACCCAGAACTTGAGAACAAAAACATCCCCTTCATTCCAATTTCTTCTTCATTATTCTTTCCATTGTAATCGATCACACGAACCCAAAACGTGAGCCCAAGAACATGCCCTTCATTCTAATTTCTTCTTCATTCTTCTTCTCATTTTGATTATTCAATTCTCTCGTTCCAGAACGGCCTCCGTTTCCAATTATCATGAGAATCACCGCCGTCTATTCGATTCCAAACATCGTGAGAATCGTCGTTGTGGACACAAACCCTATATCTCACGATGCAATTATGGAAACAACGGCGATTCTCACGATGTCTGGAATCAAACGGACGATGGCGATTCTCACGATAATTGGAAACGACGACAGTTCTGAAACGAGAGAATTGAACAATAAAAATGAGAAGAATGAAGAAAAAATTGGAATGAAGGGGATATTTTTGAACTCACGGTTCGTGTGATCGATATCAATGGGAAGAATACTGAAGAGGAAACGGGAAGGAAAATGATGTTTTTGTTCTCACGTTCAAGGTGTTTTGAGTTCTGGAATGGAAGAAATTTTTTGAACATAACTGATGGATTTAAGGACATCCAAATAAAAGAAATTTGATGTGAAATTTTAATTGTTATAAACCTTATAGTGTAAATTAATTAAGGTTGAACGCCTAAATATATTAATTAAAAGTTACCTTAGGATTAAAATTGATTTTTATTTTATAGAAAAAATTGACTCATTTATTTAACATTTAATGTTGCATATTACATTTTAATTGGTTGATATCATGAGGAGTAAATTACCCCTAATCAAGAGGTGGTAATTTAGGCCTCACCATCATAAATACATACAAATGTTAGTAGAGAACTCATTTTGCAAATTCCAACATCTTGTGAAAGATGAGAAAGTATACATTGGACAATTTTCATGTTACATTTAATAAACTAGAAGCAATGACAACATCCCACAAATATTATCTTAACTTTACTAGCAATACTAAGATGAAAATAAAAAAGATCAAAATAATTGATTATGTGACTCTACCTTATAATTTCTTTTATTTCCACCACCATGTTGATTTCCTTTCAAAACTTCATCTATGAAGTTTTGGTCGATGAGTTTCAATAAAATTAATTATGATATTATAAATTATTTTATTGGGATATTTATCGAATTTGTATTTATAAATTTTGTAAATGTAATTGGAATGCTCGCCAAAGTTAAAAACAATTACATTGATGGAGAAATGAAGAAAATACTAGATATTTTTTTCTACAACCTATTATCAGTTAGATTCATAAATTTAACTTTCTTCATTTCACCATCAATAAAATAACTGTCTCAAAACTTTTGAGAGCATTCCAGTTCCGTCTGGAAAATTTACAAATTCAAAAAATATCTAAATAAAGGAGAATTTATAATATAAGTAATTTAATTGAAACTCACTTACCAAAACTACAGGTGAAGTTTTAAAAGGAAATCATCAGGAGAAAAAAAAAAGGAATTATAAAGTACAATATCACTATCAACTATTTTGATCTTAATATAAGTTAAGATTATTTTTGTAGGGTGTTGTCTTGACGTTGTTTCATCGGTGTATCATAAAAATTGTACATAGAGAAATGCTAGGGTCACTCATTGTACATAATATACACATCATCTTCATTGTTGGAATTTGGAATTGAGTTACCTTGAAACAATTACATGTATATGTATTGTATGGCCCTTTGAATATAAAAATACAAATTATCAAAGCAATCAATCATATACAAAGTGACATAATGTAAACCTCACCCTCTTTGAGTTGTTTCTCAAATTTATAATTGAGAATTTTTTTAACAATCAAATGAATCTTGAATCTTGTTACCCGTATCCAATAAAACAAGATTAGTTACATAACCCATGTAAAAGGTACATTGCCAGAATAATAAAATGGAGAGTGTCCAGTTTCGTACCTTTGGAGCAAGCAACAAGGATTGATGGTGAGATATATAAACTGTGAAAGAAAAATAAAATGAAGACTTCATTGTAGAGTCATTAATTCTTTGAAAAATAATAAAATTCTCACCATTTTCTCCACTCTTTTCCGTTTGTTAGTGAACTATATTTATAGAGTTGTCAAGATGAAAAAATATGGAAGGGATAAGAAAGAATAAGGTATTGTCAAATCGATCACAATTAAAATGATCGATTAAAACATTAACCACTATTACAGCGATTGATATGATCATTGATTGTGAAATCAATCACAATTAAACTGACTTATATTACCATCAATCTCTTCCATTTTGGTTGATTTTCTTTTTAATTGGCTTTTAAAGTTTTTTTTTTTTTTTTTTTTTTAGTCAAATTTTAC
>Ga0228711_1011755_pt1 | contig 10997 bp, 4 predicted proteins | sample MedpolnodulmetaG_2_FD_177996 | JGI IMG/M metagenome (GOLD analysis project Ga0228711, IMG submission 177996) | Root nodule microbial communities from Medicago polymorpha collected in Santa Monica, California, United States - brown nodules | ecosystem: Host-associated > Plants > Roots > Nodule...
TTTTAAGGTTCGGGGGGCATTTTGCACATAAGTGCAAAACTTCAGGGGGGGTATTTGCAAAACGTCATGTTGACTAACATAAAAATTTGACGGAGGGGGTAAATTGATTAACGTTGTGCAATTTCACTGGGGTAATTGAAGTTTTGTTAATTTCAGGGGGGTAATTGACGAAACTTACAATTTCAGGGGGGTAATTGCATATTCACACATATTACAAAACTTAGCCAAAGAACAAAATAGTTGCATGACTATAATTAATGCTATATACAAGTTACAACATGCCATTATCAATATGGGAATGTCCCATAAAAAAAGGCACCCATTAAATAAGCAAATTGATGCAAGTAACAAATCAAATCTGGTAGCTATAAGTACTTCTGAGTTCTGATTGCATTTTCTCTATTGAAAAATAGAACTACTCCTAAAGACAAACAATTTGAAGCAGAATTATCTAAGCATTGGCATGAGCAGCTTCAGGATGGTAATGTAGCATCTCATTCCACATCATTTCTCTTATCATCTCTTCACCCCAATTTTCATCAATGTCAAGATTGATAGAGACTTCAGCAGGAGGATTACACCCTGGATCATATAGACCAACCATATAAGGATGTTGAAGTGCTTCAAAGACAGTAATTCTTCTAGTTAGATCGAACACAAGCATTTTTTGTAACAAATATATGGCTAATGGATCCGCTTGTGGGAATAGCTGAGAGAAGTGTATCCCCCTAGTATAGGGCAATGATTCGATAAACCTCTTGGCTCTTAGATCATTAATAAAGTCAAGTTCAGATTCATACGGGCTCCCGAGAACACTTACAATTAGTTTCAGTTGGTCTACACGATCAGATCCAGGGAAGATTGGTTTTCTACCAAGAATTTCAGCCAAAATGCATCCTACGGACCACACATCGATGGAGGTTCCGTAATTGTAACAACTTAATAGAAGCTCGGGAGCACGATACTCTGTCATAAACTCGCCGTCAACTACATTCATTCGGGCAAGACCAAAGTCAAATATTTTCAAATCACAATTGCGACTGACGAGAAGATTACCAGGCTTCAGGTCTCGGTGAAGAACATTTGCAGAGTGGAGATATTTGAGACCTAGGAGTAGCTAAAATAAGAGTTTATGATTAGTAACAATCAGAAGGATATGTAAAGTAAGCAAATATTTGAATTTTGAAATATCATAACAAGACTAATTAGTACCTGAAACAAAAAATATCTGCAAATATCATTAGAAAGTGGCTGAGTAGACTTGGTAATTTGATGAAGATCTGTATCCATGAGTTCATAAACCAAGTAGACATCCTTAAAACTTGTTCTATGTACCGGCAATCCGGCATCATAACATCTTTCAAAGCGACCACATTTTCATGTCGAATATTTCCAAGCAGCATCATCTCCCTTAAAGTTCTCATTGAATCAACACAATTATCAAAGATATTGCTAATCTTCTTAATTGCAGCTTTCTCATCAGTATCTTTATTGATGGATGAACACACCAAACCATTTGCTCCTCTGCCAATAGCCTTGCCTTGATTGGAACATACTTCATATCAACCTCAAACAATATTTTTGATATTGAATAATAATGCTTTCCCTTTGGCTTAATTTTTGTAAGGAGGTTCAACTAATTTTGCCATTTTACCTGCAAATTAGCATCACCACAATGTGTTAAGCAAAACTAACACTTCATTCAATGCATAAAAGTGAATTATTGAAACTTTATATAGCCATATAAGAGAAGGTTGGAATCAATTCTTAGTTCTTATTTCTAAATCTAGATTTTAATCTTTTGATGTCACTTTGTCTCTTTATTAAGCTTATTCTCTCTTAACCCATTTTTTTGGGTAAGCTTTTTTATTAAAATATTAAAATAAAAATAAAAAAAAAGTCATTTTTATCATTCGTATTCCCTGAACTTAGCTTCAAAAACACTCCAACAACAAAGCAACCAAATCAGATTGATTGTAAAAGAGTTATAATAATAAAAGCATTCATACAACAAAATTAAACTTTCTTCAAAGGATCCAAGTTTTCTCTGTTGCCTCGAGACACCAAAAGAAAATCCCTTACCTGATGTAGCTTCAAGTAAAAGCTTTGCAAAATCCAATTTAAAATGAAATGGATAACGGAATGGACTCAGGAAGTGGATTAAATTCTGTAAAAAACAATAAAATGTATTAATTCAAATCTAATGTTATAAAATTACATGGCAAAGATCATTGTACCCTAGGTTTTTAAACCTTATGAAATTACATCATAATGTATTCACAAAGAAATAATATAGCATATCCTTACTGTTATTATTATCCTTACCTAGGCATAGAATAAAATAGGAATGACCGTAAAATAGAAAAGGAGGGTGTATGAGAGAAGACTTAGAAAACAGTGAAATGGAGTATTAGCAATTTTTTATCCTTCTTTATGAAAATAGTGAATGAATAAAGTTGCATATCCTTCTTTTTTTCCGATAAGTCAAATTACTTGGTGATTGAGTCGAAAATTAATTACTTAGTGAATGAGTAAAGTAGACTAAGCAAAATCATATTGAAGAATATATTTACAGTGTTTTTGTTTGAACATTTTGGTTCTTAGCTCTACCAAATGCCTCTTTCTTCAAAACTAGATTGAAGAAAACATCAATTTAACCTTTCCTGTGTAATTTATGTTCATAAGGTGAATGAAGTGCATGACAAGTACCTGGCACAACCTACTATATGTATCAAAATTTTATATGTATCAGGGGTGTGTAGGCTTCAGCATTGCTTCTTTTCAATTCCTCGGATGGACCGAGTTATTCTGAGATAATGACTCAGTTGAACTTGACCGATGATGATGCTATTAGAGTATTAGACTGCTTCACTCTCTATCATGTGCTAAGTACAAGATTCTTAACAAGGAGCCAAGCACAAAAACAATATCACCTACTGATTAACAAGGAGCCATGCTTCACTCTCTAGCATGGGCTCCCATCCAAACGGAAGTTTTTACCACTACATTAACGTCATAACTATGTAAATTTTGTGCAAATGTAATCTATATTATGTAACAAATTTCATAATTTCAAATTTTCCTTATAATATTTATATATTCAAATTTCATAATTTAAATATTGATGTATATTTATGTTTTCAAAATTAAAGTAGTGTGTACGCGCGCATGCGTGTGTGTGTTTGTGTGGGTGGGTGTGGGTGGATGTGTGCGTGCGTGCGTGTATTGCCCTCACTACTCAAGAGTCAAGACTTCCGGTTCCGTCCATGTCTAAACTGAACTTTCTAAAATTCAAAAATTCACCCACTTTTTCTTTTCACAAAAATGAACTTTCTAAAATTTAAAAACAAAAAAGTACAAAAAATTCAGACACAGAAAAAATGCACAAAACAAAACAAAAAAAAAACTCTATTTTATTCCCTCACTCTAAGAAATCAAAGTGATCTTAAATAGAAAGTTGAAGACACGCTTGATGTCAAATTTACGCTACCACCTTCGAGCATCTAAGAAATCCTTCCCCATTTCTCCACAATAGTGGCCCCCCAGATATCCAGTGCGCTCGCGGGTTACTTCCACTAGAATTATGCGCATTTTCAGCCAATTTTTTTTTAACGAATATCTGCAGGAGTACTTGAGGATTTTGATATCGGTATATAATGATGAAGATCTCCATCATACGATGACCGAATATGACTATTTGTGTTGCTCTTCATCAAAGGCTAGACTGAGGCTCTTCCTCTTCCTAGTCAACAATGAATCTGTTCATTTCAATCTTGTCGAGCTGCTCGGTTCTACACATGTTTCGAAGTTTGACGATTCATATCTGTCACCGGAAAATGCAACTCCACCTCCTCCGCCACCGAAAAATTCAACTCTGCCTCCTCCCCCTCTTTCCACTACTCGACGTTTCAACTCCGCCTCCTTTGTCGTTGTTGATGAGGAAGACGATAACTTTTCCGAATTTCATGGCGAAGGATCATAAGGCATGTAACCTGCACATAACTTATATTGTTCATTAATGCATACCAGAGTTCAAATATATATTAGATCATAAAATAAATTATCTTTAAGTCAAAGATTGTGAGAAGTTTAATATTACATTTAGTTTCAATTGATAGAAGTTATTCAACACACAAAACTGTCAGTTCTTATTAAATAATGGATCTGTGAAATGTGCCTATCTTAGATTATGCATATTATTCATGGTCATTGTTAGGCAAACTTAAGTAACTATTTTACTCATTGTCTATTGTATTGACTGTTTGTTTGTCTCTTATAGGTATTGTTGCAATCATTTGTTAAACAATTTTATCAAATTCAATGATGTCATCTCCGTCACCAGAGCAATCGTGGCGGAACGACAAGCTTTCCTGCAGTGTGCTATAAGAACATAAAGAACTAGGAGGCTGAGAATCCCTACCACTACTAAGACATAACCAACCCAGTTATCTTCACTAAGAGACTTATATGCTTGTGTTTCTAAAAGATATAAGTTGCTTAGCGACGATAACAAATATTTCGTTCTCAAGTGTCATATATTGAGAGAATATTTGCCTCATGTTGTCCTTCGCCAAACTGCCAATGTTTGGCATTTGCAAGTCATTGTGGCAGTCGAAATCATGGGTCAGGATAAATATATGATAAACATCACTGCGATGGTTAACGGCTTTGTGGTCGTCAGCAACAACATTGTCCGAGCTCTCGTTACTCGGACTTTGTATGATCGCTCTCCTGTTGTTGATTATGTCGTCTCCAGGGTGTTGATGCTGAAAGAGCTTCCCCATATTTCACATCATGCGCCCATCACCTCTAATGTCATCGCCCCTACCATTTACTGCTTTAAGTTTTCTGTTGTTCTACTTCTTCTTCTTGTACTATGGATTTAGTTATAGTAGTTTAATTAATTATTCCTCTGTATTACGAAGGAAGGAAACATATGTAAATAAGAATTGTTGAATAGAAATATAAAATTAGTTTTTTTTTTTATATTGTGCATTTTTTCAATGTCTGAATTTTTTATACTTTTTTTGTTTTTGAATTTTAGAAAGTTCATTTTTGTGAAAAGGAAAATTGGGTGATTTTTTGAATTTTAGAAAGCTCATTTTAGACAGGGACGAAACCAGAAGTCTTGAGTAGTGAGGGCAATACACGCACGCATGCATCCACCCACACAAACACGCACACGCACATACAACGAAGTACACATTCACATATCAAAATGTGGGTTTCATTGTCTCTAAGTATTATAGATATGACTAATTGCTTAATTGATAATAATTCATCTTTTAATTTTTAAGTGATAAAACTAAAACTTACAATTAAAAAATATAATGTGATTTTTGTATATATATCATTTGAATTATTAATTAAAGTTTAAATGTCTGAATCCCCTAATCCAGGGTCTTGTCAATGCCAAGACTTTAAGTGTAGAGAAGCGAAGAATTGTAATTCGAACTGGGTCACTTCATATTATTGTCCTTGGCAACTTAGCAAAACAAAAGCATGGCAATGAAATATTGTTAATATTCTAGAAAGTCAAACAAATATTCATTTTATAGAAAAGGAGCATTTCGTTGCTAAAATTAGATGTTGCATGCAAGCAAGCATGCATTAATATCGAATCTCTATTTCATCACACCAAACTCTTGTCAATTTTTTCTTTCTTTCTTTTCTACGTAAAGAGGGTTACGTACCCTCCTAAACCTAAATCATTAGCCATGGTACAAAAACCAGAGGCAAAGGATGAAGAAAATAAACCAAAAGTTGAAGAAAAAGTTCCTTTCATATGTGCCGCGGCTAATGGATTATCTCAGCCTCTTATGGCACTTATTTTTGGAAAACTCATCAACACCTTTAGCTCCACCGATCCATCACACATTGTCAAAGAAGTTTCTAATTATTATATACTTATATAACTTCAAATACACACATAAATACCCTTGTTCTTGTTTCTTTTTCGAGTTTTGCATGCCACGTCATATCATGTTTGCATGCAAACTAACTAACTTATATATACTTTGCATGACATAACTATTGAAAAAAAGAAAGAGTAATTTGACTTCTTTATAAAATTTGACTTTTATGAAGAAAAAAACTTAGAAAATAGTGAAATGGAGTATTAGCAAATTTTTTATAGAAAAAATCTAGGTCGAGAAATACTTAAAGAGAAGACTATTGGGTTTAAAAAATACTTACAAAAATATTTATATTTAGGGTTAGTACACTAGGCGAACTCAAATCCTAAGATAACGAAGCACATACTCAGACACGGACATCGAACATGTCACACACGTACATCAATATCAAAAATAATTTAAAGAAATTACTATATAATCATACGTGTCAGTGTCGTGTCACACGATACTTATCCAACAACGGAGCACACCTAATACGAGGAGTATACGTGCTTCATCGCAACACATGCCATGACTAACATGAGTGGCGATAAACGACCCTAATTCACACTGCACTATTATTCAGCTATTCTATTTGGTATATGATAATTGGTTGAGTTTACTTTGCTTGCCCGCAAGAGAATTTATAAAACGATAGATTTAGTAGCAAATATCTATGAAGAAAATTGAACCAAAATATATACATCTAAATAAAACTGACGGCGATGTATTGTGCATACCTGAAAGAATAGTTCTTTGGTTTTTTAAGAATTTCCCTCTCTTTTTTTCATTCAAACCCAAACTTATTTTATTTTCCTATCAATAGTATATATATAAAGTAAGGTTGTTTATGCCACGTGTCACTTCCACATTCATTTTCAATATTTTTATTATTTTTTCTATTTTTTAAATTTAATTTTAAGCATAAATATCTCAACAAACTTTTGATCTTATCCACTCAATATTTTATTTAAATTTTTATTGAATTTCTAATATTTTATATAGCAGAAATATCTCAACAAACTACGTATAATACTTTCAACAAAGTTTACTTATATGATCTTATTTTACGATTAAAAGGTTCCAATTGGATTGTTTTTTTTTTGTTTTTTTAGGAAAAGAAGTTTCAATTAGTTACTACGTAATCTTTTAGCATTGTCTCATTTAATTAGTTTTTCTTTTTGAGGAAAAAAGCTTCGATTAGTTATAATGTTATATTTTAGCAGTATATTCTAATGCAAATGTTAACTATAAATAAAGAAATTTTGGTTAATCATATAGTCACATATTTTAAGCACAAACGGAAACCCCAAACCTTCTTTTCATCTAAGTTTTTTCTTCTTCAGGTTTGCGAAACATCAATTCTATTATTTTTCTTACATATACTTTGATATGTATATTTCAACCATGCTACTTTTTAATATAACATGTTTTCATCTTTTTGTTATTTTTTTATTTTATTTTTTAAGACAACTTTTCAAACTTCTTAAACACTTCTGCTGATGTTTACACACACACACTTACAATACCTTGATTCAATTTTGATTACCAACTAACCAGATCATGAATTTTATCATTCTGTTTTTTATTTTTATTTTTCAAAAATTATGGCTACAAAATTTAACTCCATTGATGACGTCAATCATTTAAAAAATATTTTATGTCACATTTCGACTCCACGTTTATTTTCAAAATAATTATTAATCTTCTATTTTTATGTGAAGATTTAATTTTGCATTGATATCTCAACAAATTATTTTTGTCATCAAAAAGATTTTCTTCTTCTTTCTATTTAGCATATATTTGTCTCTCTCAACAAACTATGTACATTACATTGATATTTTCCAATCAATATGTAGTTCATTATATGATTAAATAATAATTTTTTTCGTACGATTATTAAAAGTATATTTTAATTTTATCATAATTTATTTCAATAGTTTATTTTTTTTCTCATATTCAATATTTTTGTAGCTTTCAAATTTGTTTTGAAATTTGTTTTTGAATAATATTTATTTTAATTTGATATAAATATACCAATGATTTTTATAATATTATGTTTTTTATTTAAATAAATTTATTATTTCTTGAATTTTCTAATTAATTTATTCATTATTTTTTATGTAGCATAAATATCTCAACAAACTAAGTATATTATATATTTTTGTGTTGCTTTGTTTTTGTTATATCTTATCCTTTAAAACCTAATTTTTATAATTTCTTAAATTATCAGTTACTTCATTTTATTTATCTTTTAGTATCATATTCCAATTCAAGCTTTAACTATAAATGTAGGTTTCTTTTGTTTTATTTCCATTTTTTAATATTGTTTTATTTTACTTTATCATAGTTTATTTCAATCAATTTTTTATTTTTTATTATTTTTCAAATTTTTAGTATATTTTATTTATTACTTTTTATGTAACATAATTGTCTCAACAAACTACATATATTATATCTTTTTCTTTCTTTTAAAGATTTTTGTTATATTTTATCTTTAAAACCTAATTTTTTAAATTGCTTAAATGATTTTTTATTTCTTTATCTTTGAGCATTATATGTCAATTCAAATTTTAACTACTTACATATTTTTAGGACTATAAAATTAAGGGATTTTTGCTAAACAACTCCTCACATAATTTTAGCACAAGTAGAATTACACCTTTGAAATCAACCTTTCCCATTCTTCAGGTTTAAAAAATATCACATCCATAAAAAAAATTCATACACTTTTTCATATACTATTGATTTGTTTTCCAGAAACTTTAGTAACATTATTCACACTCTAAATATAAAATATGGAGACTTAAGATTAAGATCATTAGAATGTGAAGAATATCGAATTTTAAAGATATCACATATATTTAATTGATGTGATTTTTATGAATGATATACATGCATTATATTTTTGTCTTCATGAACTTTTACTAACATGATTTCACATTAACTTAATTATTTTTCTATGCTAATATTTATTTAATTTTGTTATTGGTGATATTATAGGGGATTAAAATTCAATGCACTGTGTGAAGAGGCAATGTTACAAAATATCAATTTATGTTATTATAAAAAAAAATATCAACCTATGTTGATTGATGTAATATGTTTTGAAATAAAAAGTATCTTAATTTCTAATAACAACCATAAATTTAAACCAACTTCCTATGAATATAAAATATTTTATAAAACTATAACCATTGTGAAGCCGTATAACTTTTTTAAGGAGTTAAATTATATGTCTTTTGTCTATTTATTCGTTATACTTTTTTTTTGGTAACCATTATATAGGTTCACAAATTTCACCATCGTTAGAGATGACTAATCTTCGTCAGGAATCGGTGGGCACAAAATGTGGGTTCTTCCCTTTCAATCGATTTTTTTTCTCATACGCATGAACCATGAAACAAACCCATGACCACATGTTTAAAGGGACCCAAAATTCTTACCACTTGGACTAATTCATTATTGATTTTGTTACACTTTTTATTCTTGCATTGGACATTCATCTCACCATTTATATTTATTTTTAAGATATTATTATAATTGTAAATTTAAATAAATTCAATTTAAAATACTTAAACGTGTATTCGTGTACACAAACTTATTTAATATCTAATCCGGACAACGTCGGGGCTCTAAACTAGTTATATATACACTAGCGAACGTCAAAAGTAAAAATGGGTATCAATTGTATGATTATTTTTCCTTCAAAAAACAAATGTGTATGATTATTTTATCATATTTAGTTGTAAATTTTAGAAATAAATATTTAACTTATATTGTTTATATTGTAGTGGAACCCTCCTATTATAATGGAATTTAACTGATTTCTTAATCAAAGATTTAAGTAATTTTATACAAAAGATTATATTTTGAATAGTTTAAATTAAAGGTATAATTGAAAGATAAAAATTGAGCCTAAATGGAAGAAAAGGTATTACATCAAAACAAAATCTTTTTTTATATGAGGTCAAAATAAGTTTTTTTTATATAATGTTCAATGTTGTTCATATCGCTTCTTTGAAGAAGAACTTTAGAAAGTGCACATTCAAGATTACTGCTCTTCCCCTAGCACAAAACACTCGCACCTTGTAGCCATGCCCAAAATGTCTCTGCGCTAGTTAACTAGCGCAAGTGAAAAATAATGCGCAAGTTAAGTGGCGCAAGTTAAGTTGGGTAGCGCAAGTTAAGGGCGCAAAGTAGCTACTTTTTTTTAATCTATATACTATTTTCAAATTATGTTATTTACTTTATTCTAAAATATTTTATTAACTTTATTCTAAATTATTTGTTCACTTTATTCTAAATTATTTATTTGCTATATTCTAATTTATTTATGCACTTAAAATAAATTCGATATTCTAATTTTTTTTATTCATTAAATATGAAATTAGAAATAAAAATTGATTTTATTCTAATTCAATATTTATTCTAATTTATTTATTCATTAAATACGAAATTAGAAAATAAATTTGTTAAAAACGTGTGAAAGTGGTTAAAAACGTGTAAATTGAATGTTAAAAACCTGACCAAAGTGGAAAAACGTTTGTTCTTCAGCTCTGACCACCGGCCAACGTGCGTGAGTTAACTCGCGCACATGCCAGTGGTGCGTGACTTAAGTCACGCAGAGCTTATAATGTGTGTGAGTTAAGACACACTGCGTGACTTAACTCACGCAGGGGTATATTTGAAAATCATGTTGAACGCGGGTGTTTTGTGCTGGGGGAAGAGCAGAATTCCACATTCAATCACACTAGGAGCGGGGACAACATACAAGCCCATAACTTAACCCACCTAGCTCTTTACGAGCCCAACTCTCTTTGGATGGAGGAGATACCCAATTGTAAAAATTTGTATAACGAGGGGCGTAGCCCTTCATATGAGAAGGGTAGCCAAGGCTACCCCAAAAAAAATACTATTCTTGAAGTGGTTGGTATGTATTTATATCCGGCTATCCTAAATAATAAACATTGAGTTACCCCAAATAAATTTAGTTGCAAAAATTAGCATAAATAATAAAGTAAAAAAATTACTACAAGATTGATATATTTATTTGTATTGGTTTGATACTTTCGGTCTCAATAACAACAATAGAGAAACCTC
>Ga0228711_1011757_pt1 | contig 10994 bp, 4 predicted proteins | sample MedpolnodulmetaG_2_FD_177996 | JGI IMG/M metagenome (GOLD analysis project Ga0228711, IMG submission 177996) | Root nodule microbial communities from Medicago polymorpha collected in Santa Monica, California, United States - brown nodules | ecosystem: Host-associated > Plants > Roots > Nodule...
CTTCCACAAACCGGAAGTAGTCCTGTCCCCCTTGCACTTCCAAGGAGAGTTCACTAAAATGTAATATCAAATTACAACTGCTCAATGCTACAACTAGCACGAGACTTCAAATTACTCAAGCACAACTACAAGAGATTTCCTATGCTCCTGAACACAATCAAGAGACTTCCAATGCTCAAGCACAACTGCAAGAGACTTCTATTACTCAAGCACACAAGCAAGAGACTTCTAATCAAACAGAATTACAAAGAAGTTTGTTTGAGTTTGAACACTTGATATACAATCAGTGGTGTTCACAATACAAATCAGATACAAACTCTTAAGCCTATAGAATTTCTAAAATATGAATTTTGATAAGAAATTCTAAGTGACTTTAAATGCAGAACAATAACAGAGTTTTGAACTTTGAATTGTTGTATAAGTCTTGCTTTTGTGTGTGTCTGTATGCTCCAACTAGTAAGTCTTCACTCCTTTATATAGAGGTGTGAAAGATACGTTGGAAAGTTGTCTGCACAAAAAAAAGAGTCGTTTGAAGCTTGTTGAAAATCACCAATGATCTTTTGCCTGATATTGTTACTGTCCTATGAATGATCAATTTCAAATGCATTCCTAGTTTGAAGGAACATTTTTGCAGGCAGAGCTGTTATTCTTGTCTTGTTGCAGAGACACGAGTGGAGGAAGTGGTTGTACAGTTCGTACAATTGTCCTTTGTCAACGCTCTTGATAGAAGACGCATCCAATGCTTTCAAATTTCATCTCAAGGGCCGTTGTTACACTCTTTTAGTCTTCTGCAATGCTTAGGCGTGATTAAATCAATTACCCAGCCTTTGAAGCTTTAGGTCTTTTCTTCTGATGAACTTCAGCTTCTAGTGATCTTGCTTCTAATGAAGTGCTTCTGACGAACTTGCTTTTGATGACGTCGTCACTTCAGGAGCACTTATACTTCAGATGCATTTTTCTTCAGATGCTTCAAACTTCCTTTTTGTTGATTCCTTTGCTCTCTTTTGTTCTTCTAAAACCTTATAAAGATATCAAATTTTTGTCTATGGTTCTGTACACTTGAACAAATATTAGCATAACCAATTGACAATTTTTAATACCTTGTTATCATCAAAACTCTAAGGGTAACGTATGTTGAACATATTTCGTTCCAACAATCTCCCCCACTCTAAGAGTAATGTTTGTTAAACACATTTTGTTCCAATAAAGTCTAGTTTAAACTTTGTGGATGAAGAAATATGGTTGAAAGGAGAACTCCACCAAAAATGGCTTTGACAAATTTGTTATCACTTTGCCCTTTCTTTATGAGTTGTGTTATTTAAACATCCATATATATGACAACTTTTGTGACAACCAAAATTTTACAAAGGAAATGAGATATTGGCATAAAAACCAAAGCAATTGAGAGAGAAAGTAAAAAGATAATGTGTGTTTGAGAGAAAAAGTTGTCAAAAATAGTTGTTCAAATATGATTTCTCTTTTAAAAAACTGAATATAAACTAATCCATTTTAGCCTTGGGAAAAAAATCCTAATCCATTTTATTGTTATTATACAAAGAACATAACAATGATACACAAATATCGTAGTATCAATATACAACAAATCATCATCTCACAAATTCAGAATTCAGAAAACATGAATAACAATAGCCAAAGAGACAAAAAACTAAAAATGATAGCAAAATCAGGCTACAAATCCCCGAATAATTTATTACATACAACATATCAGTGATATCACTAATTTATGCGACTCTCTGTTTCATCTTTCAACCCAAAATGTTTCAGTAACTCAAAAACAGAGCACCAACGACAAGGGTTACGGAATACACCAGAAAGTTCGAAGGAGCTACAAACGAGCCACTGCTACCCGGTGCAGTTGAATTAGATCCTGGTGACCCCGCTGGAGTCGCTGCTCCCCCGGGTCCTGATGCCCCTGCTCCCCCGGGTCCTGGTGCCCCTGGTGAAGTCGCTGCTCCCCCGGGTCCTGGTGCCGGAGGACCACCTGCTGCGGTAGATGGACCACCTGCTGGTGAAGGAGCTGGTGGTCCACCTGCCGGAGAAGGAGATGAAGCCATAGGTCCACCAGCAGGAGGTGTGCTTGCTACTGGAGATGGAGATGATGCCGTAGGTCCACCAGCCGGAGGTGTGCTCACTACTGGAGATGGAGATGATGCCGCAGGTCCACCGGCCGGAACAGGGGAGCTTGCTGGAGGAATAGCCACCGGGGATGGTGGTGAAACAGTGGGTGATGGAGTGGTTGTCGTTGGTGACGGTGAAGGTGGTGACAAGCCACCAGCACTTGGTGAAGGAGAAGATTTTGGTGGTGTTCGTGGAGATATAACAACAAGGGTTAATTTCTGACCCTTTTCACAGTTTTGATCTTTTCCACTGATGAAATAGAATGGCCCTGCTCTGTCCAAAGTGAACTCTGTGTCACCATCTTCGAATTTCTTGATTGGGTTTGTTTTGTTGCACTTGTCATAATCTTCTTTCTTCACTTCCAACACCGAGTCTGAACCCTTATTGTACTTGAAAACTATATCATAATTAAATGTATATTTTTAAGACAAAGAAATTAATATATTTTTTTAAGTTGCAAAATTTTATAGGAAAAACAACGATATTAATTTCAATTTCAATACAGAACAACCATAAAAAAAGGATCATACAATAGAGTTGTGCATGTTTGAAGTCATTTTAACAAAAGTATACTTTGAAACTACAGCGAAATTGTTATGATTTTGTCAATTTCACTATAATTCCAAACAATAAAATCCACACTAAACACATATTCTACTATTTTCTAGCAGAGAATCCCTAGACCAAACATTAATTTGATATATACTATGAAGAAAAAAAAAACGAACAGGATGACAAATAAAATTTCATCCTCTTAAAAAAAAACAAAAAAACTTCATCTATCTATTATTTGGGTAATTGAAACTGATCAAAACCATGGAGATGTATGTTACATAGAATTAAATTAAATTAAATGAAAAATAACGTGGGATATGTTATTGTTACCTAGAGTGTCGCTGATTTGGAACCTGTTCCTTCCAGCCCACTGGTTGTAATTCTCAGAAGGGTTTAGAGTCCATCCATCCTTTCCACCAACGGAATACTTGAAGGCCTGAGAAGTTGAGACAACAAGAGTGAAGAGAACAAAGAAGAGAGGTATCTTAAACTCCATAGCAAAATGTGTGAAGGATATTGAATTGAATGGATATAGGTATGTAGTAATATATAATGTTAATTAGAAAGAAAGAGAGAAAAGTACTATGTGATGTGTTGTGTGGTAAAGGAAATTGAATGGAAAAAACAAAGGGACTGACTTGAGTTGAGTCTTGTCGACAAGAAGACTTTTCATTCAAATAAAAGGGTGTCAAATGCGAGAGTGTAACGTGTGATCATTATTCGCTTTCATTGTTTAAATTTATTCATTTAAAACCACACACTTGGCCAAATCACGGGGCTTTAGTCTTTTATTTATGTATTCACCAGAAAAGGTCTTTGTTTGTATTTATGTTTCACAAAAACAGATATTTGTAATTATGGAGGAAACTTGATATTTATTATTATTTTTATTACAAAATAGAATATTCATGGTCGGTATGAACTAGTTTTACACACGATAAATAAAGAATTTAGTACATTACGTAATATATATAGGGCTTGAGGTTATAATATTATATAAAATAATGTGACAATATCATGGTTTTTAGTGGAACATGGTGTACAACTATCAAAAAAAAACTATCTTAGACCAGTGTGTTTCCATTAAACTCTTTGTTTATTAAATTTAATTTTGACCAAACACTATATTAATTTAACTTTATGTTAAAAAAAAATCAAATTTATAGTTTTAGAAATAATAATAATTAAAGTAAAATATTATTAACATCTAGGAATTATAATTGATTACAATAAAAAAAACAGTATAAGGATAATGTATAGAAGATAAATCTTTATTTATTTTGCATATTTACATGTGGACATGACGGGAATGGTCGACAGCGTGCATTGTACTCACAACGTTTAATTGAAAGGAAAGTATCTCTCTTTAATTTTTATTTTTTTGGTACAATATCTCTCTTTATTTTTTGCTTTAATAATGTAACTGAGAACTCAGGTATTTTTATGGTTAGTAAGTATTATTTCCTGGATTTATTCCAAAAGAAAAACAGTCTTATGGAGCCTGTGATTAGTGTTATATGACATTTTTTTACTAATGATGATAATATTTACTAACGGCTCCTTTTACGAAGGAAGAGTTTCGAGTAGCAATGCTTTCGATACATCCTGGTAAATGTCCAAGTCCTGATGATTATAATTGTTGGTCGATGTGGCAAATAAGGACACGTGCTAAGGCTTTATTTACGAGTTTTGAGGAGAGGGGAAGGAAAGGGAAGGAAAGGAAGGGAGAAAGGAGGGAAAATCTTCCTCTTGTTTGGGATTTAAAGAAACCAACAAAGAAAGGAGATGGAGGGCTTATGTGATAATTGTCATATTTTACCGTTTATTTTTCTCTTAAAATCAATATATTGTGTTATACTTTGTAATTTATCTTGTAAATTATAATTGGAATTTTGAATTACTATGAGGACAAAATTGTCAATTTGTATGTTTAACCCCCTAATTTGGGGGAACTTTAAAATTGGACAAATGAAGTCCTTCAAAACCCCCCAAAACCTTTCCTAGTTTTTTTAAAACTTACAAACAAGGGTTTACCTCTCCATAAGCCTTTCTTTCCCCTCCCCTCCAAAACGCAACTCGCAAACAAAGCCGGGGGGAGGGGGGTTGGGTGAATAGCCCTTTTAAAAAAATTTAACGGAGTTTTGATAAAATCATTTTAAACAAGTTATCAACTATTCGAAATTAAGCTTTGAGCATTCACAAACTATAACAAAAGTCAAAACTATGCTATGATAAGATTCACAAGGGAATTGAGTGATTCACAACTCAAATCTTAATTCAATCAAATATTAATAGTACTTGAACAAATTTCTAAATAATATAATTTTAAAGCCAAACCTATAAGCAATAAAAACAACTAGAACACAATGTATATGGAATTGATGAATTGATTAAGAATTGAAACTAAATGATCCAAGTGAATTAGAGAAAACCTAATTCAACGAATTAGGCCAATTTTAACAAAAGAGCTTAGATCAAAATCAATTTCTATTCTAACAATTAATCAATTCATGCATATACAATTATCAAAATAAAAGAGGATAACGAAGAGAGATGACACCAATGTTTTTATAGCAGTTCTCTCTTATCGTCCTCGCTTCGAGCTACATCTACTCTTCTTGGTGGAAAACGCCTCCACCAAGGACTTCTACTAATAGCAACAAATACAATGTGTTTACGAGAGTTCCTTGAAATTATCTTAGTTCTTCAACCCCTATGTTGTTGAGACAAAATCCTTATTTGATGTTTTAAAGACTACAAACATGTTAAATTTATTTAATCTTGTTGTATACTAATTTGTTTTGTGAGAATTGTTTGATGAGAGCAATCTAAGAACGTTCTGGTTACACAAGGCAAATAAAACATTACATCAAAAGTATACAAGTCAGCACAAGAAGAAAGCATGGTAAAATATTTAATTCAAAAATGTTGTCTTGGGCCGTAAGAAAGTTTCGACCCATTTGGAGCAAAAGGCCCATAAAGAATAAAATATCTCATTCATGGAGAAAAAGCACATGGGTTTAACATTATGACATCACTAAAGCAAAATAGGATGACATAATCAATGTCACTTATAAACATAGCAAGCAATAGCTCACTACAGCTGGTTATCTCTCTCGCAAGTAAAGCAATCAAAGGCTAGCTAATCGTAAAAAACAATCTGAAAACATTCTGCTCAGTTTAAAGAAGAAAAGTGAAATCAATTGAAGCTTTGGACAGCTGCCAAAAATGTGTCCAACAACTCTATTTTCACTCTTGATCACCAAGTCACTCCCCACCTATAAATACAAGTTGTTTTGAAGGTTGAAAGCAAGAGTTTTGAAAGCAAGCATTCTCTCAAGTGAAAATCATCACTAAATTCAAAGCTCTTCACAAACGAGCAAATTTCAAGCTCTCTCATTATATCTTTTGGGTCTACTCTTTCGAATTTGCTCATTAAATATCAAACAAGTGTTGAGAAATTTATTTCATCCAAACCAAATCTCATCATACAAAGTGTATTGTAATTCTCAAGTCTACTCGTAATGATAGTTTGAGAAAGAATTGTAACAACATTTCTTGTGCGAAAGAAAAGAATTGTAGAAGCATGTTGAAGTTGATAATATAGGGTGTAACAGACTGATCTGGTGTGATCAAGATCTTATAGTGCTAGTCAGAAGTTTCTGTTAGCAGACTACTATAATTGTGTTTACACTGATTTTTGGTAAACAATCGCTGGTTTAAAAATAGTTACTTGCAAGATCAACCAGTAAATCTTAGGGACATATTGTGCTTTCTTTCTTCCAGAAATTCATGATTTTTCTTCAATGAAGTAAGAAGATTATGAAGATAGTTACCGAATTTAACTTAGTCAAATCTGTCGAAGTTACTTTCGAAATATGAGTAAAAAATGTTGCTTGAAATAAATAAGTAAATTGCAAAGATACTTAAGAAAATAAACTTAAATTGCATTGATTGAATGTAAATTGGTACACATGGTCATACATTACAACTTGTGACTCGTTTCTCTCTTGAATGCGGATAGTTTGAGTGAGTTTTTTTGTATGATTGAATTGTGATCTCGTTCTCTTGCAAAAAACTACTATTTATACTAAAAGAAATAACTACCGACATAAGATTTGAAACTATAACTGCTATGAGCGGACAACAGATATCTGTTCGATTTGAATTTCGAATACACACTCCTTGGAAATATCTGTTGCTTGACTTTATCCAAAACAAAACCGCTTTTCGATATACTTTGCCTGTCGAACCGAAACATGCGCTTTAAGCATTTCCAACAAGTCCAACTTCAACTAAGTGTATAAAAAATAAAAGAGCATCACTTGTTTCTTCGAACATAAGGTCAACCTTAGTTTGACTATATTTAATAATAGCCCTTTCTTAAAACATAGGCTAACAAATTGCCCCCAGAAACGTCATTTTCGATTTATCCTTTGATATGAAGAAAAAGATGTTTTTAACCCCTACACACATAAATCGTTTTGATCGAGATGACGTCACCGTCAGAAGAAGCAGTTCAAAGAAACCTTTATGGTGTCCTCACCACAACTAGTGGGCCACGTCCTAGACCTCGGGAACTACCATTTTTAATTCATTTAAAAATTGTCAACATCAGATGTTGACACTTGTCTAAATCAAAGGATATAAAACAAGGGTTTTATCTTTCACTTTCAACCTTCCATTTTCACCAAAATTTCAATGTTCTCTATCCTTCATCGCAGAAAAAACCTCCATCACCAGACTTCAAAATATTTCATTTTTTACCCAGAAATCTCTTATTATCCCTTTGTCTCAGTCATCTGATCATGACAAACCCAAGAGGATCTTCTTCTCAAACTCCAACTTGCGACGAACCTGTTAACTTCTCAAAAGAAATCCCAGTTGGTGGCTTTCAATTCATGGAGGAACCAGATGTCAAGGCAGCTGAAGAAACAAATCTGGAAATCCCAGGTAATTGTTCCATGCCCTAACTCTCCACATGCATTCTTAGGACCTTTTCCAGACAACAACGAGGATCAAGAAAAGCTTAGCGCTATTTTCCCTAGTTCTAAGAAACATCCTGCTTTAATTTTCACCAAAGGTCCTTATGACCTCAGTTTCCTGAAATCCAAATTTAGGACGGAACCAAAACACGAAAACAACGAGGAGTATATTTCTTGGTTAGATAAGGTAGAAAAGAAAAAGGGTCAATTTTGGAAAGATATAGGCATCTTTGACCTTGTTCAACTATCCAGGCAAGGACCCAAATATCACAATGAGATGCTAATTGCTGCCTTACACTTTTGGAATCCTTCGACCAACAGCCTCCACTTGAAATGTGGCATGCATACCCCCCACCTTGTTAGATGTTGCTGGCCTCACTGGTCTGAAACCTACTGGTCAAACTTTCGACCCAGACAATCATGGCTCAAAAATTTCTTTTGACTTTACCAGACTTGCTTATGGCAACTTTATAATAGATCAGCGTGTCACCACGAGTGCTGAAGTCTCTGACAAAGAGCACATTGCCTTCCTAACTTATTGGCTATCCATGTACATTTTCTGTTCAAGATCCATACAAGTCCCTAAAGGATTCAAAACCTTGGCCATTCAACTGCATGAGGGAAGGGACATTTGCTTATGCAAACTCATATTAGGATCCCTGTATTAGAATTTAAACCAAGCAGTGACCATCATTAAAGAATATCAATCAGGAAGCAGTTTGATCATTCCTGGACCTATTTAGTTATTTCAATTGTGGCTCTTAGCCACTTTCAGAACAAAACTGGCGGTTTTCCTTCCCACCAACTTTACAAAGGCATACGAAGATAGATCCACTAAAGGAATAGGCCTGGTCATGCTTCGATATGGCAACAGAAGCTCGTGAGAGTTATTTTCCATTGCTTACGAAGCTTTATTAGGGTACGATGTATTTTCCTCTTCTTTGGCCCCATTTACAACTAGAGTCCGAGGGCCAGCCTGGTTCAGAAAAGAATTCCCAACCACTTCAATCAAGGATGACGCAAAGATAAATGCCATATGGCAGGCTTACATGACTCCCACGTTCTTGTCTAGCAAGACAACGACCCGTGATCCTTATGGGGTATATGGTTATCAGCCAAATCAGGTTGCCAGACAGTTTGGTTTGGTTCAACCAAAACCTAGCTCTTTAACAAATGCTTAGATGATCTAAGGTAGCCATTGATAGAACATGTGTGGAGATCAATTCTGCGCAAAACTCAAGACCAAAACCTCATTTTCCAGACTACTCCTTTCGCAATATCACATGCATGCACTGAAGCCTTTTTTCGATGGTGGCAAGACTATTATAGACGTCAAGCCAATCGAGTGAATCCTGAAATTTTGCTTCCTCAACTAATATCTACTTTTGACATTGTGCAGAGCAAAGCGAAGAAGAACAAAGGTACGCACATTCGAGAAATTCAAGCTTTCCAAAAAAAATTCCAAATTGTTTATGATCTTTTGCATCTCAAGAGGAGAGTTTATTATGCTGCCCGAACTCTAAGAGACAATGTTTTTGATAAAATTCCCACAATGAAATTTCCACCCCTTACTCCTAGTAAATACCTCTTTGCATTACACTTTAAAATCAAATTTCCAACGTTGCCAACTAGCGAACTGGCCCTGGCCTTTAGGCCACCATATCCAAAATGGCTATTTTGTGCTTCTTTACTAGGAATGAAACAAAAATTAAAAACGAAAGAAAAAGACAAAGTGACTGCAACTAAGTGTAACTTGTACTCATTTAGAGGTCACCTTCATTTCAATCTATCTCATATTCGAATCCTTTCTCCAATAGGAATAGGTAATAAATCTTTCAATTGTTAAAGAAAATGGACAATACTAAAAAAAAATGCTACTTATCTGTTCATCCATGTGCTTGCAGCCATCCCCTTAAAGTCACGGGATAAAAAGAAAGGTGATGACATAAGCGCGCAAACCCGATCGAAATCGAAATTGGAGAAATCATCCAAAAAAAGAAAATCTTCTCAATCAGAGAAGAAGAAGGTCGTCTCTTCTCCTGAGCCCTCTCCAAAAAGGACCAAAGATTCAACAACTGAAGAAAATGTAACAGTGCTCATTCCTGTGTTGGTGATAATGTTTCCAAGGTAATTACCGAACCATACTTAATTCGAGTAGATTTAGATTCATTTCTCTCATGTCAGGAATATATCTTAATACCCAAACATTTTTTATTTTTTTTACCAGAGTATCGAGCATAGCAATGTTGGAACAAAGGGTGTTTCACAATATCACCTATTGAGTTTTGATAATAACAAGGTATTAAAAATCATCAATTGGACTTGCTAAACAATTTGTTCAAGTGTACAGGATCCATAATCAAAGTAATATTCATAAAGATTCTGATTGAACAAGTTCAAGAGCAAAGGAATTTTATTTGAAGCTAAGAGCGTCTGGAAGAATGCATCTGAAGAAATGCGTCTGAAGAACTGCGTCTGAAGGAACGGGTCTGAAGAAGAGCTCCTGAAGACACGTCATCAGAAGCAAGGTCATCAGAAGCAATGGTCATTAGAAGCATATCTCGTCAAAAGCTACTTCACCAGAGTTGACAAAGGACATTGTACGAAGTGTACGACCACGAACTCTGCAACCACCATCTCTGCAATCTTTGTCTCTACAACAAGACAAAGATAACAGTAACATTGTTGCAGACGTTGTTCCTTCTGTTCTTGAATGGATTTGAATTAAGTTCTTCATAGGACAACTATCAAATCAGGCAAAAGATCAAGGGTGAAGAATCAAAGCTTCAAAGCAAGACAAGTTGATGCAACGACTAAATTCTCAACGTCTCTCAACTCCTCTATAAATAGGGATGAAGACGTAGAGAACAAGAACTAATCTAGAAATTCAAGCAAAGGCCAATACTCTATGAAAAACGTCGAAAACAAACATCAACAACTTAGAGAATACTTTCAATTGTTTTTATCTTAGAATTCCTAAGTGTCTAGAAAAATAGAGTCTGTTCTGTTCTGTATTGTATTGTGAATACCTCTGATTGTATATCAAGTATTGAAAACCTTATTCAATACTTTGTAATTGCTAAGTTAAGTCTCTTTCAGTTGTGATTGAGCAAAGGAAGTCTCTTGGAGTTGTCCTTGAGCATAGAAGTCTCTTTCTTGTGTGATTGAGCATAGAAGTCTCTTGGAGTTGTCCTTGAGCAAAGATAAGTCTCTTTCTTGTGTGATTGAGCAACTTGTAATTTGAGATTACATTTTAGTGGAACTCTCCTTGGAAGTGCAAGGAGGACAGGACTACTTCCAGTTTGTGGAAGGAAC
>Ga0228711_1011759_pt1 | contig 10990 bp, 9 predicted proteins | sample MedpolnodulmetaG_2_FD_177996 | JGI IMG/M metagenome (GOLD analysis project Ga0228711, IMG submission 177996) | Root nodule microbial communities from Medicago polymorpha collected in Santa Monica, California, United States - brown nodules | ecosystem: Host-associated > Plants > Roots > Nodule...
CTCAACGTAAATTACTAACTACTGTGTTCATATGCATTGGAAAAATACAATACAAAAATACAACACCTGAGCTATTGGATGCAATAAGAAAAGTTAGAGATGAGCTCCAAACAGACTTGAACTTTAATGGAAAATAAAACAGACAACTATTGAATCATATTTCAATAGTGTTATATATTTTTTTTCAGTTTCTATGAATTATTAATTTATGATTTTCTTGGGACCGAAAATTATAAAGGGATCTCCCGAAAAATTATTATCTTATTATTTTATCGAGTTTTTCAATTTTTTACATTGGCCCAAGTCGGGACCGGACAAATTTATTATTTTAGAGAGTTTATTAATTTACCGAGTATTAATTTAAAGAGTTTCTACTGTATGTGTCGTATATAGGCGTATATCATATTGGCATGAGTCTTAAGTGATGTATGTGAATGATGGTTATTGTTGGTAAGTGTGTTTGATGAATATATACTTGTGACATTCGTAACTGTTGTGTGTATGTGCATATGAAAGTTAATTGCTCCTGATAATTAATTGAGACTTAATTTGATTAGTCTATGTCAAACTGTTTATGTTGATTATGATTGATGTGAAGCTAACCCCCAGTGGTTTTGACCGCCTACATGTTTGTATGAATGGGTAGACAGAGTGCAGGAGTAGTTTGCTTTTTGGTGAGTGCTTGGATAGCGGGAGCTAATCTCCGTTATCGTTTCTTGGAGTCTTAGATTAGGCTCTGATTAGGACGTTGGTCTTTATTTTTTTGTTAGATTTATTTGTTATTGAGATTTGACCCATATGACGGGATTGGAGATTTTATATGATGATGTATATTGATCTCATGGCATGTATACTTTGGAGATGTATGATTTATATCCGATGCGACTGTTGAGATATTTTATATATGCATGTTGATGTTATTTGTGTAAGACGTAGCGTCTATTTCTTGAATATATGTTTTATTCGCGTGTTTTATCGCTTTAATAGAAATAGGGTGTTACAGTAGTTAACTACCGTTGTTAGTATTATGATCATTTCCAAGTGTGATAGCAAATCTTTTAGTGTAAACATCAATTTTCTCACTTTTAAGCCCAAGGATCATCCATGTTGAATAATATGGGCCTAAATTTGTAGTTATCTTCCACTTTTTATGGCCCATTTTTTCTTTGCTGTATGAAGCCTTATATCACTAGATTCCTTTCTTTGTACATTTCAATTTAAATTTAAATAGAAAGTACAGTAAATTTTGATTTGGTTAACTTATAATTTAAGAAAAATGCTAGAATTTACCAAAGAATTGATGCAAGAAAGCGAAGAAAATGAGGTGGCATATTTCTTTTTTGAAAGAAAAATGAGGTGGCATATTGTGATTAGGTAAAACTATTTGATAAACATGCACCCATGCAGGATGGACATGGTTTGGTTCAGGATGAAAAATGAACCGAACCAAACTGAACTGTTTGCAAAATTTAAAATAAATGAATGGAACCGAATTGTTTGCATTTCAAATCGAATCAAATTATTTTGAACTACATCGAACTGTTTCGAACCAGATTGAATTGCTATTATCGATACCATTGAGAAAATATAAAAAAAAAAAATCAAACAAAATCGAATTTTAAAACTTTTAAAATCTAACCAAACTGTTTCGATCCGAAACAAATTTTTTGAACCAAACTGAACTGAAACAACTTTAATTGAAGTTAGAAAAGGAAGAAAGAATATTAATGTAGTACCGATTATCATCCCAAATTCTGGAACTTCAAAAAACAAAATTAAAATATCTTAATTCAATTCCATCAAAAGACCTAAAACATCTCTTTATAATCACCCGTATAACCTATAGTCGTACATTAGTTTGGATTATTATTATTCACACCTTGTAAGTTTTGATTTTAGTGTGATATTCAACCAATAATATATTAATGCAACATATCATACAAAAAAATATAATATATATATATATATATATATATATATATATATATATATATATATATATATATACGCGGTTGGTTCGGATTTGAAAAATCAATCCAAAATTTAATTTAAATCGTGTTTATAAGAAGACATTCAAAAACCTATAGTAATCTTCAATTTTATTTTTTTTTGAATCGGTTTGAATTTGGAATTTTGCTCTTCTCCGAACATGTTTTTGCTTATTCTCAACCAAACTTCTCTTAACTCATGCATGGGTACTTTGGTCATTTCAGTTGGGAATGAGCGTTTTTTTGTTGGGAGAAGAGCAGAATTCTTGAATTTGAACCCATCGCGACCCGGCCCAATGAGCCCATACCCATCTTCTTTCAAAAATTCCAAAACACAGTCACTGAGAGGCCGAGTCTCGCTGTTGATCGAACCACCGTCGGACCGGTCGCAACTGCCATCCGTTTTCCTGCTTCAACCTCCTCTTCCATCTTCATCCCGTTCTAGTCATTGTATTCGTGCTTCGTCACAGGTTAATCACACAATTCATCTTCATAGCATTTTCTTAATTCATTTCAAAATTAAACCCTACAATTTTGAGCTTAATTCCAATCTTATACAGCTTTTACTAATTCATATCAATATTAAATTGTGCAATTTGGAACTGTTTTTGATTATTCTCATGTTACATTATCTTATATAGTTTTTCTTAATTCATTTCAAAATAATATCATGCAATTTGGAACCTTTTATTATCATTATTATCAGGTTTAATTAAGTTAATAGTCTAATATCCAGTTTTTTTGGTTTTTAGTCCTTAAGCACGGATATGGACACCGGACACTGACACGCCGACACAACTAATAATTTGAATAAAAAATCACATAATTCAGTATAATTACAAGTATCGGTGTCGGACACAACATGTGTCCGACTCCGGGACACGCCTAATCCGAGAAGTGTCCGTGCTTCATAGGTCCGAACCAAAAAAATTTCACTTTTTAGTTCTATTCTATAAAATATTTTTCATCAGCATTTTTAGTCTCTGTAAGATTTTTCGTCAGTATCGTTGGTCCTAGAAATGTTAAAGGAAAATGTAACCGGGCTGAAAAATTATGATATTCTTTTTTTTGGGACTAAAAGCAAAATTCTGGATATATATAGGGATCATTTGATTAATTAACCCTTGTTATTATGGGATTAGATTAGATTTGTTTAATTTCATTTGTATAACTTTTCGAATAAGTTCATGTGATTATGAATATCTCAGAAAAGTCTCTGACTATATTAAATTGTTGAGTTGGTTGCCATGTTTAACTACTTAATGCACAATCAGGTCATTATATTTAACCAGTTATTATCAATTTGGTCCCTCTCTAAAGACTAAGGACTAAAGTGAGACAAATTTGAAAGAATCAATGACCTTTTTGAAATATCGATAATCTTACGAACCTAATTGAAAGCGCTCTACAAAGTTAGGGACAAATTTTTTAGTTACTCTTTCTTAATTGATATCAAAATGATATTGTGCAATTTGGAGCTGTTTTTGAATATTTTGATGTTATGTTTGTTTAGTTTCATCTTGGAAAGCTTTTCTTAATTCATTTTAAAATAAAATCGTGCAATTTGGAGTTGTTTTTGGAGTTAAGCGTGTAAATTGTCCGATATTGTAGGATGCTCTCAAATATGTCCATAAGATTACAAATATTTCTTAAACGTCATTTATTCTATCAAATTTTTCTCATTCTAGTCCTTTTGAGAATCAGGGAGGGCTAAATTGATATTAAGTGGTTAAATATATGGATCAAATTGATAGTAAGTGGTTGAAATATAAGGACCTAATTGCTAGTAAGCAGTTAAACATGTGGGTCAATTTGACAGTTTAATGGAGTCAATTGCTTTTTTGAGATATTCATCTTGAGAGTGTCCTACAAAGTCAGGGACAAGTTTGGTTGTTTACCCGCTGTTTTTTATTATTTCGATGTTTGATTGTTTAATTTCATCTTGTACAGCTTTTCTTCATATGAAAATGAAATGATTCCATTTGGAGCTGTTTTTAATAGTTAGGTTTGTCTAATGTCATATACATAGGTTTCCTTTGCCATGCTGGCGTTTTCAAGAGGTGTAGTTTCTCGCCTTCGACAATTTCCTGTGGCAACTCTGCCACGATTTTTTAGTTCGGATGTGGAGACTGTACGGACGATTGAAGCAAAACCTAGTGTGATGACACCGAATTCACGACGAACTGGTCTTGTAGCTGTAAAATGTGGAATGACTGCACATTGGGATAAATGGGGTGCTAGAATTCCGATTTCTATCCTTTGGGTTGATGACAACATTGTCTCTCAAGTCAAAACTCCAGAGAAGGAAGGTTATTGTTCTCTCCAGGTGCGTTCTGCTTCATTCTCAGGATCAAATTCAATGTTTCTAATTAGTTTAATATGGATTAACTCAGTTCTGAGTTACTCATGGAATAACTTAATCTAATGCAGTTCTAATTTCTTTTTCAATTTGTGTAGAAGAAATTAAAACTGTTTGATACTTCATTAAAGAACTCCAAATGAACGTATAATAATTTTTTAAAAAATGTAAATAAACATCAACTGTTAGATTGCAATGTACAAATTTTGGATTTATATGAAACTTTGTGTGCTTGATCATTAACATGATATAACGGTAATATCAGGTTAGATTGGTGAAATAATACAGTAAAAAAACATAATATGGAGATAATATTCGGCTCGATTGGTGAAATTCAATGTTTATAATGAATGAGTTATGGATTATTAAGTGGAGTAGTTCAGCTCAGAGTTGCTCTTGCAATAACTTGAATTGCCTTCTCTATATATATGTATATGAAGTTAAATATGTATCTAATTATAGACATGTTTGATACTTTGTTTTAGTTAGATTGGTTGTGGACAGAAGAAAGAGAAACACTTGACAAAGCCTGAAGTGGGTCATTTTAGGGCTCAAGGAGTTCCGATGAAGAGGAAGCTCCAAGAGTTTCGAGTGACTGAGGATGCACTTCTTCCTGTTGGTACATCGCTTAATGTTCGCCATTTTGTTCCTGGCCAGTATGTTGACATCACAGGAATCACTAAAGGAAAAGGTTTTCAGGTATTTTTCTTTCCCTCACACTATTTACTTCTCATCTCCTTTTCCTTATAAATAATGATCTCTCTCTTACATTGAGTATGTAGTATTTGTTCCTGCAATAATAGTTGAGTTGAATGCATTGTGTTCTTTGTTTGTTTGTTGACATGATTAGTTATTATTCCGTCGAAGAATTTATTAAATTTGTATTTGTAAAATTAAAATAAATTACACCAATTGGTCAGAAACAATAATAAGTTGACAGATTCAAACATGTACTATATGCCATTATTTATTATTTGGTTAATTGTTTTGTTTCACAATTTATTTACTTCTGGACAATCATCGGTGTTCAGTAGTTTCAACTTTCATCTTGCATGTACAAGTTAAGGTAATGGTGCAGCTTTATTCTTTTCTCTCGTCCCATTTCACTTGACCTCTCTGGAAATTGGAAAAACTAAATGTTGGTTTGCATGCCTAAAGAGTGGTTTATTGTTTATTTTTCTGTTTCTTTTTCTTATTTTAATTGTAATTCGTGTATGACTGTGGATACTTCTCTGTTTCATGTTGAAACCTTCCATTGAGTAAATCAAGCAATAACATGATACTACCATTTTTTTACAGATCTGTCTTTTCAGTTACACAGGTGTTAATTTAAATTATCTTTTCTGTTTCCAGGGTGTGATGAATCTGTGGGGTTTTGGTGGAGGTCCGGCATCCCACGGGAATTCGAAAGCACATAGAACCATGGGTTCTACAGGAATGCTTGGTCCTTGTAGGGTACGATAGAGTCCTTAAGATTAGTATTCTTTCTTGATTAATACAGCTTTCTGTAGTTGTATATATTGAAAATATGTTAGATTGACGGTCTGTACAAAAAGTTTATTTTATTTTATTTACATTTATGTTTCTCAAGTTGTTATGATAATATATTTTTTCCTCACTGTTCAGGTTTTTAAAGGTAAAAAGATGCCAGGGAGAATGGGTGGGAAGCAAAGAACAGTAAAAAATGTATGGGTCTACAAAATCGATCCTGCAAGAAATTTGATGTGGGTGAAAGGCCAGGTAATTGTTTTTATATACTTATTATTATTCACATTAATTTATAAAAGTGAAACTATAGGGCAGGAACTATCTTATATCACCTCAGACAAAAACTAAGTGATCCAACCAAAGTGGTTAATGAGCTTCCTTTGCCGAACTCCGGATGATCAATGTCCTTTTCCTCTAGGATTTGCTGAACTCCGGATGATCAGTGTCCTTTTCCTCTAGGAATAGGAGGGTTTAGACAAAACAAATCGCCTTGGACACTAGTCTATGAATTTTAAATTTGTATTAAATTTGAATTCCACTTAATTCACACATGCAGTACTGCTAGTATAGAAACTTGTATGTTTGTGAGAGCTAGGAAACTTTGTATGTCTAAAATTTAGGAATAATCATATCGTTAAGAGATCGATTGTGGATCATTTATCGTTCTTTATCTATTTTAATAGCTGAATTATCCATTAACTGGCAAAAATATTTGGATTTTCAGCTTTATTGCGGACTGCTTATTTTTCTTTGTATGATTTGCACAACGCAGGTTCCAGGAGCTACAGGGAACTTTGTTTTTATAAAAGATGCAGTCTATGAAAAACCTGACACATCTATACTTCCTTTCCCAACTTACTTTGTGCCAGAAGATGAAGATAGTGATGATATGAAACCTTTGATTGCTAATCTTGGAGATGTTGATCCATTTATGGTTGTTGACTAAAGAGATAGTTCATAAAATGGATTTTTTTCGTAGGATTTTCTTCATGTAATCAATTATGTTCTTTTATTTGAATGTAGATATGGTAAAAATAAGAATTTTTAGGAACCACATTCCTAGGATTATTTTTCACTTGAGACCTTCACTGGTTAAGTTCTAGCGTTACTTGTGACATTCAACAATTATGAATTAGGATTGGGTGAACAAGGTTGTTTTGAAATCCTACAAATAAGTGTTAAGACATGGAATTAGTTAATGGTTGATGCTTTCTTGTAGTATAATTGTTTCCTTTTTGGAGCTAATTTATTTGGTACGATGATCCTCCGCAGCCGTGGTCTCTGCCGCGGTCTATATGAAAATGATTGATGAAAAAACACCAACCTATAAGTTCTTCTGTTTGCATTAGCAGATGAGTAACTTTACCCAATTTATACTGTTCTGAACTTGAAGGTAAGGCCGTCCATTTTCCAATCTTATACATAAGCACTTATCAAGATAAGCGAGGATAAGCTCCTGTGCAATAAGCTGCAAATAAGCTCCATTTCCAAACAGGCCCTTGTTCTCTAAATTTGACATCCCAGTGACACTAAAACTGAACAACATAACCATGCCCAGTTGCAAATATGAAATTAAAATGCATTAGTCCATTATTCGACATGTTTGGCTATCCCATTATTTAAGTTAAACTCAGACAGTTTGCGATTGAAAGATTAACATAATATGATCTTCTATAGCAAAATCTGCATCAACTCAAACTTAATTCCACATTCTGCATTCACCAACATAAATCTGCAGATTATGAACAATAGTTTTCTACATCAACAAAAAAAAAATCTTGGCATATGCGATGTAAAACTAAATGACCCTTTTGAACATTAAAATATAGAATCCTAAAAACATAGGGGCGGAAATATGATGCGGGGATTCTTCTTCTAGTCCTTGGTGTATCTTTGAGTGAAGAGTTGACGGAAATTTAAATACCATCAAATTCTTTATAATATATCATCCAATGCTCATGTACACAGATTCTCTGATTAATAGGTATATGGAAAGACCAACCGAGCTGCATCTCGGAGTTGCAAAAAGGGGTAAGTAAAATGGAAGGTATTCCAATCTTATACATAAGCACTTATCAAGATAAGCAAGGATAAGCTCTTGTGATTATGAATATTTCAACAAACTCACTGTTTAACTACTTACTACCAATTAGATGTTTAAATTCCAACCACTCACTATCAATTTGGAAAATTGCTTCTCTGACATCAAAAAGTTCCTAACTACAGCTGGCTTTGCTGCACTTAAGTGGAGTTCTTGGAAAAGAATCAAATGTGATTTTACGCGTTTCAGTCGAAAAATCAAAATAAATCGAAATTTACTCGGAATTCTACAAAACTATACAGACCCTCTATATGTATTTTTATAGAGCTGTCTGCAAAAAGACAGCTCAAAATTCAATTTCTAGGTTGGTGTTTTGATGTTTTGATTTCTTTAGTTATTGGTACATTAAAAATTCATATGTAATCCATCCGTTGTCGGAAAATTCTAATTTTTGGTGGGAAATGTTTTTTTTTATGTCATTAACATGTGTGCAAAAAATAATGAAAAAATTCAACATCTACATAACTTTTCCGGACGCGCAGTTGGAAAAATATTGCGATTTTACGCGTTTCAGTAAAAAATTCAAAATCAATTGAGGATTAGTCGAAATACTACATAAATTTGCAGATCCTCTATATGTATTTTTATAGATGCGTCTGCAAAAAAAAACAGCTCAAATTTCAATTTCTAGGTTGATGTTTTGGTGTCTTGAGTTTTAGGCGCGTCAAAAATTCATATTTAATCCGTCCCTTGTCGAAAAATTCAAATTTTTTGTGGGAGATATTATTTTTTTTCCTAAACATGAGTGCAAAAAATCGTGAAAAAGTTCAACCTCTAAGTCACATTTCCGGACTCGCACTTTGAAAAAAAATTGCGATTTGCACGGTTCGGTCGAAAAATCAAAATAAATCGAGTCTTAGTCTGAATGCTACGAAATGTTACAAACATCTCTATAGAGAATGTGCAAAGTTCCGTAGCATTTCGAATAAGTCTCAATTTTTTTAAATTTTTTCCGATCGAAACGCGCAAAATCACAAATGATGAACCGAACTTAAATGCAGATGAGTCAGCGGTAGTTAACTGCAGCTGAGAGTTAGCTAGCGGTAGGTAACTGCAGCTGGGAGCAAGCGGTAGTTAACTGCTGTAAATTCGTAACTTCCATTTATTATTAGGAAGTTATTGAAGTCAAAAAAGCAATTTTCATCAATTTGACCCTTGTATTTAACCACTTTTTATCAATTTAGGACTTCTTTGAATCTCAATGGTCTAAATGAGTAAAAATTTATAGAATAAAGAACCAAGATTTATTTGAGAGCGTCTTAGGACGAAATTAGTTTACTCTTTCTTAATTCATATGAAAATGAAAGAAAGAAATTTGGAACTATTTTCTGATTGTTTGAATTTCTTTTAATGCCATATTTATAGGTTTTTCCATGTTGGTGTTTTTGAGAGGTGTGGCTTCTCGCATTCGACGATTCCCCATGGTACCGCAGTCGAGAGTTTTTAGTTCGGATGTGGAGACTATTCGGACGATTGAAGCGAAACCTAGTATCATCTACGATGACACCAAAATCACAACGAATTGGTCTTATAGTTGTGATGTGTGGAATGACTGCACATTGGGATAAATGGGGTGCTAGAATTCCAATTGGTTAAATTGTTTATTTAGTCCATTAACTTATCTGTTATTTTCATTTTGATCATCTAACTAATTAACGTTACCTTTTTGTTCCTTTTAAGTTATACTCTCTCAACCAAATAATTTCTCTCCGTCAAAATTGTTAACCGTTTGATTTTTTTCTTTCAAAATGACAACAATTAGATAACGCATGTTACTAGATCTAACAATGCACCATCAACGCCTAACTTTTTCACAATTCTTAATCTTCTTTCATCCTCCTCTTCTTCATCTTCATCAATTATATATTCATACATTCATCAAAACTTCAAACAAACCCATAAAAAGAAAAAAGAAAAACAATTTTTTTTTTTATCTCTTCTTTCTTTTTAACCTTTATCTCTTCCTCCTTCTATTCTCTCCTATGTTCCCTCCTTCTATTATATAAACTTGTATGTTTGTATGAGCCATGAAATCTTGTACATCAAGAAATTCAGACTAATAAATATATAATTAGTAGCTCAGTTATTCATTAACTGGCAATTTTTTTTTTAAATCTCGAATTTAACGCGAACCGCTTAATCCTATTCCTCAATGTAGATGTGCACAATTCAGGTTTCAGGAGCTACAGGGACTTTGTTTTTATAAAAGATGCGGTCTTTTAAAAACCTGACCCATATATACTTCCTTTCCCAACTTACTTTGTGCCAAGATGAAGATACTGATGACTAAAATGAGTATTTTGAGATAGTTCAAAAATGGAATCTTTTTTGCTACTAGGGTTTTCTTCATGTAATCATGTTCTTTTAGTTGATGAGGAAAATGAGTATTTTGAGTTCCAGGGTTTTTCACCGGTTAAACTCTAGGGTTGTTACTTTTGTCTTAGGATGGAGTGAACATGGTTATTTATTTTTTAATAACATTGTTGTTTTGAAATCCTACAAATAAGTGTTGAGACTTGGAATTGGTGAATGGCATACTTTTTTTTTCTAATTAATTGTTTCCTGTTTGAAGTTACTCCCTCCGTTTCTAAATAATAGTTGTTTAAGGTTTATGCACGATTATTAAGGAAATGATTAATTGTGTTGATTTTGATGGTAAAATTAGTATCATTTACTAAAACACCCTTATTAATTGTAGTTAGTGGCATAGTTTTAAAACTCGGCTTGGACCGGCCGATCGGACCGTGAACCGATGGGTAGGCCGGTTCGAGCCAACATTTGGATCGGTCATGCAGTTGACTCGGTCGGAATCGGTCAAAACCGGTAAAAACCGGTGACTCGGCCGAGTTTTTGGTCTGACCGATTCTCTGTTTTTTTTTTCTTTTAGCTTTACAAAAACGACGTCGTTTTGGATTTTTCAATTAAAGAAAAAGAAAAAACTGGAATTAGAAAGGTCAAAAAAGGGTAGAAAGACTCCAAAACCTCACTCCCTCCATTCACTCCTCTGTTTTCATGTTTTTTTTAAATTATTATTGTTGCTAATGACAATAATAA
>Ga0228711_1011762_pt1 | contig 10988 bp, 4 predicted proteins | sample MedpolnodulmetaG_2_FD_177996 | JGI IMG/M metagenome (GOLD analysis project Ga0228711, IMG submission 177996) | Root nodule microbial communities from Medicago polymorpha collected in Santa Monica, California, United States - brown nodules | ecosystem: Host-associated > Plants > Roots > Nodule...
CAAAATGATAAATCACTATGTGTCCCAAAAAGGCAAATTTAAGACTTTATTTGAAAACTACTTCTACCATGCAACAAACTAAAGCTACAAAAAAAAAACTACAGAACTATTTTTTTTTAAAGATAAAGTTCCAGAACTATTGTTATTGATTGCCATCTCTTCTAATAGAAGTCATTTTGTAATTTAAGGACATAGATTCTTAGTTTTTGACATATTTTCACATTTTTAAGCAATTATTTTATTCAAGAGACACCCTATGGTCTATCTTAAGTGTCACGTTAGTGTTTTTTATGTAACAATAGTTATTTCAACTCAATTTTAGCCTAAATTAATATTAATATCATGCATATTACCAACAACAAATTTGCCCAAATGGTAAAGGATTTGAATCTCCTAACCAAGTGGTCATAAATTTGATCATTAACTCATGCATATAAAAAAATTCGGTTGAAAGGAAAGAACACACTTTATATGTTTAGGTTCCTCGATGGAGATTAGTCATCGTTAAATAACGGTGGAAACTTCTTTAAATATACGGGTCGATGGTCTAGTGTATATTATGTATATACTCTCAAGTACATCATACTTATATATCTATGACAATGATTACATACAATACAATGATTAATAAGGATTAGTTGATGAGTAACAGCAACACACTTTTTTTAACACATATTCTTCTATTAATTGAAATTTAAATGGATTCCGCTAAATTAGAGCCCACACAAAATTAGTGGAACTCATGAATTTCAAACAACAAAAGAGTTTTAGAAAATGTGTTATTAGCATAATTTTTGTGTTAATATATTTTCATTTATTTATAAAAAAAATTAATCAGTATAAACCAACCCTGATATACTTATAATATGTTCTAAAGATAGTACCTAGCATAAATAAATTTAAAAAAAAACATTTAAATAGATAGATAGATAACTTTGCACAAATTTTTCGCTAATTTCTAAATAATAAGATTCAATTTTCTAGATTTATCGATATAATATATTGTATTTATGAATATGTCGTGTTCTTAGGTGGCTAATTTCAAGATACTGTATTTTTTTTTTTTAACAACTTTTGTTCTTTTGATCAACCATGCAATTTGTAAGACTCAACAATGTAAGTTAAGTCCAGCATAATGAGTTAATCTTCCACAACATGACGAACTAAAGTTGAATCACAACTTAAAACGATAGTGCAGATGTAAATTATGAGACATCAGAAAAAGAATTTTGTCAAACTCAAGCTTTTTCTCTTTTTGTACAGTCGTTTTTTGCTCAAACATTTGCTGAAGAACCAACAGTTCATTTAAGCACTTTAGGGTTTATCCTAGAGTACTTTGTATAGCAATTGCTTCCTGGTAGCTTAAGGAACTATTCATTTTACTATTCTGCATCCATTTCTTCAAGAAAAACTTCAAGATTGTCTTCACTAACTGTCCATGAGGAGATGGCTCTCCTCTACAGAGTTCCTCAGGATTCAGTGAGTCCTCACATTTGAATACTTTTTACTTCAACTTAGCACTTTCAGGATTGTTGTTCACCAACATGGTTAGATGCAAACAAATAATTACTTATAATTTTACACCAAAGATGAAGCTCAGTGATATGATATGGAACAATGAAGAAGTGTTACAAAGGACCTACATAATTCAATTCTTGCTGCAAACCAATTTTTCCTCCCATAACAAACTAACCAGTAACATTTGACAAAAACATAAATTATTCAATAGTAAAGTTTTGAATTTTATAGCAGTATGATTCACACATTTCAAAATCTCCCTAGACTAACTTGTAAAAAAAGTATTCACTACCTCCTTAAGTATTGGTTAAGTCGGTTCTTTGCGATTTGGATCGGGTTTTAACCCTAGCCAATAAACAACGGGTAATTTCCAGGTTAAGTCACATAACGCGGAGAATGGCTAAAAATAATCATTAAATATTTTTAAAAAGAAAAAGAAATGATAGCATATAGAATCACAATTACATCTCAAGCTAATTCTGCCCTATGATAGAATATATGAAATGAGCAAAAATTTATGTAGCACACAACACAGCTCCCAGTCCCCATCTAAGATCAGCAAATTTCACTTATAGCAGAGAAGTTCTGCCAAGCAGTGACTTTCCCTTACTTGTTAAAGAATAATCCCTTTCTCCTTCCCCTCTTTCTGTCCCCTGCCTGCAGAATAAAAAAAAAAAAAAACTTGAATATACTTGGAAAAAACAAATTAAAAACCAAAACACAGATAAATGGCATTCATGTGCATAAAATGAAGTAGAGCGATAAGATTGAAGATTCAAGGACAGGAAAGAATCACAACCTTGCAGTTTACAAAGCTTAATTAACTTCAGATCAAGGGAGCTAAAGTAATCTAATTAAACAATTCCATACTTTTTTACAGGGTTACCGTAGAGTTCATTGCTAATAAGTACGATTGGTGTAATACAACAAACTCAGTGATGTCGGGATTGTAACATTCTACCTTCCCCTCTAACTATTTTTTCCCTTTTTACCCCTCTATCATGTTTAGGCGTCAATACCATATTTAGGAGAAAAAAATTATTTAGAATTATTTACTAAAACATGATGATATGCGAAGGAAATAGAAGGGAAAAATGGAAAATGTCTATATACACCCATGGCATTTATATCAATCGGAAGCACATAAAATAAAGAGAAGATTTATATACCCTTCGGATGAATAATCTCAATGTGAGCACAATGGTGTCTCTATGACTGCAAAAGAAGCAACATAAATGATCAGAAAATAATAGAAAATATTAAATAGACAAGAATCAGAAATAGCCCTATTACACAACCATTTGATACTTGAGATAATAAAAAATAAAAAAAACTCATCGTATGCAAGGTAAGCATGTTTTTGCCACTGTTATCCATAACAAACAAAAGCAAGAACCAATAATAATGCAGTAGTAAGAAATAGAATACTTACCCACTGACATCTGTTGGGCTGTTCTCTGCTCTTAACAGATGTTCAGCACCAGTGGAGCCAATTATAACAAATTCTGAAATATGACCATATGGAATCATAACCTACAGAAGGAAATGCAGAAGTGGGATAAAAAAAAATTAGTCAATCACTGAAGACCAAGTCTCAACCATTTTCATCAAAAGTAACAAGACTAAGTCTCAAGCATTTTCATCAAATGTAACAACTTATTGTAGGAAAAAGACAAATAATTTCATCAAAAGTAACAATTTATTGGTTTTCTTGGATGTGTAAATAACTTTAAAATGACAATAAAAAAGAAACTGAGGGAGTATTTTTTATGATTTTTTTAAATATTATAAGGAATTTTAGCATAAAAAGAAATAATAATATGAAAAAATTTATCTTCAAAGGCAGAAAGAAACAATTCACTGAATGATTACCAGAATCTGTATTACTTCATTTTCCTAAACCAAACAAAAACTTTGGCACAGTTCCAACTAGCCAAAATCTTAACCCAGTATTTCAAAGAATAAGACATACATTGGTCGATGGAGAAAATTTTTCTGTGATTACAACTCCATTTGGTCCGCTGCATTTGATACTGTAACCTTCTTTCTTAATGGCCAATGTTGCTGGTTCCCATATATCAAGATATCCAGTCTGTAATATCAAAAGCGAGAAAAAAATATTAAACTGTTGGAAATAATTGTAAAGAAAACTGAAAGTAAAATAAAAATTTGACCCTATGATATTCAAAGGAAACTCAACAATTAAGAAAACTACTTTCATTAAATTACCGAAAGGGAAACTTTATATGAAGCATGTCCGCTGTGAAAACTCTTCTCTATATGGCTCTGCATTTCAGGCTCTGAGAACAAATAACAAAAGAGAACAACTCAACAAACTATTTTAGGAACTCCAAACATTTGCAGCCCAAAAACATTAGAAAAGAAGGGAGACCAGAGGAAACCTATGTCAAATTGTTAAAATCAAGAGTATGACAAATCCAAGTCAGATAAGTTGGTAACTAGGAATATTAGATTATATTGTTTTTCACTCTTCTCTTTCATTGGTATTTAATTCTCATTATATGAAATATTTTTCTTTCTGATAGTTTTTTAATTAAGTTATTTACTTTTTTTTATTACTTCAGCACAATGAATGGTTAAAAAATGTTAAACTATATCCCTCTACATACTTGTCTCATTTCTCAAGTACATACCAAGTTAAATATGACAACTCACCATTTAAAATTTGTCTAACAACCTTAAAGGGCACTATATCACTACAAGAGCATAAGATGCTGTATTATGAATTAGAAAAGTAAACTTCACAAAGAAGTGGATATTTAATATCTGCATTGGTGGATTAAAAACTACACCAATTTCTTTCTCAAAACAAGAATCATCCCCTTTTACATATTTTTCTACTGCACATGACAAGTAATAGGAACTTAATTTCAAAAAGACTACAGCAGATAACACTCATACACAACACTTTCAAATTACTGAAAAAATCACTGGAACTTGTATTCATTTGCAGCCTATCTCACAAGTTACATGCAAGGCAGCAACAACTAAACTTCAAAAACATTAATTCTGATACAGGTACTCACCACAAGTGATCTTCTTGTTATCATTCGCAAAAACTTGCACGGGTTCCCCCTACAATAAGAAGTAATGCATGAGATTTTCTGACAAGTAAAAATCAAGATAACCATAATCAGAAAACCAAACTTATTCTAACTCAATTTACAAAGTACACATTTAGGAATTGTGTTTAAGCTTCCCCCTTTGCATCTTATGTTACTTAATAAGCATAGTGCACTACTGTTTCCTCCTTTACAGAGGGAAACCGGGGTTCTTGACAAAGAGAACAGAAATGACAGCGAAACAGAGATGTGGTTATATGCTGTTTTTAAGGATGCAAAAGAATTTTCAATCTAATCAATTACGGTCGCAGATGCAACTGATGCCAGCATTGGTGTAAGATATTGTATGTCTGTACACAAAAATATGAAGCAAGTTGAAGTTCAAAGAATACTTGCTATGATAAATAAATAGGTGCACTCACATAAAGAGATAAAATACACAAAACTCAATGTTGAAAGAAAATTTACTATGGTCAACGAAGTGAAGATTAAAAGAAGGCACTCAACAACAAATACAAGTTCCAGTATATACTAATCCTCAGTTTGATCACTATGGTTAGTTTCCAAAGTCCACAACACTCCTTCAAATTCATAAAAAACTTTACACGCGGCTAGCTTTATGAGATGGGTTGCATACCAGGGAAAGTTCATAGTCAAATAAAAGCCACATCATAAGAATTCCAATCATTTTCACATACATGTAAAAACTGCCGCTATGGTAGGTTCAAAAACGTACCTTGCGCTTCCTGTTATCCAGAGGCTGGACTTCAATGGCAAGTAATGTGTCAACATCATCAGCACTGATAAGATAGTTTGGTTGCTTTGCCCCTATATTTTAGACAACAGCTATGATTGAGTTTATGACATAAGGATACAAGAATGAGAGAAAAAAAAGCTCAAACAGAAGCATAAAAACACCTTCAATATAATTAAAGGAACCATCATCCAGGTGCCGAATCCACTGGAAGTCCAATAAGGAACAAAAAAAAATAAAGTTAAATGATTGGAAGAGATATCCACATTGATACCATACAGCAAAAAACTCTACAGAAATAAAGTAACAAGTTCCAAATTATATACATAAAATGCACCTCAAAGTTACAACTAGTGGTGCCGTGGATGGAGTATCCACATGCCTGAAGTTCCCTTCCTGGAAAGGGATCTCCTGAAATTTGAAGGCCCTCTATAGCTGGTAATGGATCATCATCTGCAGCTGCAGAGTGACATGTTTGCTGAAGTTATGTGTTTTAGATAAAAGGAGTAGAGCAATAGTATAAGTTTAAATAGTATTGATAAATAACCTGACAGTAACTTGATACAAAAGATTAAACATGAATCCAAGAGACAGACTCAATCCTAAATAAATATGGAAAGCATAAAACAAATAAGGGAAATGTTAATGAGTGCCCCCGGGGCACTCTTTAAGACCTTTAAATGGTAACTTTTTATGAAAACATGTCTAATCAATGCATTGGATATTGGGAAAAACCCAAGTCCCACATCGGATAGATAAGACTCTTGAGAAGAGTATATAAAGAGGAGGCAATCCTCACCTTACAAGCCGGTTTTGTAAGGATGAGTTAGGCCCCAAATTTCAACATTGGAAATCAAAATATTTGACTTTTTTATAAATTAATTTCTTCTTTTGGAATCCTTTAAGAGTGCTCCGGGGGCACTCGTTAACAAGACCCAACAAATAATACTAATAATTAAAATGAAACTAATCCTAAGAGATGATCTACAATACTCTAAGATTACAAACTGATCCTAGAAAGTAAACTAAGATGCTCTAGTATAATATCAAATATATTATAAGATATTTACTTATATCTTAACAATGCTCAACTTAGTTTAGCCAACAGCAAAGCTTCAAATATTTAGTAAACCTTTAAAAGAAAATAAGGGCCCACTTGTTTAAGCTTAAAAAATGCTTGTACAGTCCAGCTTTGTCTGGAGCTCTTTCTACAAACTATTATTTTAGCTTCCAAAAAAAGCATAAAAACAACATTTTTGAGGTTTTTGCTTTTAAAAAAAAAAACTGACATTATAGTTTTGTGAACAAATTAAAAGTGTTTTGGCAAAGAAAAAACAAACAAACCATAATTCCAACCTTCAGAAAACGAAGAAGAAGGTTCTTCAAGAACTGGTGGTAAATAAGGAGAATATGAGGAACTGGGATCATCAACAGTAGTATTATAAGGAGGGTTGTCAGAACTCCAGTTAGCAGGTGTCTCTCTCTCGCTATGGTCCCCATCACCCTCTGGATCATCCACTTCATTGTTGCTGACAGGGTCACGAAATTTGACTTGTTTGTTAGCCAACTCTCCATAGTATTCATGCGGAGTGTCACCCTGAGTAACTACCTGGTGATTGGGTACATCATGGGCTAAAGAATTCCTGTAAAATGACCAATATATTTGAGCAAACATGCTATTATCTAAATCCCATAGAAAGTCTACTATCTATCATCACTACTCTACCATTGCTAGATGAAGTAAAACAAAACTCGATATGAGGAACTAATGACATAGCAGGTAGATTGAGGGAAATCAACCAATTAGCACTTGTTCATTTATGAAAAGACACACACACTAATGAATTACATCCCTTCTCAATTTGTAATATATAAAAACCAAGAGAATTTATATTTTTTTGACAAACTTAAACAACAAGCTACAACAAAAACAACAACAACCAAGCCTTATCCCACTAAGTGGGGTCGGCTACATAGATCAAATTACGCCATAATGTTCTATTATAAACCATATTTGGATCCAACTCATTAATCTCTATCTTTCCTAATAGGTTAAAGTATATAAAATAATAGGCTTAATTGCAGTTTTCCCCCCAATCTTTTGTTAATTGTGCGATTTTGCACCCCTTCTTTTTTTTTGAGCGATTTTGCACCCTATATTTTGCCCCTTTTCTAGTTAGATGGACCCTCTTGTGTTTAATTGCACTTTTGCCCCTATCTTTTTGTCAATTGTGTGATTTTGCACCCCTTCTTTTTTTTGGGCGATTTTGCCCCCCATCTTTTGCCCCCTTTCCCCTCTTTTAATGATGATTTTGAACCAAAACACAATTGGCAAAAGATGGGGTGCAAAATCGCTCAAAAAAAAAAGAGGGGGTGCAAAATCGCACAATTGACAAAAGATAGGGGGGAAAAGTGCAATTAAGCCAAAATAATATTTAGTCCAACCAAAGAGCTACTAGTTGCTATGAGAGACCACTTTCTTTTACTATTCGGTTAAAATTTGAAGGCCCATATTGGTCCAACCAAAGAACTAGCCCATTAGGTTATTTGTAACCCTAAAATTTATGTAACAACCGCAACACACCAACACAGTGCCGCAGCCATATTCTTCCTCGACACTCTACTCAGTTCACTAACAAAACCTCCATTGAAGCTCTCGAAGAACTCAGATCTGGCCGGAAAACACATCTTTATGCTCAGAAAATACAGATCTTGCCAGAAACAGTAACAAAACTCTCCTTGCTTGACAATTTCCTTCATCTTCTTCATCGCAAGTTTTGACTTTTCTCCATTTATTTTTCCACATCTGCATAATGCCGCCAAGAGCACGAAACACTACGCTTTTCCCTCCATGATGGCGGCCTTTGCAGCCGCTACTCCCTTCTACGATGCTACAAGGGGTATTGGGGGAGGTCCACTCCGTTCCGCTTTGCCGCAATAGCAGTGCTACAGACTGCTATTGACAATAGAGATAAATATGGTAACTCAATCCAGCCTGAATTCATTTCATCTATATCAGAATACCCAAGCAATTTCTATTTACAACAATATTCCTACTTAAGCATCGATTGCAATTGGAAGTCCGTAACATTGGGAAGTGAGTTAACAAACTCTACATGGAAGACTCCACAAAAGTTAATGTTCATATCATGGCCAACTTGGAACATGGATACTACTATTGCTATGACAACATTGTGAACCATTATATGTTGGAAATTGGCAACGTTAAAGAGGTAACATTAACCTTAAATTTCCTACTCTATTGTCTATAACTGACAGGGCATCTAATTATACTTATCACCATGGATGCCAAGTGCAAACCACGTTTCCTTTTTAAGACAGTAATTTCAAAAACAAAAGGAAATATAGTCAACCTAATTATTCATTGATGGCAATGACATTAATATAATTAGGTTAGATAATCATGCGGCAGTAAAAAATGCATATCACATTAAGCAACGGATTATAGAGACGAGACCACATTTTTAATAATATTATTCCCCATCTGTTAAGAATAGTGCCCAACAGATTGCCTAACAAGAATAGCTTATTCATTTGAGTCTAACGGAAGGGAACAACATCGCATGCATTCAGGACCACTTTAACTAAGATTTCATGAAAACAGAACCCACCAATACATTCAGTTCAGAGTAGCAGTCTTCATTTGATCAGGCTCACCTGCTTCCAAGAGGTGAATATCTCCCCAAGTCATCAGCATCAACATTCGCTGCCAGCCCACCACCTATGCCACTCTGGTAGCGACCCATCACATCCCAACCAGTGCCTGCCTGAGGATCAACAGGGGCCTGAGTCATAACTTGAGAGTACCTATGCTGAGGTACCAGTTCAAGGCTATTTTTATTCTGATAAAAAAAAATGCAATATTTAGAATTTGATTTAAGCATAACAATGAAAAGTGACAAGTTGATGGAGTAAGCGTACTGAAGTTGCCAAAGGTGCACCAATGGAGTTCAATGGTGATTGTGTAGCAACATTGGTATGGTTCATATCTGAACGCCAAGGTGTCATTTGATACTGTGACTCCTTTAGCTTCGACTGTAACACAGCAATAAAGAACAGATATAATTAATAAAACCAATTCCACTAGCAAAAACGGAAATATAAACTTCCAATATTTTGGCAGTAGCTAGCAAGTTAAACTTCAGCACTTATTCCTTTGAATAATAGACATCAATTTGTATTAATGTAAATGCAAAGAGACCATCCATGTATCTGACGAACGTACCTCAGTGCGATAAAGTTTTTCTTGCAAATGTTTAAACAAAACCTGCCAAAAGCAGAAATAACTGTGAATTCAAGATGGGCAAGGTCCTATATTTTGGATGTAAACAGAGGGACAGGTTTCAGTATTACTAAAATGACCTTTTATAGAGAAAATTACATTTTTCCATGTCAAAATTGTTGAAGTTGTAGGGTTATAGATGACATAAGGAAGAGAAAGAATGAAAACTTTGAATTTTGATAATGGTTTGATTATTCAAAAGACAGGACAGATTCTTCCTTATAAAAAGTAAATAACAGCAGAATACTAATCATATTTCTATATATAAAAATAAAAAATAAACCATGAAATATAACAAAAAATGGAAGTCAATCCTACGAAATAATATAAGATTCACAATTACTATACAACCCAAATATTACGAGATATATTTTCTATAACAGATATCAACCAACTGCTTGAGCAAAGGTGGAGTCAAAATCAATGTTGTCAGAACCTGACCGTCCGATTCAACCGGTAACCGGCCAGTCTGCCGTTTGGTTCAACCACGGTCGGTCCTTAGTCTGTTAGAACCAGATCGAACAAGGTTGAACCCAATTGAACCGTGTGGTTGGTTCAGCCGGGGGTTTTATTTTTTTGTGTAGAAACTATCTTTTTAATACAACTTATTATATTTATTTATTAGTCACTCAGTTTAACCATATGGTTTGATTGAGCCAATAAAATTGTGACATGAGGTTTCACGCGTTCAATATCTGGTCAAGTTTTCGAAACGTTGGTCAAATTTCAAATATTTTACATCCCACCACAATCGAAGATAGAGGAAACAAATATTTTCCATAATTTATTCATTACATTTAAGATTCCCGTTTCAATGGAGAAGATTGAAACAAATAACTCCAAGCCAATAAATACACGCATATCTCCGTGTAAGATGCTAATCTAAAAATTAAAGGACATGTCAAGATATCAGCAGGGGGAAAAAGCTTTCATCCTATATCGGCAGTTGTATTGTGTCTGTGCATCATAGGTGCCATGTGTGTAAAAAGGATATAACACAAGCACCTTCACAAATATCTTAATAGCAAATCACAATCCCAATATCCCACAATGATGGTGTTTTTTTCCTAGAGAGTGAGTTAGGCTCCGTTGCATCAAAGGTTTAAACCAAGCTAAGTAAATGGAATACTGAATACAAGTAGTGGTACTCTAGAAACAGATTATGGAAATATAATATTAATACTGAAAATGGACACTAGATTGCAGAGATAGAAAACTAAACGGATAATAACAATAGAAAACCCCTTCTCTGAGGAAGAAGAGCCAACTTCTCTACTGAGCCTAGCCCAATATTCCCTTCCCTGTTTTCCTCCCTATTACACCCCCCCCC
>Ga0228711_1011763_pt1 | contig 10986 bp, 8 predicted proteins | sample MedpolnodulmetaG_2_FD_177996 | JGI IMG/M metagenome (GOLD analysis project Ga0228711, IMG submission 177996) | Root nodule microbial communities from Medicago polymorpha collected in Santa Monica, California, United States - brown nodules | ecosystem: Host-associated > Plants > Roots > Nodule...
ATTTTAAAAATAAATATATATATATATATATATATATATATATATATATATATATATTATATCATAATTTAAAAAAAAAACATCTATTTTTTCACATTTAATAAATTATAATACTATTTTTTAAATTTTGCAATTATATCATTTTACATAATTATTTATTAAGATTATTTTTCAAAATTTTGTTGTTGAAGATTTTTATTTTGTTGTTAGTTATACTTTGTTACTTTAGTATGTCATAAACGGTGTCATTAATTTTTTTTTCTTCATAAATGGTGTGATTGGACTATGATTTGTATGATTCAACCTTACATTAACACATCTAACTTTTCCTTTGCATTTGATTATGATTTGCCATGTGTATTTGTGTAAAAGCAATTAATGAGGTCAAACAAGATTGAGTGACAAGTAAAAAAAAAAAGGCAAATGTATATAAATAGAGATTGAGATGTAGATAAAGATACAGATATCACTGTTGTACCAAAAAAAAAAAAAAGATATAGATATCACTTCATATAATATGCATATTATTTAAATGGGACTTTGACCATATTTAATGTATTGTTTTGAATTGATGAAATCTATATAAAGCCCTAGCGAGACAATGGAAATCACCAACGAAAGAAAAAGAGCAAAAACAATATGGTTCGTTTCTCAATCCTAGTTGCTGTGTTTCTATTCTTTGTTGCATCATCCTATGCAGATCATGATGCGGATGTGCAATCCATTTGCAAGCAAACAGAAGTCCCTTCATTTTGTTTAACTCTTCTCAAATCAAAACCTAATGGTGTGGGTGGAGACCTCAAGAGTTTAGCACAATACACCCTTGACGCGCTTCACACCAATGTGTCCAATACACTCACTCTAATCGACAAACTAATCGCACATAGTGGTAGTGATCCGAAGAAACAAAACCATTACAAGGATTGTTTGGCTTTATTTGGTGAGAATGGAGGAGTTCTTAGTTATGTTCTAGATTCCCTTAAACGCTTCAAACATTCCGATTTCAATCAAGTGAGTGCGGAAATGGTTTTTCTCAACTTCCATGTTGACGACTGTATTTCAAGGGATCCATCTGATACCTCTTTGCTTCCAAAATATGCTCATGTTGTCCACAACATTGCTGATACTACTCTTGTTATGACAAATATGTTAGTACGCTCCTAATTTCATTGTATGTTTCTTGAAAAATAAAAAGTGTTAAGAGTTTAAACAATAATGGCTTTCTTGTAAAAGTTTTCTAGTTTGTATTGAATTTGATTTTGTTTAAATTTTTTAGCCACCAATATGATGTAAAAGGGTTGACACATGATGAGGTCCTTCCTTCAAAAAAAAACATAATGAGGTTTGAGAATTGACAAACGAATGTGCAAAGTGGAAGTTATAATTTGAAACATGAATCCACCATATGACCTAAAGCCAAGGTTGTATCTGAGGCAGGGCAAGGAGGGCAACCGTCCTAGACCTCGAAAAATAGGTCTCAGAATAACAAAAATAAGGGTCCATTAATTTAAAAAAAATAAAAACTTAAATTCTATAGGTTGGTTCGCATGTTGATGCAAATGATCTTTTTTCAGAATTGAAAGTGTTGCAAAAATCTTTGTCAAATGTGTTGATGTCAGCATTTGAAATCCCTAAGTTTGTCAAACCTACATATTGTTATCAAAATGTTTCAATTTCTTTTTGAATTCTCTTAACAATGTATGTGACTTTGCATCTTTACAAATAATTTTTTCGAAGTTAAAATTATTTAAAAACTATTTGATATACTCAATGTCACAAAAACAAAGGTTGAATGGTCTAACCATTTAATGTATTAAGAAAGATATAATAAACCATATTGATGTAGACACCATTATTAGTGACTTCACATCTTTTTTTGGTAGTGGTTGGGGTTCGAACTTCGGACCTTCCATATTTTATGCATTGTCCATACCAACTGAACTAAGCTCACGAGGATAGTGACTTTGCATCTAGAAATGCTCGTAGAAATTGTTTTGTATAAAAATTTGGAAATTAAATAAAAAATTCAAAGTTTTTTCTATAAAGATTGGTGTTTTTATTAGATAATTTCTTAACGTAATAAAAACTATAATTTTCAAGCAAATTATTTTCATAATTTAGGAATTATTTTTTTTTATACACTATTAATTATGGTCCAAATTATAAGTTTGCCTTAGGCCAGCAAAATTTCATAAACGGCTCTACTTGAAGCATGCAGCAGATGTCTTCGAAGATATACAGTTTTTTTGCAAAGTGAATTATATATAATTTGAAACAGGGAGCAGTACTATTATAAAATGAATAGAAATAGAGGGAAAAAAATCTTAAAATTTATCAAGAATTTAATTTTACTAATAAATACTCTTTTGACAAAATTGATATTCATACTAATAAATACTCTTTTGACAAAATTTATTATATGGAAAGCATTGATGAAAGGGTTTTTTTTTTGGTCAAATATTAAATGACAAGCATTGATGAAAGCGCTATATTTTTGGTCAAATGTTAAATGACATAATATATTTAATATTTTTTTTGAAGGAAGAATGTATTTTTTTGGGTCAAGTAGCTTAGTGACTAAAAATTCTCTGGACAAAATTGATTATATGGAAAGCTTTGATGAAAGGGTTCTTTTTTTGTTCAAATATTAAATGACATAATGTATTTAATATTTTTTTTGCAGGAATAATGTATTTTTTTAGTCAAGTAGCCTAGTGTAGTGACTAGAAATTCTCTTTTTAATGAAAATAAGTGGGGTGTCAGGGGTTCGGACCCAGACCCCTACATATATTATACAATGTCCCTATCAACAGAGATAAATTTACAGGGACAAAGTAAGAATGTATTTAATAATTATTGAATGATGAAAGGGTCACTGTATAATAATATTATGGGAAAATTACACAGACCTCCCCCGAGGTCTCTTTAAATAACACAAACATCCCCTCTAGTTTTATAATAGACATAAACCTCCCCTAAGTTCTTTTAAAATAGATAGACACCTCCCTTTGGGACTTAACAACAACTTAACACCATTTGTTTTTAATTTTTATAACTAAAAGGGATAAAAATTCTCCCCTCCGACAATGTAAACAACAAACCTCAAAACACTGATTATATAATTTTAAACAAGTCTTTACTGATGAGCTCTGTGAATCTCAAACCAACTCCTTTTTGGTTTTTTCTTTCTTTCTTTTGGTTTACAACTTCAATTAGCTTGATAATTTGATTTTCATATTGTAATTAGGCTCTATCAAGACAATTGCAGTTATACAGAAGAAAGAGAAGCAAATTGACAAGTCTTGTTAATATCAATGGGATTATCAGACAACTACGTTGTGGACAACTACGGTGCTAATGTTGATAGATGCAACCCTATCTACAAACCCGAAAGACTAGAATCTACGGCAAATAGGTTATGTAGAAAAAGGGTGTTGTCGTGAAATTGGGTGTAAATTCCGATGACAATACATGCTATCATATAAGTGGGTGACTTAGCACCCAAAGAAATTATGCTGTCAGATTTTACCCAAATTCTATGATTTTGGTGATGTCGTTTTTGTGGGCAGCACCACTCTCTTTAACAAACGAAGCACACAGTAGAACAAATTTGGTTGATGAAATCTTTTTCTTGGAAGAGAGTGCAAAACATAAAAGTTTGAGTTTTTCCTTTTATTTTCTAATAACGTCAATTTAACACTGTTAAGTTAAAAGGGATGTTGGTGTTATTTGTGAAAATAGAGGGGGTGTAAGTGACATATTAACATACCTCAAGGGAGGTGAGTGTAATTTGTCATAATATTATTAATTAATAGAACTGACTTTTTTTTTTGTGTGTGTATAAATAGATCTCTGAATGCTTTTGAATAGGATTAAGAAATAACTAGTGAATCAACTTTGGAGTTTGACATTGACTCAAAATACATTTTCCTTTATTTTACGCATCAATTGGTGTTTTCGTCGGAGAGTTTTGACTTTGACAATTGGTACTTACTCAAATAGTACAATTTTATATTATGGAATTCTGCTCTTTAACCAACTGTTTTTGCTCATTCCCAACTGAAAAAACAAAAATATCTCTACGCATGTTAACTCACGCTAGTGTAACTGACAACGTAAGTTAACACACGTTGCGTGAGTTAACTCACGCTAGTGTTAACTTCAACGCAAGTTAACTCACGCTGCCATTTATATTAGCGTGAGTTAACTCACGTTTATAGCAGACACCAGAAACTGCAATAAATGCAGTAACTGAACAGGTTTTTGGAAAGTCATAAATGACCTGTAATAACGACACATTCATAACTAAACCGAATTACGTTAGTTTAACAACATTATCAGATAATACGACATAATCGATCAAAATTACACAAAATCATCGTTTTTCTCACAATCACATAATCACCCATAAACGATCCAAACGGTCCAAATTACACAAATTCGCCGGTAATGACCGGTAATCACTTAATCACACTTAATGACACGTTAACGATCCAAATTACACCAATTTGTCCATAAATTTCAAAAATTACATAATCTCACATAAACGGTCAAAATTACCCAAATTCATCGTTACATGACATTAACAATTAAAATTCAACAATACTGACTTAAATTCGGAAAACATTACACTTAAATAAATATTACACTTCAACGGATCGGACAAAAAAATACAAAGTGTTATCCTCAACCATTAACCTAAACATGTAATCAACGTCGCTATCATCTTTGAGAAGTTGTGGATAATACACGGTCTTCCGGAAGTCCTCTTCCTTATCCTCCCCCAAGTCCAGGCCTGACACATTTACTATTACATCACATGTTCTTTGATTTGAACAAATATGGATAAAGAAGTCGTCAAGTTTTACCTTTAACTCGTCCAACTTGTCGGTGGGGTTTACAAAGAACCTAGCCCTCTTTTTCACACCTACATAACGAACATCAAGTTTAACTCGATCTTGTGCATCTTCAGACATGTTTCACTTCACAAAATATAATGAAAAACAAATATGAGATAAATGAGATAAAATAAATAGTTGAATAATTAGAGACAAAAAAATGCGAGCAATAATTGGCGTGTCATAACCGGCTACCAAAAAAAATTCACTTCATATATTTATATAATATATATAATATTAGTTACATATTGACCATAAATATCCAAATTACACAACCGACCTCCAAAAAATACGCTGGGGGTGTAATAACACCAAAAAATTGGACGAACACTAACCGACCAAAAAGTGTCATAACCTATCTAACTAGATTAGTGATAGTGCATAATCTTCGTCTTCATCCATGACTTTGAATTCTTGCTTTGGTTTTTCCAAAGTTGGAGCTTTATAAGTAATAGGATTGTGCTCATTTGTTGGTTTCTTTGGCGGCTTCGGCTCCTTAAATATGAGCTCATTGAAGGCGGCTTGTCTATCCATAAACTCAAAATGTCATTTCTCCGCCTCACCAATCTTGTGATTCATCCACTCCTTACAAGGAGGTGGTAACAGACAATCTTCTTTCAACAAAACATGAAGAAAGTGGCCGGGAATTAAGCAAAGACACATTATGTTAGAATGTGGCTTAAGTGGTGGAGCACTTCGGATTGGGAAATATGTCTCACATATACCTATTTCAGGCAAAGTCAATAGAACAACGACTCTATTATAGCAAGTAGCAACAATGTGACCCATATTTGGAGTGGTCGACCACTTATCTATCGGCGCAATACCACTTCTACTTGTTGGAGGGTGTAAACCATCCAAGATAAGTTTAAAACGCCTCTCGATATCATATATCGGCAAGTAGTCACTCTTATGATTTTTCAATTCATTAATAAGTGCATGACGAACCAAAACATGACTATCCTCATCCAATCCCATGTGCCTAGCTATGACCCGGAAAACACAATTACCATCCCCTCTAACATTCACAATGTCTTCAATGTAAGGTCTCATGATCGTTGGAATTTGTGAAATGTATGGTATTTTCAAATAAGGAATTGGTTTTGAAGTAGAAGTCGAAGCTTGTGAGCGGGACCAAGTGCCAAGACGTGCACCTTTACTCTTTGGAACATTACTCTTGGCTTGTGAGCATTGACTATTGGGATTTTGAGAATCAATAGTCTCCCAGCTAGAGGGGATTCGACCCGTGGACCTTGTTTTTCGGTGTAGACTTCACCCTTTTAGGTGCTCCCTTGGTTGCCATTTTTCTCGAAGGTGGCTTCAACGTTGTGTCCTCCAGAAATCCTAGTTCACGTAACTTTTCTTTGATGAAGAGTTTCATCTTGTAAGGGGCCCTCTTGATACGTTCTTGATTGGCGATCCATTCATCCGTAACGGAAAAATGTGCATCAACCTCTTGTCCAATTACACTTAACCTTTGCCAATGAGGGTGTATTTCATCCAAAAGACTAGGGAATATTTTCTTTCTCTACTCGGCAATAATACAAGCGCAAGGCAACCTGAACGTTGTCATTTGCACACAACCACAATCTTCTTTAGCAAAACCGAATGTCCTAGAGCGTTGTAATTCTTAATCGATGAAACTCAAAGCGGCTCTAGAGACATACCCCTCCAACTCAGAGAATAATTTGTTTTGTTTTTTTTTGTATTTGTGTGCCATGAAAGTTATGCTTATCCCAAAACTTCCTTGAATCTCACCTAATTGGTTTTTCAACATTTTGTCAATTTCATCCCAACACGATGCCAAATCTCCCACACTACTCAAATATCTTTTCAATTGTGCATGAGCCGATTCAACAATGTTGGTGGTTCTAAACCCTAGATGCAAGTATTTATTCATCCATGCCCTCACAAAATGCTTTTTAAGATTCAAAACTGTGGTTTCAACATATTTAACAAACAATGGAAACGGTCCGCATACCTCCTCTTTGAATGTCAACCATGCAATTGCAAATGAATCCTCTGGATGAGAGTTAACGACATCTCTCCAAGCCCTCCCTATTTTCTTAACTTTGTCACAATGCTTCTCATCCTTCGCTTCTTTCACATGTTTATCAACAACTTTTGCTTTCGAAGGCTTAGCATTGACTCTACAATTCGTGATGCACTTAGCTTTGACATTCTTCTCAATATGAAAATAGCAAAGTACATGGTCTGTTTTAGGGAGAACTTTGGCAACGACATTCATCAATGCGGGGTCCCAATCGGTGACAATCACCTTAGGCATGTTAAGTTTTGAAGTCAAAAGACCAACCAACATCTCAAGTACCCAAGTAAAGTTATTCCCTTGTTCAAAGGAAAGAAAGGCAAACGCAACTGAATAACGACATTCGGTAGGTATTGGTTTTGTAAGTAGAGTCAATGACCAAAACGGTGGGGAAAATGTTAAGCATATCAATTGAATCCGGATGAGCAAAAAATAAGTCTTCAAGCGTGGTTTCCTCACTAGTTGCTCTTGTGAAATAGACATATTGATGCTTCTCCAACTTTGAAATCAAGTATTGCAACTCTGTCTTGTCCTCTCTTTGCCCCTTGCGCCATCTAGTTCGCGCATTGTACACTTTCTTGATGATTGCCACACTTTCTTTGTTTTTTCCTTCAAATCCGTGAGAATATTCCTAGGCGGCGCCAAACTCTTTGTCATGTCGATAACTCTTTGCTTCTCCTCCGCTTTAAGTCGACCCGCAAGAAGGTGGCCGGTTAACTTTGGCGCCAACTCATGGTTGTGAATTCCACAAAGCTTTGAAATCTACCAATCTTGTGTATTCTTCTCAAAGAAGAATTTCAACCTAAACGGACATTGACATTTCCTTGAGTCTGTGCCTTCAAGCTTCAGTTTCTTCCTCATCTTAGGTGGCTTGTATTCACCACTCTTGTCACATTGCATCGTCATGTATGTCCTTATTGAACTAGATTTATCTATAGAAATAGTAAATCCAGCCCTTGCCACTTGTCGACGAACCCAACCAATTAATTCTTCTCTATCTCTCCATCTTTCATTTGTTGTAAAAAATGACTTGGTGTTTACTTTAATAACACGAACACCGGTAGTTACCGGTTTAGGTTTTTCTTCAAAGTTACCGGTAGGTACCGGTTTTGGTTTTGCTTGGTTGTGAACAATGTGAGCTTGAAATGGAATTTTCACTTTAAACACCACATCTTTAGTTGGTTAATTTGACATCGTCGGATGGTACGCCGGAACCTACGCCTACGTCGGAAGCTTCAATTTCGGCCGCTTTCGGTTCAACGCCATCACCCACCACATTTTCAACCATATCACTCTATGTCTATTGAATAAAAAATTAACAAGGAAAAAAATTAAATAAATAACTTGTGCAGCAAGCAAAGCAAGGAAAAAAAGTGGCGTAAAAATTCAAAAATTGGGCATCACAATAGCGTGACTTAAGTCACGCCAGTGTTAACTTCCTGCGTGAGTTAACTCACGCAGCCCTTACAACTAGCGTGAGTTAACTAACGCTATGCCCTATCACCTAGTTCAAAAAACTGACGAACCAACCAGTAAAACCAGTAAAATCGCATGAGTTTTTAAGGTACATTACCTGTTCTTTGATACTTGATGAGCGTAGAACTACTACAAAATACCCCCTTTAATAGCGCTTTTGAAGCACTAAGAATGTCCCCGCTATTATAGGTCAGAACAATATAATAGCGCTTTAAAACGCTAATAAATAGCACTGTTTCAATAGCGCTTTCTGAAAAGCGCTATTGTAGCCTTTCTACTCAAACAAGCATTTCTTAGCATTTTACTGAAAGCACTAATAAAAGTTACGATTTATTTATTTATTTTTATTTAAATCTACAACCAAAAACGCTATAATTAAATCTACAATCTAAAACTCTAATAAGAATCTGAAATATGAATATAGAAAATTGCATTCATGAGAATCTCATTACAAATGTAATAATATTAATCAATCCACAATTACCAACAAAAAAAAGCACCTAAAAGCAGCCACAATTACCAACAACAAAACACCTAAATTTAAGAGGACTCGTGACAAGCTATCCAACGGCTAGTTGATAAATCTACTGGAAACATTTTCTCCTGTGTCGTATAATATGAAACGAAAAATTAAGTAACATCGAATTTCCAGCACAACCAATAGTTTAAAATAACTCAAAATAAAAAAACGCAAATGAAAGTTGTTGAAAAAGAAAACGAAACTCACTAATATATTCGACCATAAAGGTTGCCCAATCCTCCTCGACCTCAACTAGCTTGTCCTTAGAATAGGTTTCACATCTGTGAGTTTCAAAGGACTTCAAATATAAAAGTAGCGAAAAATTGAATTAGAATTTATTTCAATTCATACACAGGCAATCACATCTACCTCAAAATTCTAATATCCCATTGACCACGTCTTAGAATTTTTATCACGCTGAAACTTCAAACGGTGATAGCATAGAATCAATAACCCGAATTTAGGACATATTTCAAGTAACAGAAACAAATACAGATAGCCAATGGTATTCCAAGTGAAAATATAACTGCCTTTAGAATGCTAGTAGTTATAGTAATAAAATCTTGTAGAAACCCAAAGGCTAAAGACAAGATTACCAGATCATAAGATTAAGAGTAAGAAAATTACCCAAGCCTGCAAAAGACAAGAGCGTGTGCGGGCAGCTAAAGCTGCAGACACAATTGTTGTTGCACGAACATTTTCAAGGCCAATGTTTTCAGCAAACCCAACAAGGAATTATTGAGAATCCTTGCCATTAATATGAACTGAAGTAGTGTAAGTCAGTGCACTGAATATAAACAAAATAATCATTAAAACAGAAGTATACATCATGATTAACAGCTGCTACCTAGCAGTAAAGAAAGGGACACAAATGAAGGACTATGAAGATCACACCTGCTGCAAGAATCTAAAACAAAATTAATTGATGCTCGATACAAGGAGTCTCGAATATTTGTAGGTTCAATAGACACTTGCACACCAGAATTTCTGCATAATTGACGTAATTGTTCATGTGCACAGCCAAAAATCATTCACGTCAGAGTATATCACAGTTCACAATATAAAAGTGTTTGCTCATTTTATTTTATTAGACAGAGTGCTGCTGATTGCTTGAACAGATCATTGTATGCACTGCCAAAATTCAAGATATGTATTATTGCAAACAACATATTGAAGAAGATAGCAGAGATCCAAAAAAAAGTCCCAACAAAGGAAGTTGAAACAGGGTAAAGATAACGGTAAAATTTCGGAATAAAAAAAGCGGTAGCCTTGTTTCATATACAAACTTATAACATCTTGTGAAGTCAACTCTGTTAAAATACATCTTATATTTATTTTGTTTAAAATTCAGGCTCCAAAACCTCATTTTTGTCGTTGAAATTGTAGGATGTTATCAAGTTAGTCCCTAAAATTAGGAAATTGACAAAAATATGCCTAAAATTGAGAATTGTCAGTCATTTTAGTTAACAGTAACAGATATGCAAACTAACTTGACATTCATAAGAAACTTTTTTAGTGAGCAATTCATTTTAAGGATTTAACTTTAGGGAATTACGTAAAATATTGTCTGGACTAAATAACAAACAATTTACAATTTCAATGTTCTTGTTAATTTCCTAATTTTAGGAATCAACTCACCAGAGCCATACATATCAAGGGACCAACTAGGACATTGACTCCTCTAGTTAGTACAAGAGCATACCCAGTTCCACTATCAAAGAACTAAACTCATGATGCCATTTCTAAATTCTAATCCCAAACAGGTCAAAACTCAAAATGTAGAAGCAAATGTCATTTCCATTAGCATGTCCTTTTAAACATTGATGAAAATAAGACCACAATCTCTAGACCTATCTGAGATGCTAAGGCTGAGCTTATGTGTGCCCATGAATTGTCTTACTCCCCTCCACCCTCATCACCCAAAAGACCTGTATAAATCTAATTGGATTAGTGATTCTTTATTATTTATTCATACCCAGTTGTATTTAACTTCACCAATATTTTATAGCCATAAGCAAATCATAAACAAGATGCCATATAAGAAT
>Ga0228711_1011764_pt1 | contig 10985 bp, 4 predicted proteins | sample MedpolnodulmetaG_2_FD_177996 | JGI IMG/M metagenome (GOLD analysis project Ga0228711, IMG submission 177996) | Root nodule microbial communities from Medicago polymorpha collected in Santa Monica, California, United States - brown nodules | ecosystem: Host-associated > Plants > Roots > Nodule...
GCATTAGAAGTCTCTTGCAGTTGTGCTTGAGCATTGAAAGTCTCTTGCTTGTGTGCTTGAGCATAGGAAATCTCTTGCTTGTGTGCTTGAGTATTTTGAAGTCTCATACTAGTTGTAGTATTGAGCAGTTGTAATTTGAGATTACATTTTAGTGCCTTGGAAGTGCAAGGGGGACATGACTACTTCCGGTTTGTGGAAGGAACCTGTATAATTGCTTTGTGTCTTTCTTCTTTCTCTCTCTGTTTTATCCGCTGCATTTTGTCCTGAACATCACTTCAGAAGTAGAACTCTATCTGCTTCTGATCAGTGTTTTCAGCTTAGGAGAAAACGAAGAAAAAGCTAACACAATTCAACCCCCCCTTCTTGTGTTTTTCTCACCTTCAATTTGAACCCAAAATCTTAAGACACAACTTATAGGTCCTCTCACTTATATGTTGTTCTACTACAAATCCTCTTTACAATGTGAGATTTTAACTCAAACTTAACATATTACAACAATTACTAGATTTATGTAAATGCTCACTTATATGCAGGGCCTTAGACCATAAATATCATATATTTTTGTATGAGAAATACTACAAACATATAATTTAACATTCACTCTCTTCTTGAGTGAAATCATTTAAGTCTCACACGTTAGAAATTGGTCTCCACATAAACCGATGAGACCCACGTGAATCCTACTCAATAAAAAATGAGTATTAAAGAAAGTGTAAGAAAGAGAGTGTTCTTAATACTCTTTGTTATCCTATTTAATCAATTGTCGATGTGAGGCTCTAAATAATTTCATCAAGCCCTTACATCACTTTTCTAGGTTCATAGCAGGTAATCTCCTCCCATTTTTTAACGAAATACAGGTTATCTTATTTCTTACGTTAGAAACTAGAGTTGGCTAGGTAGTGAGTCCTGGTCATCACTATCGTCAGTAGAAGATAGGGATTGCCACTAAATTTAGTTTTCAAACATTCTTCTATAGATTCTACTGTTATTTATGTTTGCATTATGGTTTTGATATTTAACTAAATTAATATGTATGACTATAATGGCTCTTATATCATTATAGTTATGTTCATAATACGATTCCATATATTGATGAGTAACTTTTTTTACATCAATTTGTATTCTACTGTTATTTATGTTTGCATTATGGTTTTAATATATAACTAAATTTATATGTATGACTATAATGGCTCTTATATCATATTTTTTACAGAGTAGCTCTTATATCATTATAGTTATGTTTTTATCTCATAATACCATTTCATATATTGATGAGTTACTTGTTTTACATCAATTCATCGTTTGGACAATGTACCTCGTCGTATATAATATATTAATAAAAAAGAATAACAACAAAAAAAAGTTGTAGAGACAAACCAAATCAAACAAACCTAAGTACAACAATATGTATGCATATCAATGTATCTTTAAAAAAAAAATCAATTGTAATAAAATTAGGATATATAGACAACCATTCAGAATCTACAATTGTTTTACAAAATATAAAACACTTCACTTTAATCGAGAAGTCATAAGATTGCCTTTCTTAGAGCATTTTGGAATGCAAAATCATTTCAAATGTCATTAATTCCTCAAATATATTTTCAAAGAAGTAATTGTCATATCAATAACAATAAGAAATAGTCAATTACTATGAATTCTTGATCAATTAATTTGTTGTAATAAACATTATGTTAATGTAAATGTATTATGAATTCTTGATCAAATAATAAAATGTGTTCATTTCTTGACAACTTGTATTATGTCTATTTAAATTGTCACTTTCATTTATATCATTTTAATAATTTATGTTTTGAAAAAATTAGTTAATCATAATTCAGATTATATAATGCGAAATACATAAAATACTCTTCAAATCATAAAATGCAAACATGATAAAATGGTCAATTTGGATGGTGTTTGAGAATTGAGTCGGGTGACAAAAGAAATTCCAAGAAAAAAAAGTTGAAGGATTGTTTGTGTTTGGGGCCTTTTGAAGTGGTTTTGCAAAAAAAAGAAGTGAAGGGCTGATGGGCCATTTTTATACGTTGTACTATATATATACCTCCTTAAAATGAATCCCTGCTATATACACCCCCAACCTACAAATTTTTTTATGGGCCCCCTACAGGACTAGGCCCTAAGCCGTCGCACCTCTAACGTATGTCCAGGGCCAGTCCTGTCAATTAGGTTGTTATTTTCTGTGCCTGGTGGAGGAATGTGTTTGGTAGAGGAGTTTCGGTGACCAGAGATGTTTTGACAATGGAGCTCCGACCAGAGGCGAAACATGTGATACCCTAGAAAATATTCTTTTTATTTGAACTAGATCTTTTCCTTGTGCGACACACGGTCTGATTATGTTTTTGAAGTAGGAATTATTCGAAATATCTAACGATATCGAAAAATATTTTTTGAACAAGGATATCGAAAAATATTAGAAATGGATCCATAAAAAATTTTGGAAACGGATTAAGATAAAAAAAAATAATGCTACTAATAATGATTTTTTTTTCTTTATATATAAGAATAAGAAGTTCTACTTAAAACGAAACAATAACAACAATAACACACCGGAATAACATATTTATCACATCATTCTCTTTTTTTCTTTATCTCAAGATATATCATATATATATATATATATATACCCCATTGAGGTATTGTTAGCTAGTAATCTTATCAGCCTTATTTAATGTGGTCAACATTAGTTGACTTTTATCCTTGTAGGAATCAAAGTCTTTTCCTTCAAACTTAATGAGTTCGACGAGATGTGGACTTAGCGTGAAAAATGCCTAAAGGCCTTAGCGTTCGACAAGACGTGAGTCAAAGATGCAGTATCGTTGAAGCCAAGCAATTCCTGTTGAGGCGGGAAGATTTCGAAATTCAAAGAGAAGCGGTTTCTTCAATGGAAACGTGGGAAACAAACGGTTGTCTATGTGAAAGAAGTGTTGATTGTAGAATTATGCTTTTTCCAGTTATTTTGCTATGTATAAATAGTAGCTTTCCATAGGGAAAACGAGTCGCAAATCACTTATAGAAATTCTACAACACTCGAAGTATCAGCGCGAGAGAAAAGAGTTATACAAAATGTATGTAAAGGATTTGTCAAACCACCTTTATTTTTAATGCAATGCAATTTATCTTTCCTTTCAGTTTCTGCAATTTTAACTTTTAGCACTTTTCGTCATACGGTTTCGTCCTGTTTGTAAAGCAACCTATGAACTTGATGAGCGTGAACTATCTTTTTTTTTAAAAATAAATGCACAATATGTCCTAGGATTTCTGGTTTGATCCTTCTTGTAATAATCAAAACCATCCCGTATTGTTTACCAAAAACACTGGTAAACAGGTGTACACAAAACAATTCCTTCCATTTTTACTTTGAGTTATATCTCAATTTAAATTAGTGCCAAAAGTGTATTCAGAAACGCGCTAAGATTGTAATATGTGCTTGTTTCTTGCATGGTAATATATTTGTTTGAAAAAAGTAAACTGATCCGTCGAAATTTCCATTAAAGATAATCAAACCTAAAACTTTAAAAAGAGTACACTTCAAAGTTCTAAATCAACAACACCAGACAAATTTAAGTGGGTTTGCATGTTAATATATTGATTCCTAGTGGTGGAATGATTGTAAAGTGTACATGGTCCTCTAACTCATGCAGCTACATCAAGGGTGTCCTATGAAAGGAAACAACGATGAGGTGGACCACATTACCCACACAGACTAGAGAAACTCTGTTGACCCAGATCCGCTAGACACGTGTCTAAACCTTAATGCTAGGTTCCATGTCCCCTTACGATCAGTAAGTACACTATCATTTAGGTCACCCTCGTGTGTTTCTACTTTCTCTGGCTTTGTACGTTTAGTACGTTACTATGTGTAACACGTTTCGATTTACTAGCATTGCATATTTCTGCTGCGTCCTTCGTACTTCATGATAGTTCTAAACTTTACTATTTGTTTCATGACCCATGTCTCGAAATAGATAAATCATGTGTAATGTGTTGTGTACTATTAAAATAGTAAACAAATGTTCAAAACATTACAAATAGTAAAGTTCTTAAATGTTCAAAACAATGTCTCGAAATAGTTCAAAACAATTGTCGCATTTGTTTAATTTATACTTAGATCAGATCTATTGTTTACAAATGAAACAAAGTTTTATTGATAAAAAAAAATGAAACAAAGATATGAAATAAAGAACCTGAACATAAATAATGAACCATTCTCACCCATATGATAACATGGAGGGGAGAATGTACGTTATTAATCAATGGTCTACGATACATCATGCAAAGATATGAAATAAAGAACCTGAGCATAAATAACAAATTATAAAGATGGTAGATGTTTATGGTTTAATAGTCATTAACCCTTGTAATATAGGTTATTTCTGGTTTTTGCTTTAGTAATTTTTTTTATAGGGGTAATACCAAAAATGACCTATATTATATGGGATAAAACACTATTAACCCGAAGTTTTTTCTTTTGATAAAAAAGTTCGAAGAAAAAAAAATGCAAGAAAATAATAGAATGAGTTTTTTTTTTCACTTTACGCGATAAATTATTAGTAGAGCGTGCAAGAAGCTTTTTTTTTGTGGAGCGCGCAAGAAGCTTGAAAGGTACAATAAAAGATTCAAATTATAAAATATAGTTTTTTTTAGTAAATCAATGAATTGGTTCCGTCACTCGCAAATTAATCGTTGACTTTAAGTTTTTCAATCATATTCATATCTTTATGTTTGTCAGATGATGAAGGACAAAATTGAGAAATTTTTATTAAGACAAGGATTAATTTATAATATTAATAGAGTCAGAGATTAATTTGAGATTGATGGATTGAGATTTTAAAAGACTATTTTGGTGAAAAAAATCTTTAAGATTTTAAAAGACTTTGTAGGATTGTATTGATTCTATGAGATTTTAAAAGACTTATTATAAAAGACTTTTTACACTCAAGATTATACCAGAGGATTTCATTGGATTTACAAAACAGACATTTAAGATTTCAATGGATTTTATTGGATTTATAACTCAAACTTTTAGGATTTCAAATGACTCACTTGGCATCATCAATAACCCTTTTATTTATAACTCGATCGGGAGGTACAACAACTCAATAGTTTCATCCATGGTTCAAAGCTATATAACTATCTTTGTCTTTCCCCTTTCCTCTGTTATTTTTTTTGTTGTGAATCCCCCATTTGGTCGGTAATATATATATATATATAAGAAACTATTTATTTCACAATAGCAATATTGATGTTCCCTAAATAATCATTCTAAATAAATAAAATAAATGAAAAAATTGTCTGAAGAAAAAATAACAACAAAGTGTTAAAAAAAATAACAAATCGTAAAGAGGAAAAAAAATAACAATGGATTCTTTCCTAAAAATAAATGAATTGTTGGAAAAATTCAACGAAAGCTACAAAAGAAAAAGAAGATGATCCAGACAAAAAGCCAACAAATTGAAGAAAAAAAATTATCGATTAAAAAACAAGAATTTGGAAGGAAAAAGAAAGCAAAAGACAAGAAATCATAAGTAATTAGAGACTTTTGAAGCATTTGACAGAGAAAAAGAATGAGAAGAAAGCAAGACATGCAAAAATGACGGTAGACACAGATTTGAGAGAGAATGACAAAATCTCAAGGGTTTGTGTGAGATTGTTGGATGAGAATATTTATATTTTTCACTAAAAAGTCTCACAAAATCCACTTCATCCAAGAATCCATCAAATGATCTTATGAAAAAAGACAATTCTTTTTGTCAAAAAGATCTTGTATTTAGGGGGGTGTATTGGATCATGATTCTAAAGGATTTTAAAAGACTTTTTTATCATGAAAAAGTCTTGTGGTATTCAATCAAGACTCTTTTCAATTTAAAAAAAGTCTTGTGTTATTCAATCAAGATTCTTTGTCATTTAAAAAAAGTCTTGCGGTATTCAATCAACACTCTTAATCACTTAAAAAAAGTCTAGTGGTATTCAAAATCATTCTAATTTGGAAGGATTGTTTAATAAATTAGATTTTGATGGATTTTGTGGGATTGTCTAGTGAAATTTTAGCATGAAAAAGTCTTTCATGAAAACATGAGATTTCTTAGGATTGTTTTTTCTTTTAAGATTTTACTATCTCTCCCTCTCTCTCCTCCCTTCTCTCTTACTCTCTCTTTTCTTCCTCTCTCTCTCTTTCTCTCTCTCTCTCCCCTCTCTCTCTCTCTTAAAAAATAAAGTAAAATAAATAAGAGTCTTTATTGAGATTTTGTGAAAGAGAGTGTGTTATGTTATTTTTTCAATTATTTCTTAAAATTCATAAAATCTGTTGAAATCTCTTGAAATTCATAAAATCATTTCAAATCCTTTAAAATCTTATAAATTAAATCCATTGAAATCCTTAATAGTCCTTTAAAATCTTCAAAGTCATCAAAATCCTGCAAAGTCTTTTAAAATCCTCAAGACTTTTTCAAACAAAAATTATCTTTTAAAATCCTAATCCAATACACCCTCCTTAGTGACGGAAATAATATGACAACAGAAGAATTTAAACGTCAAAGATTATTTTAAACAAAGTGTAAGATCAAAAACTATTTTCAAATTTGGATACGTTGAAATATCTGTGGCTACTCCTTACCCAATGAATTTAAGGCTTATCTTATCACTATTCTAGAAGCATTGATAGCCCACAGACGCGTCTGTCTTTCTCTCACATTTGCATTTGTTGCGATCAAAGTGCTATCCCTTTCTTCTTCTTCTTCTTCTTCTTACAAACAAACAAACAAAGAAAGTAATGGAGCGTTTTGTGTCAGAAACAGTGCTCTCAACTTGTGTGAAAGTGATGTTAAACAAGATTGTTTCAAGTGAGTTCATGGACAACTACAGGAAGACAAAGCTTGACATTCCACTCTTGGAAAAGCTCCAGACAGAACTGCTCAGTTTTGAAGTTGTATCTAATGATGATGCTGTTAGTGTACATGAATGGTTGAATAGGTTGAAAAATGCTGTCGTGAATGTTAACTACTTGTTTGGTGATATAAACTCTGAAACACTAACTCCTACTTCTCAGGTTCTGAAAGATCTTTCTTCTCGTTTTGAACGCTTAAATAGGAGCGTCATTAATTTAATCAAAGAATTAAAAGGCTTGAGTTCAGGATGTGTACGTGTTCCCAATTCCAGCAGTGTTTGGCTTGAAACCTCAACAACTTCTGTTACGGTTGATGAATCTTGTATTTATGGAAGAGACAATGATGTAAACAAACTTAAACATCTTTTGTTGTCTAATGATGGTGATGATAGTAAAATAAGGGTTATTTCCATTGTCGGTATGGCAGGGATTGGTAAATCAACCCTTGCAAGAGTCCTTTACAATGATCCCCAAGTTAAGGACAAGTTCAGGGTTATGCCAAAACATGATTATTATGGTTTCAGGGAGTCAAAACATTATTACACTTTATGGGTTTTGGAAAACATTCTTGAATCTGTTCCTTCACAAACAGTTGATGGTGATAACTTGAATGCCATTTACCCACATTTTTTGTTAGTATTGGACGACTTGTGCGATGCAAGGTATGTCAATTGGACATTACTGATGGATATCTTTAATGCTGAGGAAACAAGAAGAACAATCATCATCACAACACGAGATGAAAGAGTTCCCAAATCCATGCAAAACTTTTCTTATGTCCACTATATGAGACCTCTGGAAACTGAAGATTGTTGGTCTATAGTTGCCAGACATGCATTTGGCGAATGTAACAACCAGCAACGATCCAATCTAGAAAAAATAGGCAGGAAAATTGCAAAAAAATGTGATGGATTACCATTAGCTGCAGTAGCACTTGGGGATGTTCTTCGCAATGAATTGTCCCTGGGTTACTGGAATAATGTGTTAATACATGATATTTGGGAATTGATACGTTATGACGTGCAACCTTCTCTACATTCGAACTACGATGATCTTTCAGATCCTTTAAAATCGTGCTTTGAATATTGTTCAATTTTTCAGAAGAAATCCATCTTAGAAAAAAATGTGGTTGTTCAGTTGTGGATTGCAGCAGGGTTGGTAAAATCGTCCGGAGATCAGGAAAAAGTTGGAGAAGAATACTTTGATGAACTAGTGTCAAATTCGTTGATACATCGACGATCTATTGGTAATGAGGAAGCAAACTTTCAAATGCAAAGCCTCCTCCATTACTTTGCTACAATGGTTACATCTTCATATTGTACCAGGCTGGATGAACAGAACTTACATGAAGGGATACGTCAATTATCATACAATAGAGGGCTATATGACTCATTTAATAAATTTGATAAGTTGTTTGGAGTAAAAGGCCTACGAACCTTTCTGGCATTACCATTACAGAAACGACTGCCTTTTAGTTTGTTATCGAACAAGGTAGTACATGACTTGCTGCCAACAATGAAACAATTATCTGTGTTATCTTTGTCAAACTACAGGAGTATCACCAAGGTTCCCAAATCTATTGGAAATATGTTATACCTGCGGTACTTAAATCTTTCCCACACTGAGATTGAAAGGTTGCCTTCTGCAACATGCAAGCTTTATAATCTGCAGTTCTTGTTGTTGGCAGGCTGTAGAAGGCTCATTGAATTGCCGGAGGACATGGGGAAATTGATTAATCTCCGTCACCTTGACGTTAGTGACACTGCATTGAGTGAGATGCCTGTACAAATAACCAAACTAGAAAATCTCCATACTTTGTCGGACTTTGTTGTGAGCAAGCATAATGATGGATTGAAGCTAGCGGAGCTGGGAAAATTTCCCAACCTACATGGAAAACTTTCAATCTCACAGCTGCAAAATGTTAATGACACATTTGAAGCAGATCAAGCCAAGATTAAGACGAAAGAACGAATAAAAGATTTATCTTTAGAATGGGATCATGGTACTTCTTTCCCAGATTCACCAATTCAATGTGTTGTACTTGAACATTTGCAACCCTCAGCAAATTTGAAAAGTCTCACCATAAAAGGCTACGGTGGAATCAGCTTTCCAAATTGGTTGGGTGATTTTTCATTTACCAACCTGATGTATTTAAAGATCTCGAATTGTGATGATTGTTTATGGCTTCCACCCCTTGGACAATTGGGTAATTTGAAAAAACTCATTATTGAAGGGATGCAATCAGTAGAGACAATTGGCACTGAGTTCTATGGAAGTGACGGTTCTCCTTCATTTCAACCATTTTCCTCCTTGGAGACTCTACACTTTGAGAATATGCAAGAGTGGGAGGAGTGGAACCTGATTGGAGGTACAACTATAGAGTTTCCTTGTCTTAAATCTTTGTCACTATGTAAGTGCCCGAAACTGAGAGTAGGTAACATACCTGCCAAATTTCTTTCCTTAGTTGAATTTGAGTTAAGAGAATGTCCTCTATTGGTGCAATCAATGCCATCATCAGATTATGTGTTCAGGCAACCAGTGTTCCCTCTAAATTCTCTTCAACAGTTGACTATAGACGTCTTTCCATCTCCTATGTCTTTCCCAACAATCGGTCTACCACAAACCTTGAAGTCTCTCATTATCAGTAACTGTGAGAATCTAGAGTTCCTTCCTCATGAATACTGGCACCAGTACACATCGCTTGAAAAATTGAAAATATCTTATAGTTGTAATTCAATGGTATCATTTACCTTGGGCGCTCTCCCTGTCCTCAAGAGTTTGTTTATTGAAGGTTGTAAAAATCTGAAATCGATATTAATTGCAGAAGATGGGTCGCAAAAGAGTCCCTCATTTCTTAGAAGCATCAAAATATGGGATTGTAATGAACTGGAGTCATTTCCCCCAGGCGGATTGCACACTCCAAACCTCATTCATTTTGTAGTGTGGAAGTGTCACAAGCTTCAATCACTACCAGATGCAATGAATGCTCTAACTGACCTTCAAGAAATGGAAATTGATGATCTGCCAAATCTTCAATGTTTTGTCGTAGATGATCTGCCTATCAGTTTGCGGGAACTGACTGTCGGCTCTGTTGGAGGGATTATGTGGAATACCGAGCCAACTTGGGAACATCTCACTTGTCTTTCAGTGTTGCGAATTAATGGCAATGCTACAGTGAACACGCTGATGGTGCCACTGCTACCTGCATCGCTTGTTACACTATGCATCAGTGGTCTTGATAATACAAGCATTGATGGGATGTGGCTTCAACATCTCACTTCTCTCCAAAACCTTGAGATAGTCAATGCTCCCAAACTCAAGTCGTTACCAAAACAAGGATTGCCATCCTGGCTGTCAGTTCTAAATATGACTCGTTGTCCATTACTGAAAGCAAAAATGCGAAGGAAGCGAGGAAAAGAGTGGCGTAAGATTGCTCATATTCTCTCCATAATTATCGATGACGAATTGATCACATGAGTATCTTGTCCGGGTGAGTCTCTGAGATACTTCTTTTTTGTTTCTTTCTTATTATGTCATTTTCAATTTATATTGTTACATTCAATAGTAACATCAAAATACTATATTACAGGCACTAACATTAACTCTTTTTTTATTTATCATAGAATTATAGTCTGTGTCATCCCTGCTTTTGTCCAATCTTGCTGTTGTGAGAAGCCAAATTTGTGTGCACAGCCTTCTCCTGAGTCCATTAAATGTTAGGTAATCTTTTTGTCTATATAACTCCATGTATATTTTAATGAGTTGATTTTAATGCTTTGATTGTTAATTTGTATCAAACTCTTGTAACATGGTTCAAATTCTTCTCTAATCTATTAGTCTAATAAACATCATTTATGCATTTCCATATTAGAACTTTTTCCTTGAGAAAGGTTCCTTAAGGTGATTGGCCTTCTACCCTTCATTCTCATGTTTAACAGATAAAGTTGTAGCTTCTTAACCCACTTGGCCCCGTTTGGATTGGCTTATTTTGAGCTTATGTGGGCTTATCTACTCCCATAAGCCTTTTTAAAGGTGTTTGGGTAAATAAATAAAAATAGCTTGTCATAGTTTCATAAGT
>Ga0228711_1011777_pt1 | contig 10975 bp, 11 predicted proteins | sample MedpolnodulmetaG_2_FD_177996 | JGI IMG/M metagenome (GOLD analysis project Ga0228711, IMG submission 177996) | Root nodule microbial communities from Medicago polymorpha collected in Santa Monica, California, United States - brown nodules | ecosystem: Host-associated > Plants > Roots > Nodule...
TGTCTATGGTGGTTGTAAAACATTGTTACATTTGTAAGAAAAGTTTGGATGTTCTGCCCAACCTGGATTGTAAGTGTTGGAATATGGATTCCTCTGCTGCCTGGAATAACTCCCCATATACTTTACATGTTCCTCTGAAAAGCCCAAACTTGTTGGCAAGAATGCACCATTTTCATGGGCTTGCTCACATATTTCACAGTTGGTTTTTGTAGATAGATATGCAACTTCACGAGCTTCTAACCTTTTTTCTATAGTTTCTAGTTGTATATTGAGAAGTTTATTGCTAGCAAGTAAAGCATCCTGAGTGTTTAGATCTATCATACCTTTCTTCTTCGGGGTAGCCTCTTCCTTAGTGTCTCCTCAATATTCATTTAGAGACATGTTGTCAATCAGTGTACGTACCTCATCAGCTGTCTTGATTTTCATTGTTCCTCCTACAGGAGCATCTAGTAACATCTGAGTATCTGGTTTTAGTCCCATCGTGAAGGCTTGCATGATATCCAGCTCTGACAATTTGTGACCTAGACACCTCTTCAGTAATAGCTTGAACCTCTCCCGTGCATCATATAAGACTTCTCCTTCTTCTTGCTTGAAGCTGGAAATCTCCTTCTTCCGCGCAAACTATTTTGCAGTTGGGAAATATCTGTCCAAAAACTCCCTCTTGAGCTGATCCCAAGTCTCGATTGCAACACTTCGTAATGCATCAAGCCTATCCCTCGCCTTTCTGTATAGAGAATAGCCAAACAACCTGAGTCGTTTGTCTGATTCTGAGACTCCAGTTGGGCTGATTATGCTGCAGGCATCCAGAAAGTATTTCAAATAAGTGTTGCAATCTTCTGCCTCCATACCTAAAAATTGGTTAGATTTCAAATTCATCATAACACTGTTCTTAACGTCAAACACCACCGGGTTTGTTGGATGTAAACAAAGTGATAATTCATCCAAGTTGTCAAGTCTCCCATAGTCTCCTAGGGTAATGCGACGTTCGTCTCCCAATTCAGACTTGTCTGATGAATAGTCTTGAATTATGATTGCTTCCTGTTGTTTTGTCCTTACTCTTGCAAGTCGAGCCGCTCTCTGAAGTGCTCGTTCAGTTTTGTCTATGTGTGGATCAAAGTGCACAATACCTGTTTTGGTATTACGTATAAAACAAACTACACAAAGTACTTAGTAGGACAGAGTCAATTGGAATAATATTTTTTGTGTTTTTGAATTTTATTGGTATTTTTGAAAACAGAAAAATAAACTGCATAAAAAGTAAATGAAAGAAAAATAAATTGCGGAAAAATAAAGAAAAATAAAAAATAAGTAATTCAAACTGTTCAGTCGAAAATATCAACAATCCCCGACAAGTGTACCAGTCGTTTCATCATGTCAGAAAGTGATAAGTGGAGTATTGTATCCACAGGGATTGTCCTTTCGTACGAACAATTCTTGTTGCTTATTTTTGTAAGTTTGATGGTATAAGAGATAGGTTGCAATTTTTATCTGTTTGCAACAGAGCATGTTTACCTGTTTTGGTTGCAGAATATAAAGCAGCGGTTAGGATTCTTCGAATCCCCTCAGTATATATGTTGTTGGATAATAAGTAATATAAACGTCGCGTTTATTTATCTTAGGTAGAGTATACAAGTGATGAGGCCGTTGGGAGTTTCCTAAATAGGTAGGGCACCACCTGACCAAATAGGCATCATCCACTGGGTACCTAATTAGGCCTTTTCCTCCGATGGCTAACTGCACCTGCTGATCGCATAGTGATCCTTGCATGCAGGGTCTTGTTAATTCAAAGGTGATATAAACATAAACTTTATATTGGCTTTCCAGTGTTTCCCAAGGCAATGAAGGCAAAGGTTCCCTTAGGTTTGCCCATCTATGAATCTTAGGACACATATAGCACACTCTCTCTGCGCTTTCTTAGTAGTTCTACAAACGGGAAGCCCTAATCTACGTCTACCTTACAAAGGTTTCAAGAGAATCGTTCTATTAGGTTATAGCTTTAAGCCAGACAGCTAGGTGCTTGTTTCCCTAATTACTAACCAGTTAATTCCTAGCTTCGGTAATGCACCACACGACCCAATGGGTATCATCCACTGGGTACCTACGTCTAGGGTCAACAATTCCTTTGGAATATTTGGCTAGATAATAATCACTTACTTACTAGACAGATAGTTATCAGTAAAAGGATATAAATATCAAGATATAAGCATCTAGTTAGTGATAGCGATATTAGGACCTGTCACAACCTAAGTTCCTAATATGGAGTTGCACCTCTCATAGAAATAAAACTATATCCTAATAAAACTTAATAGCGAAAAAAAGAATAAATAAATCAAATAAACGACATATTAAATTAAATAAATATCCAACAAAAATATCCAGAGGTTCATCTTAGAACTCTAACCTAAAAAGATTTAGTTACACATGGTAATTAAAAACAAATTACTAAAGATAAAAACATGCCCTATAAAATCAAGGAGAAGATAGACTCTCTCCCGAAGCTCCAAAGTAGTCTTCCTCTTGAACTGACTCAATTCTGAATGAGAAATTCGGAATGAGGAAGGCTAGTATTTGTTGGAACAAAATGTGTTTAACATTACCCTTTGAGTATTGATGATAACAACGTATTAAACAATGTCAATTGGATATGCTAATATATGTTCGAGTGTGCAGGACCATAGACAAATATTTAAATGTTCTTATATCAAGAATAGGTTCTGAATGAACAAATGACAGCAATGAAATCTACAAAAAGGAAGCTTGTGTTACAAGATAGAGTTTGATAAAGATAGCATCTGAAGACATCAGAAGCAGTTCATCAGAAGCTGCTCATCAGAAGTTGTCTACCAAAAGCAGGCGTTATCAGGAGCTGAAGACTAGAATTTGCAAAGTTGTTAAATGTTGTTATTCTCATGCCTGTAAACGCAAAAGGAATGGAAGCCTGGAGCAACGGCTAATTCAGAGGAATTTGAAGGCATTGCATGCTTATCCACTAAAGAATGCATAAAAAGGACATAATACAATTGCACAGCCACTACTCCACTCACCATGACTGCTATAGTACAACATAACAGCTATATCAACGTTGGTCTCTTTCTATTCTTAAAAGGGATTTGAAATTGTTCCTTTACATGACAATAACCATGTCAAGCAACAAATCATTGGTGATTTGATAAAGCTTCAAGAATGACTCTTTTGTGATGTGATGGCAATTTCCAACGTATCTTTCACACCTTTATATAAAGGAGTGAAGACCTGTTGTTTGGATACTCTAGACTCTTACAACAATTTTACAAGTGTCAAACCTCTGCTGAAATTGTTCCTCATCACAGTTCACTTAGAATTTCTTGTGTTTTTCATACCTTCAGTATTTATAGTTGAGCTAAAAATGCAAGCTTTACCCACGAAAACCAATAAAATGACAATTGTGCCCCGCATTTTCATTTGCTTGGGTGCATGGCATATGCTTGAGGTGCATATGCCTTTTCTCATATGTCTTAGGCGCATATTGCATGCCCTAGGCGCATGGTAATGAAATTCCATACCCTAGGCGCATGCTCTTGTGCTTTCGGGCCCAAATTCTTCGATCTTCGTCGTTTTTAGGTTTTTGTCTTCAAATAACTTGCCTTGGAACTTGGAAAAAAATTATTTTCTATGTAAAGTCTCATGAGGCCTCTTGAATCTTCATTTTTGTCTTCCCTAAGACAATTCTTCAGTTGTTCTTGATTTTCCGATTTGCATGATTTCTTCGTGAATTACTTCAAAAAAACCCTAAAATTGCCATGTTTCAGGAAAACTAGAATTACAGACTCAAATATAGAAAACATTACGAAAATCCTGAAATCATAGGCCATCATTTTGATACTCCTTCTTTTTTTCTTCTGAAACCTACTGAAAATGTCAGAAAAACATGCTAAAAATAACGTAAGATGACCTATCATCAATATATCAAAAAGAACATCCCTAACAAAGTCATGTTTATACAAGAAAGCTCCTTAAAATGAAGTGGATGATCCCCAAAAGCAACAAGACATGCTATACGAAAATCAGGGCACACCTCATCAATAGGAAATAGTGAAATCATAAGGTGGTATCTAAAAATAACACGGTAATTCATCAGGGACATATGTTGACCTAACCCATCAATAGGGATTGCTAGAAGAAAATACCGAGCATGTGTTGCTTGCAAACACTATGGATCTGTCTTATATGTCTAGTAGTCATGTCAAATTTGACTTCCATATCTTGAATACCTTTACTAAGAAGGTCACTCGTCAAAAAATTTTGTGCTTTAGGAAGGACGATGTCCATGCAAGTAAAACTGCTAACGTCAAAATCTAGAATAGTACCAAGAAGACTATCAAAATCATTGACAAAATTCGAGATCATACCACTTATCTCACTTTCTCTCAAAATATTACTTGTGGAGTCCCCCTCAATCCAAATGTAACGCCATTGGTGTCTAGCTGCCATTTCCATCGCTATAATGAAACCCATGATTTTAGCTTCCAACAAAGAAATAATACCAAGGAAGGCTGAAAAACTACTCATAAAAGCACTAGTTTGGTCTGGACATATTCCACCACATGCTGCATTATTATTCCGAAGCGATCCATCCGTATTCACTTTGATGTAAGGAAGAGTAGGAGTTTTCCAAAGCACCGTATGGATATCTTTAAATCGTCTGTAGGATGGTGATATGTTGAATATGTCCAAAATATGCGTGTCAGAAGTAAAAGGGAGGCAATGTCCGTTCAAAGCCTGGCCTGACATAGTAATCATAGTTGAAATCTTTGCCTTTGCTGCCAGAATCGAGACCTTAGAATCGTTGAATCACATGTAGTTCCGAACCAACCAAATAGTGTGAACCGTGTGAACAATGCTTGAAATAAATAAATCCCGCAATTGGGAACTACCTCGGGATGGAATGCAAGAGAGAGTAGATAAAGCCGAGGTTGTGTCAATGGAGCAATGGAGTTGATCACCTAACCAAGTCCAAAGGTACGCAGCAAAGGGACAAGATATGAAGAGATGTTCTGAAGTTTCAAAGTTACTCATGCAAAGAACACAAATGGAAACCACCATACACCCACGCCTTCGAGTATTCTCATCGGTTGGCATTTTATTATGCATCAAACGCCAAAAAATAAAGGAATGCGAAGGAGGAAAAGGCACCAGCTGATGGGCGAAGGAAAGTATAAGCTCTTAGAGGAAAGCTCACCGTCGAGAGAGTGCAGCCAAACCAAACCATCGTGCAACGGTCTGATAGGTATAATAGTCTTGTGAATACGGTCAGCCACCAAGGGGAAGGATAGCAACATTTGTGGCAGCACCCACTTCCCATTCTGAATTAGGGAAGACACTTGTCCGGAGAGAGAGGGAGCGAGCGCATCTGGCAGATTTAGTAACGACAACAATGAATCGCCCAACCAGTTATCATTTCACATATTGATGTTCTGCCCACTACCAATAATCCAAATTGAGTTCCCAATAATAGAGTCCATATGTTTTCTGATCCCAGGCCAAACAGAAGATTGGAAGTGGCGGTGGTTAGGTTTATTGGCAACAAAAAATCTATTTCTAAAAAGAAGCGACCATTGAGTGCATGAGCATAACATTTCCAACTCAACCCTAATAAGAGGCTTGCATTTATGTCACATGTAGATCGAAGCTCCAACCCACCTTCCTCCCACGGCATGCACAATTGTTTCCAAGACACCGTGCACACTTTCCAAGTAGTGATATAACCCCTCCAAGTAAAAAATTTAATCCAGATGTCGAGAGTCTTTAGAAACCTTCTTGGTTGTTGATATACATGAAATGAAAAGACTAAAATTCCATTGATGATAGTCTTGATCAACTGAACACGACCCATAATGGATAGCAACGACCCCTTCAAAGTAGCCATTTTTACCTTAATTTTGTCGACAATAGCTTGAAACTGGACACGTTTTGGCTTCCCTTTGAAAATAGGACAGCCCAAAAAAGTAAATGGGATGGACCCCTCCCTAAATCCCAACAAGTTCGAAATTATAAGAGTACGGCTTGCAGTCATAGCACTGGTGAAAAATTTACTCTTCGAAGGCTGATAACCTGGTCCGAAGCTTCAGAATAATAATGGAAAATGCGCAGCAGACAGCGAATATTCTTCTTTGTAGCAATACAAAAAATAAGAATATCATTGGCATAAAGAACATGTGTTGGAAAATGAACTCCCCGACAATAATTCATAGGAACGAGTTACCCCGAACTAGCAACCATATCAATGGCTCCACTAAGCACCTCTTCAGCCAAACAGAAAAGTAATGGGGACAAAGGGTCACCTTGGCACACCCCACGAGCGCAGGAAAAATAACCAACCGCCTTCCCATTAACTAAGATAGACAATCAGGCTGAATGGAGAATAACAAAAATCCATTCACAAAAAACAAATGAGAAACCAAACTGTCGAAGGAACAATAAGAGAAAATTCCAATCTAGAGTGTCAAAAGCTTTACTGATATCAATCTTAAGAGCCATATTCCCCCCAAACTGCTTTTTATCAAGAGTATTAATTGCTTCAAAGGCCAGAGCCACACATTCAGAAATATGGATGTCTCGAATAAATCCCCGCTGGTTAGGAGATATAATCCAAGACGTAATAGAAGCTAATTTTTCCGCCAGAATTTTGGTAATAATTTTAAATTGAAAATTGGATAATGTTATGGGACGAAAATCACTCATTGACATCGCCCCTTTCACCTTCGGGATGAGCACAATAATATTCAAATTCAAATTAGGGAGCAAATAGTGTAGAAGGAGTGATTCAATTGCATCAGAGGTCCCTAGAACCGTGTCACCATCCATAATCATATTAATTAGCTTAGAAACCGCTTTGATTTGAGCAACACGGTGGGAAGTATGACGTGTTTCTATCCCCATGAATAAAATTATTGTTGTGTGCCCTTTCACGCCAAAATTGATCCTGACGATTCAAGGCATCTGTTAAAATCTTTTCAGGGTGCAAGTTCTGACCAAGAAGCGAGTCGGTAGGTCCTTCTGAATCTATAAGGTGCTGAAGGTTGTTAACTTCCTCAATAGCCAGCTTCACCTGTCGATCAATATCACCAAAAATCGATTTATTCCACACTCTAAAAGCGGCCTTAACCCGTTTCAACTTTTGCTGCAAGCACGACATGCGTGAAGATAATAATGCTTATTGCCTTAGTTTATGTTTTGATGATGTCTAAGATAGCTAGGATTATTTGATGATGTTATTTTGTGTTGATTAGCTTTACCTTAGAAACTTGTTAAAGCACCCTAGCAAATCATGTCTCATAGTGTCATGTGATTCTTTGATGTCTTGTGTGTCATGTCTCATAGTGTCATGTGAATCTTTGATGTATCGTGTGTTGTCATGAATTGCTTGATTCGATTCATGATTCATTGATTCATATCTAGCATTCCTTTGTCCATTTTCCTTGTGTCACTCTTTTTGAATTGAGTCAAACCTTGTCTCGTTGTGTCTTGTATTCCCTTGATGTCTCATGTGGTGTCTTGTTTAGAAAACTTCATTTTTGTGTGTTAGTATCTTTCTTTGTGATGATTGAATCGATTCAATTTAATTTGAATCGATTCATTAACCTCTCTGACTTTGGTTGAGTCTATTCAAATTTTCATGACTAGCTACTCAGTGAATAAATTCAAAATATTTTGAATCTATTCCATCACCTCTCTGACTTTGGTTTAATCTATTCAAATTTTTATGACTAGCATCACAGTGAATGGATTCAAATTAATTTGAATCGATTCAGGTTCTTCTCTGACTCTAGTTGAATAGATTCAAATTGATTTGAATCGATTCAATCTTCATCTGGGGACTTTTGAATCTATTCAAATCCTATCTGAATCTATTCAATCATCATTAACTCATCTACCTTGTCTCTTAACTGTCTGAATCGATTCAGACATTAATTGAATCGAATCAAAATGTTGTTTTTGGTCAAAATCTTGCTCTTGCCACCCTTTTCTATGTATACTCACTACCTCATAACACCCAATTCATTGAATCATTTGCATCTATTCTCTCTAGGTCTCAAAAACTCATTGCTCATACATTCTTCAAGATTAAACACTTTTTCTTAGAATCACTTTGTCCTTAAGTGTGTAGATTCTCTAGGGTGCTAGTAGGGATTGTAAGTTGGTTCTCTCAAGAAAATTGATTGGGCTTAATCAAGGCTTCAAAGGAAGTGAATAATCTCATTCCACCTCCAAAGGACTGGGGGGTCTTTCTAACCATTCTTGAAGTCGAAGGGGGTTGGTTTACCGGACGTAGCATTGAAAACTCGAGTGAAGAGATCGAAGGAGTGCACGAGTAATTCAAGGATCTGAAGATTCAAGGAGCACCAAATTCAAGGGGTACTTGAAGTTTGGGGGAGTTTGTTTTACATATGAGTTGAAGAATTAGGGCTTTAATTTGAAGGAACTCTTGTAAACATTGTAATCAACTTTTCATACATAGTGTATGATCTTGGTGAAGGCGTACTTTATCAAGTAGAGTAGATGTAGCCCTTAGCGAGGACGAAAAAGGGTGAACTACTATAAACACCAGTGTTCTCTCTCTTTCCCTATCCTTTTACATTTTGATATTGCATGTGATTGATTGAATAATTGATAGTTTAATTGCTAGTGTTGATCTAAGTTGTTTTAATTGAAAATTGACCAATTCATTGAATTAAGTTTGAACACTTCACTTAGATCAATTGATTGTAACATCAATTCAATTATTCAATCTCACTTGTATTGTGTTTAATTTGATAGCATAGTATATTTGTTCATTTAGGTTTGGTTTGAAATTTTATAAGTTTTGTATATTGTTCAAGGTTGATTAAAGTTTGATTGTTAATAAGATTTGTTTTTTGAACCTCTCAATTCTAAGATCAAATCTTATTACTCACATATTGTCTTTTCGATTCATTGATTGTGATAATTCGAGCACAACTCCATTAGTCTATTTGTTAAAATCAATTTTCATTAAATCTCCGAAAAAGTTTTCAAACACGTTATTCACCCCCCTCTAGCTTGGTATTCACCTAGCCATATAGCTCAACAAGTGGTATCATAGAGCTTGGTCTCTTTTTACGGCTAACTAATAGAAGAGTTGATCCATATGCCTAGCAAGGAGCCAAAGGGGGATTATAATAGAGCACCTATTTTCGACGGAGAAAATTATGACTATTGGAAAAAGTACATGAGCATTCATATCCAATTGGTGGACATGGACGTGTGGGACGCCGTGGCCAACGGTCGGTTTCAACCGCAAGTTGTTGCCAATGGTGTAGCACAAGATAAGCCAAAAACTAATTGGAGTAATGATGACAAAAAGAAGGTCCAATACGATTTGAAGGCACAGAATATTCTCATGTCCTCTCTTGGGGTTAGTGAGTATCATTCCGTCTCTCATTGTAAGACCGCTAAAGATATGTGGGATGCATTAGAAATCCTTCACGAAGGAACCGATGATGTTAAACAATCAAAAATTAATACCCTTGTACAACAATATGAGCTTTTTTGTATGGAAGATGATGAAACCATCTCCTCCATGCAAATTAGATTTACTCATATTGTAAACAAGTTGCAAAACCTTGGTAAAACAATTTCAAACCATGATTGTTGGAACAAAATGTGTTTAACATTACCCTTTGAGTTTTGATGATAACAAGGTATTACAAAATTGTCAATTAGATATGCTAATATTTGTTCAAGTATGCAGGACCATAAACAAAAATTTAGTGTCTCTTTAAAGTATAGTTTATGGAAGAACAAATGAGAGCAATGGAATCAACAAGTAGGAAGCATGAAGCATCTGAAGAAAAGAGGTTCTGAAGACAAAGTGCTCCTGAAGTGCTGACATCATCAGAAGCAAGATCACCAGAAGCAGTTTTGATCAGAAGATCTAAAGATCATCAGGAGCTGAAGATCATCAGAAGTTGAGAGATTTGAAGCTTCAAAGGCTGTTCAAATGATTTAATCACTCCTAGCATTAGAGAAGACTGGAAGAATGAAGCAACGGCTAATTCAAATGGATTTGAAGGCATTGGATGTTTTTTCGTTGGAGAGAGTTGAAAAAGGACAATTGTACGAAGTGTACAACCACTATCTCCACTAATCTGATTTGTGTCTGCAACAAGACAAGAAAAACAGCTATGCATGCACTAGTGTTCCTCCAGACTTGGAATGGATTTGAAATTGATCCTTCATAGGACAATAACCATATCAGGCAAAAGATCGTTAGTGATTTGATCAAGGTTCAAACGACTCTTTTTGATGTGATGGCAATTCACAACGTCTCTTTTACACCTTTATATAAAGGAGTGAAGACTTAGAGAATGGCGAGACTCAACAACAGCAATTTACAAGTGCCAAAACTTTGCTGAAATTGTTCTGCATCAAAAGTTCACTTAGAATTTTTTATCAAAGTTCATATCTTAGAAATTCTAGAGTCTTAAAGGTCTATATCTGATTTGCATTGTGAACACCACTGATTGTATATCAAGTGTTCAACCTCAAACAAATTTCTTTGTAATTCTGTTTGAATAGAAGTCTCTTGCTTGTGTGCTTAAGCATAGGAAGTCTCTTGATTTAGTTCAGGAGCATAGGAAATCTTTTGCAGTTGTGCTTTAGTAATTTGAAGTCTCTTGCTAGTTGTAGCAGTGAGCAGTTGTAATCAGATATTACATTTTTAGTGAGCTCTCCTCGGAAGTGCAAGGGGGACAGGATTACTTCCGGTTTGTGGAAGGAACCTATATAATTGCTTTGTGTCTTTCTTATCTCTCTCTCTCTCTCTCTCTCTCCCCGTTTTATCCGCTGCATTTAGATTCTGATTATAACTTCAGAAGCTGAACTCTATCTTCTTCTGATCAGTGACTTCAGTAGGAGAAAACAAAGAAAAAGAAAACACAATTCAACCCCCCCACCCCCCCCCCCCCCCCGTCTCTAC
>Ga0228711_1011784_pt1 | contig 10968 bp, 10 predicted proteins | sample MedpolnodulmetaG_2_FD_177996 | JGI IMG/M metagenome (GOLD analysis project Ga0228711, IMG submission 177996) | Root nodule microbial communities from Medicago polymorpha collected in Santa Monica, California, United States - brown nodules | ecosystem: Host-associated > Plants > Roots > Nodule...
TCTGACTATCCTTTTCTTAACCTCCTTCATTCTAATTAATTTTAATTAATTCCCACTAATTCCTTTGTTTCCTCTTAATTACACCTCCACCCCCTTAATTCTAAAATATTCTAATTCCTATCTTATTATTACTAACTATTAATAAAACCATTTAATTAAATAAACAAATCACATAATCACATAAATCAATTAAATAGGACTCTAAACTCTACTAAAAATAAAATAAACGGGCGTTACAGATATAATGAAATCTTCAAGAGCAATTTCATGTTTGCTTAAAGATTTTTCATTACACTTTTCTTGTAGCTTCTGACATATAAACTTGAGTTTCTCTTCATAAGTTTTACAAATGAAGTCAAAACCTCTAAGTCCTTCTTCAGAAGCATTTAGATCCAATAGAGTTGATTCTTGTTGTTTCAATAGACCAACATATTTTTTATTTAAATCTTTCAACTCATTGGTTCTCAGTTCAAAATGTGTAAGGAGTTCTTTAAGTGACTCAATAAGTTCTTCTCTGGGAATTTTAGAATATACCTCATTTTCGTCTTCAGAATCAGAATTAGAATCAGCTTCTGATGTTAATGTAGCCACTAACCCCACAACTACTTTTGCTTCATCTTCAGCTTATTCCTTTTCAAATCCTGATTCACTGTCTAAATCTTCCTAGGTTGCCATCAAACTCTTCTTAATCTGCTTCCTGAATTTCCTTAAATTGAAGCTTGATTTCTTTGACTTGTCCTTTGATTTCTCCTTCTGAAGATCAGGGCATTCAGCAATGAAGTGTCCAGACTTCTTACAGTTGAAGCATCCCTTTTGATCTTGTTTCTTTGAGCTTTTCTAACCACCTTTCTTACTCAGAAACTTCCTGTTCTTTCTTGCTAGATACTCAAGCTTGTTGGAAAGCATAGACATCTTCTCAGTAGGATCTTCATCAGAATCTCCATCAGGTGATTCATCTTCAGATTCAACAACTTTAAAAACTTTTAATGACTTCCCTTTAGATGGCAGAGCAATAGATTTAACCTTCTTAGCAGGTTCATGCTCATTCAGACCTATCTCATGAACTTTGAGAGAGCTGACAATATCTTCAACATTTAAAGTGTTTAAGTCTTTAGCTTCTTTAATAGTAGTCGCTTTAGGTCTCCATCTTGCAGGTAAGCTTCTTAGTATCTTGCTCACGTGATCAGAAGCTACATAGCTTTTCTTTAGTATTTGAAGTCCAGAAACCAGAGTCTGAAATCTTGAGTACATTTGCTCAATACTTTCATCATCTTTTATCTTGAACAACTCATACTGATGAACAAGCATAAGAGCTTTTGCTTCTCTGACTTTCTTGCTGCCTTCATAGTTTGCACAGAGAGAAGCAAACATTGCCTTTGCAGTAGATTTATCACTCATCTTTGTTGGAACAAAATACGTTTAACAAACGTTACCCTTAGAGTGGGGGAGATTGTTGAAACAAAAAATGTTTAACATAAGTTACCCTTAGAGTTTTGATGATAACAATGTATTAAAAATTAACAATTGGATATGCTAATATTTGTTCAAGTGTACATGACCATAGACAAAATTTTATATCTTTATAAGGTTCTGGAATAACAAAATAGAGCAAAAGAATCAACAAAAAGGAAGCTTGAAGCGTCTGAAGAAAAGTGCTCCTGAAGTGATGATGTCATCAGAAGCAAGTTCATCAGAAGCGCCTAATCAGAAGCAAGATCACCAGAAGCTGAAGTTCATCAGGAGATGAAAAATCTTAAAGATTCAAGAGCTGGGAATATGTTTTGATCATGTCTAAGCTTTGCAAAAGACTGAAAGAGGATAACAACGGCCCTTGAGATGAAATTTGAAAGCATTGGATGCTTGTTCTATCAAGAGCGTTGACAAAGGACAATTGTACGAACTGTACAACCACTTGCTCCACCACTCTGTTCGTGTCTCTGCAACAAGACAAGGATAACAGCTCTGCCTGCAGAAATGTTCCTTCATACAAGGAATGCATTTGAAATTGATTCTTCATAGGACAACAACCATATCAGACAAAAGATCATTGGTGATTATCAACAAGCTTCAAACGACTCTTTGTGTGTGCTGGCATTTCTCCAACGTATCTTTCACACCTTTATATAAAGGAGTGAAGACTTACTAGTTGTATAACAATAAAAGACTCAACAATACAGCAATACAAGAATACACACAAAAGCTAGACTCTTACAATAATTCAAAGTTTATACTCTGTTATTGTTCTGCATTTCAAAGTCACTTAGAATTTCTTAGCAAAGTCCATATTTTAGAAATTCTAGAGTCTTAAGAGTCTGTAACTGATTTGTATTGTGAACACCACTGATTGGATATCAAGTTTTTAAACTCAAACAAATTTCTTTGTAATTCTGTTTGATTGAAAGTCTCTTGCTTGTGTGCTTGAGCATTGGAAGTCTCTTGCTTGTGTGCTTGAGCATAGGAAATCTCTTGCTTGTGTGCTTCAGTAATTTGAAGTCTCATACTAGTTGTAGTATTGAGCAATTGTAATTTGAGATTACATTTTAGTGAACTCTCTTTGGAAGTGCAAGGGGGATAAAACTACTTTCGGTTTGTGGAAGGAACCTGTATAATTGCTTTGTGTCTTTCTTCTCTCTATCTCTCTCTCTGTTTTTATCCGTTGCATCTTAAATTCTGATTATCACTTCAGAAGCTAAACTTTATCTGCTTCTGAACAGTGATTTCAGTAGGAGAAAATGAAGAAAAAGCAAACACAATTCAACCCTCCTTTTTGTGTTTTTCTCACCTTCAATCTTCATATATTCTGCTCTAGGTATAACAGTGACAAGCGATCCTCTGATCTTGTGATGCTTCTTGTAGAGTTTCTTCTGTTCAAGAGTGTGTTTCTTTCTATCAATAGCAGCTCCTTCTTCATCAAGGACTAAGTCACCAACACCATCTTCCAGAATGTATCATAGTTCTTCATCTAAACCCATGACATAACTGTAGAAGTTGGTTTTCCACCAAGAAAATTCTTCAGGATCTCCATTAATACTTGACACTTTTCCAGATTCAACTTTCTTGTCACCATAACCATAATCATATGGTACAACTGGACCAGAATGAGAAGCACTAGAACGAGAAGTGGATTCTTCAGCAGACATGTTTTTCTCAGATCTTTTTCTGTTACACTGTTAAGTGCTGAGACAACAGACCAAGGCTCTAGATACCAATTGAAGGTGAGAAAAACACAAGAATAGGGGTTGAATTGTGTTTCTTTTTTCATCAATTTCTCCTACTGAAGTCACTGTTCAGAAGCATATAGAGTTCAGCTTCTAAAGTGATATTCAGAATCTAAATGCAGCGGATAAAACAGAGAGAGAGAGAAGAAAGACACAAAGCAATTATACAGGTTCCTTCCACAAACCGGAAGTAGTCCTGTCCCCCTTGCACTTCCAAGGAGAGTTCACTAAAATGTAATATCAAATTACAACTGCTCAATGCTACAACTAGCATGAGACTTCAAATTACTCAAGCACATCTGCAAGAGATTTCCTATGCTCAAGCACACAAGCAAGAGACTTCCAATGCTCAAGCACAACCGCAAGAGACTTCTAATCAAACAGAATTACAAAGAAGTTTGTTTGAGTTTGAACACTTGATATACAATCAGTGGTGTTCACAATACAAATCAGATACAGACTCTTAAGACTATAGAATTTCTAAAATATGAACTTTGATAAGAAATTCTAAGTGACTTTAAATGCAGAACAATAACAGAGTTTTGAACTTTGAATTGTTGTATGAGTCTTGCTTTTGTGTGTGTCTGTATATCCAACTAGTAAGTCTTCACTCCTTTATATAAAGGTGTGAAAGATACGTTGGAAAGTTGCCAGCACAAAAAGAGTCGTTTGAAGCTTGTTGAAAATCACCAATGATCTTTTGCCTGATATGGTTGTTGTCCTATGAAGGATCAATTTCAAATGCATTCCTAGTTTGAAGGAACATTTTTGCAGGCAGAGCTGTTATTCTTGTCTTGTTGCAGAGACACGAACAAAGTAGTGGAGGAAGTGGTTGTACAGTTCGTACAATTGTCCTTTGTCAACGCTCTTGATAGAACACGCATCCAATGCTTTCAAATTTCATCTCAAGGGCCGTTGTTACACTCTTTTAGTCTTCTGCAATGCTTAGGCATGATTAAATCAATTACCCAACCATTAACGCTTTAAGTCTTTCATCTCCTGATGAACTTCAGCTTCTGGTGATCTTGCTTCTGATGAGGTGCTTCTGACGAACTTGCTTCTGATGACGTCATCACTTCAGGAGCACTTATACTTCAGATGCACTATTCTTCAGATGCATCAAGCTTCCTTTTTGTTAATTCCTTTGCTCTCTTTTGTTCTTCTAGAACCTTATAAAGATATCAAATTTTTGTCTATGGTCCTGTACACTTGAACAAATATTAGCATATCCAATTGACAATTTTTAATACCTTGTTATCATCAAAACTCTAAGGGTAACGTATGTTAAACATTTTTCGTTTCAACAGTCTCCCCCACTCTAAGTGTAATGTTTGTTAAACATATTTTGTTCCAACAACCTATTCCCCATAAAGTTCGCTCTTTCTTATGGCGTGCTGCCCACTGCTGCCTTCCTATGCGTACCGGGTTGAACCAAAAGGGTGTCTAATGTGAAGAGTCTTGTGTAAACTACAAAGTCTTGACTAAAACGCACATTCATTTCTTCTTTGTTTGACATACAACTACCAAATGTTGGAAATTGGTGCAACTTGATACTTGGTTCGTGATATGTTGTGTAATGCAAATATGATCTTATCACATTCTTGTTTGACTTTATTAATAGGTTATCTCCAGAACAACATCTCTTTGTATCAATGATCCTTTGGAGTCTTTGGAAGAATCGTAACTCCAAACTTCGGGAGAATGTTGATTCACTACCATCTATCATGGTTAGGCATGCTAATTAAAGAGCTTCTTAACAAATGGTGGTTTATGAAGAAGGCAAGGAAACTTGGTCAGACACCGCACATGACAGATGCGTGTACAAATCCTCCAACCACAACTCTGAAATGCAATGTTGATTGTATCCTCCTCCATAACAGTTCCATTACATGATATGGCATCTACTTTCGAGATTCTGTTGGAGAACCAACTTTAGTTATTTTAGAGTCTGATAGCAAAATTGTTGTGGACAATGTTAACTATGACCTAGTATCCCATAATGAACTCGGAGACATTATTCATAGATGTAAGGATCTATTGTCAACTCGCAACGGTTATGTTGTGAGGCATGTCAGAAGGCAAGCAAGTAGGGTTGCTATAACTAGAGCTTCTTTATCCAATCATAGCCCTTGTATTTTTAATGATGTACCTGATTATTTGTACTCTTAATATTGAATAAAATGACTTAAGTTTACCTTTGCAAAAAAAAAAAAAACGGAACATTCAGTAATTTTACATTCTTATTATAAATCACTTCCATCTCTGTCTCTACACTTAAAAAATCATTAAAAATTGGATTACATGCACACGTCACATTATATAAAACAAATTACATTAGAATTATAAACTGAAATTTGTATGCAAAAACTCTAAAATAATGAAATTGAACTGCATTTTGTCTTCTAACAATCATCTTCCATCATCCAATGCTATCAGTACATGGTCTTTCAAGCTGTCATATCCCATATCTCCATGTTTGCTGCTATCACCAGGTTCATTAAGGCTAGATGATGATTCATGAAGCAAGTACAAACTCTCCTCTACATTTAAGTCATCATTGATCCAAGAATGCTTATTAATTAACCTCATTCCCTCCAATTCCATAGCCACTTCCTTCATGCTTGGTCTTTCTTCCCCTCTAAGTCTCAAACACTTCGCCGCAAGAACAGCTACCTCCTTGATCTCTTGTTTGTTTTCTTCATTCGACATACCATCTTGAATAACTTCAAACACATTATCCTTTTTCAAGCAAGACAGAAAGTGCATAGCAAGACTTCTTCTCTCTTCCGGCCTACCAAAACAAAAAGGTTTCTCCCCCGTTAGAAGCTCCACAAGAACTACTCCAAAGCTATAGACATCACTTTTTTCTGTCAATTGGCTTGTTTGCATGTACTCTGGATCTAAGTAGCCAATAGTTCCTTGCACCATTGTGGCTACTTCAGTTTGATCAAGTGGAACCAATCTTGAAGCTCCAAAATCCGACACTTTGGCGGTGTTGGTTCCATCTAAGAGAATGTTATCACTCTTGACATCTCTATGGATGATGGGTATTGAGGCATATGAATGTAGATACGACAAAGCTTCAGCTACCTCTGCGGCTATCTTAAGACGAGTTTTCCATGTTTCATTATTCACCTTATTATCTTGTGTGTGTATAAAACCAGAAAGGGTGCCATTGGTAACAAATTCATAAACCAACAACGGAACTTCTGTCTCTAAACAACACCCCAAGAGTTTGACCACATTCCTATGATTTATTTGAGAGAGAACAACCACCTCATTGATGAATTGCTGGATTTGGCTTCTATCAATTATTTTTGACTTTTTGATAGCAACAATTCTTTTATTATCTAGTAATCCTTTGAAAACAGTACCAAAACCACCTTTGCCAATGATTAAATTCTCGTCGAAGTTTTTGGTGGCCTTGTTTAGCTGATCTTGTGTGAATATTTTAGCACTTTGAGTTGAAGAGTCTTGTCTTGTTTGAGAGGAGGAGTCTTCTCTTGTTGAGAGTTTCTGTTTCAAAATCAAACCACCATTCTGCTCAAAGAATTTCTCTTTCATTTTGATGAATTTCCTCTTATGGTAGATTAAGTACGAGAATGTCCCAACCAAAAGAAGAACAAGTGTTGCTCCTACTCCTGCATTCAAAATATATCAAACCCAGTTTATGAATCGTTCACTTAACTAATTAATATCAATAGCATAGTGAATGAAAAGAAATGTAAAGGAGTTTGAAAAACTGAAAAGAAAAATGAATTTAAACAAAATAAATAGGGCATGCTTAATTGCTTACCAAGGACAGTAGGTAATACTATTGAATTTTTGCACCCTCCTTCCTTTTTTCCATCTCCGGAATACCACTTTGGACACTCACATGTGTAATTCCCATAAATGTTCTTACATTTTGCTTTAGCATCGCATCTATGTGGGTTTTCTTTACATTCGTCAATGTCTGTAAGCCCATAAAATAAGTAACCATATTTTCAAGCAATTATACTACTGCAGTAAATAGAACTTTGATCATACACCCCATTATTAAAATTAGAGCAATGCTAAACAGTGCAAATAGTATTAAACGAAATTTGACCAACAAAGAAAACAACTTACAATACATGAACATTGTTGTAAATAAAAAATGGTTGAGGGTAAAACTGACAATCTCAAACAATGAGCAAATAAATACCCGCGTTCATAGCTTTTTGTCAATTTTTTTTTGCACAATCCAGCAATTTCCTTAAAATTAACCCTCACATTTCCAAGTTTTCCCTTTATATATACGTTTAACATTTTCTCTTTGAGGCACTGCTTTCTTTTAATTTAGATATTCTTCACCGTAAATATGTCCATTATGTTTTCTTGGCGCACATTCGTTGATGTTTTTTTTTTTTGGTTACATAAATTCGTTGATGTTGTAAGCCCATATATGATAAGTAACCATATTTTAAAGCAATGATATTACTAAAGTAAATAGAATTTTAACATTTTCTCTTTCAGTCTTTTGATGTAGATATTCTTCAATGTAAAAGTTATCAAATTATTTTTATAAGATATGTTGATTAAATTTCAAATATATTAAATGCTAAATTTCATTATACCCTTGTAGACTTGTAGTAATAAATAATATCATTACTTTATAAAAAATGTTAAGTATATTTTTATTCACTACTATAAAAATTTCAAAATTTAGTCATTATTGAATTTTGGAACGATCAGGTCTGATTTTCAGAACCTTAATTAAAGTCTAGTAAAGATAAATAATATTATAATATAAACCTATTTGGGTTGGTTTGGTGTTTGAGTTGAGATCTTAAAGTGTGTTAAACACACTTTAAGACCTGATCCAAAAATTTCACCCCTACAAAATTTCACCCCAACACTTTAAGACCCTATACCCCAACACATCTACTTTCACCCCTACAAATTTTCAAAAATTCCAATTTTATCCTTTTTGCTATTTAACCTTTTCCACATTAATTTTTCACTCTCATTTTTCATATTTCCCATTCGGTAAGAGTTCACCCCCACATCCCTTTTTCTTAATTTGTCCAGAACATTCATCTTTACTTTTCCGTAATGTTTACCGGAAAGCTCCACACAACCTTTCAGAAATTATTTAACAGGAAACCATATATCAAAGTATTTTGGTGTACATTTTTTGATTAAAAGTATTTTGTTCTTGTTTTAAAAAAAAAAATGTCAAAGAATGAATACGAAAAAGAGACAAAAGAAATAAAAAAAAACAATAACATTGTGAAACTGGAAAAAGTATCGTATGGCAGCCAACTAAGAACTCAAACAATTCCATCACCAAACAATTCCAAAAATAAATGTGCCAGCAGTGGGACAAAACAACCAAGTAAAGATAGAGACATGAGACGATTGATGTCTTAAGGGATTTCAAACAAAAATTTTAAGGACGTGAATTTGAAGTATTAATTGAAAGATTTTGAGGAATTGTTTGAATCTAGGTATAGAGATGTGAAACGATTCTGAAAATCAACCTGAACGTTTCTCTTGCGTTTTTAGGAAATCAATGATTGAGAGAATGAATCTGGTAACCTAGAACACGATTTAGTGAATCCAACACAATCAATGAATCAAATCAAAACTTATACGACAAAGAATGGTTGTGAACGTTTCCCTGAATAAGGTGGCGTAAACATTGCAAACGTTTTTTCAAGAAAAAGGTGGGGGTGAACAATTATATAAAGGGTAAATTTAGTACTTTGTGTTAAATGTTGGGGTAAAGGTATAAAGGAAGGGGTGTGGGGTATAACTTCCGTGTTTTTTTTAAGGTATCTTGTTCGACCCGTCGATGTCAATTGTGTGGACTAATCCATATAGAGTTTTAAATAGGGCCATCACACGGAAATTTTACCTTATACCCATACATCTGTACCTTCACCCCCTACATTCTTACATGATATTATGTAATTATGAGAAACCTGCAACTTACATCTATGTATCAAAAAACCTTTTCTGTCAAAAAAAATAAAAATCAAAAAACCTTAATAATTATGGATTGATTTTTCAATAAAAAAAGAAGAAGAAGAAGAAGAAGAAGGAGGAGGAGGAGCAGCAGGAGGAGGAGAAGGAGGAGGAGGAGCAGCAGGAGGAGGAGGAGCAGGAGGAAACACGTAATTACTTCTCAATTTCTACAATCATAGCATGTTACTTCCTTTCAACCATTGCTCGCCACTGTCCCTCTTCCCATGGTGCCTCTTTGCAAATTCAAAATTGATTAAATTGAATCTGATACAAACCATTTTTGACCCTTATTTTATTGAATTGAATCTCACACAATTAAGGCCTTTTTTTTATTGAATTGCGTGCTATTCATGTTAACCATAATCCATGAGGTTGAAAACCTTTTTTGTTTGTTTGATTTCCAGAAAAATCATAAACTTCGAATGCACAATACAAACCGAAAATTATCCCATTCCAAAAATTACTATTTTCCAACAGATATGAATCAAGAACCACGACAGGACACTCATAAATTTCAAAAACTGTTCCCAGAAAAAGCACCATGTTAATAAATCTGAATCAACAATAGATTTGTTTATTCTTGATTATTTTCAACAGAGAAAGCACAGGAAAACGCACATACACTTGAATTTTTTGAGACAAATGAAAAAAAAATAGGTTTCTAAGTTTATATACGAGGGTAAAATAGACAGTTCATATGAAATGTTGGGGTAAATGTATAAATGTAGGGGTATGGGGTAAAACTTCCCCGTCGCACATGGGCGGTGCCACGGTGGAATTGGGCCTTCTGATTAGTATGTTAAAAAAAAAAAACGTAAATTGCCAAAATTTGAATAAGAAAATTGACCTGTGCAGCCGTTGGGATGATAAGGATTTCCTTTAAAACCTGTATTGCAATGACATCGGTAACCAAAATCTGCGTCCTCGTCATCACAATAGCTATTTTTCTTGCACCCATTGTTGATTCCATTAGAAGCTGTACTGCAGTTTTCATCAAAGCCACCAATGGTCCAGTCAAGAACCACAGGTTTTCTCTCGAAAGGTAAACCTTGTGATAAATGAGTTGATGAAAAATTATAGCTACCATTTCTAACAACAAAGGAATAGCTACAAAATTCGGATGAAGTGTTGAAATTATAAGCTTCTATGCTTATATTCCACATTTTAGGAGGAATATCAACTTGGCAACACCCTATACCCGAACATATTCCATTATCAATCGATCTTTGATCACCATAAGTTCTTGTTAAGCATCCTGTTGAATACATGTTTTCATCACGGTAACTATTATAATAACCGTAACTGTTATTACCAACGGTAACAAACTTGTTTTCTTTGCTTGAAATGGTATATGAACCACTGTTAAGCTTGGGTCTATTAACATGACCACCACAATACTTGGAGACGTGAAATAACACGTCGATTTCAGCTTTGAAGATGTCTATGTTTAACACTTGCAAGTTTTTACCCGCGTATATTTGGGATTCATTGCAATGGAGCGGAATTAATCTACCACTTCCCAAGAAACAATCTGAATCTGATGAAGTGTCGTTTATGCCAAATGGATGTGGAATGTCTTTACCTCCACAACTTTGACTGCAGTTATATGTTACCGAATCAGCTGCAACTGTTGTTCCTACCAGTACTACCAACATGGTTAATGCAGCAACCATTAACACACACACTTGCTTCTCCTTCATCACTTTCATTCACAAACTAACAAGAGTGAGAGTGAGAGAGAGAGAGAACAAGCCTTTGT
>Ga0228711_1011786_pt1 | contig 10968 bp, 6 predicted proteins | sample MedpolnodulmetaG_2_FD_177996 | JGI IMG/M metagenome (GOLD analysis project Ga0228711, IMG submission 177996) | Root nodule microbial communities from Medicago polymorpha collected in Santa Monica, California, United States - brown nodules | ecosystem: Host-associated > Plants > Roots > Nodule...
TGAGGCGGGGAAGTGGAGGCGGAGGTTGTTTGCGTGGGAGGAGTTGTTGGTGGGAGAGTGTGTGGAGCGGTTGTCTGTTCTTGTTTTGCAGGTTGGCTTGGCTAATAGGTGGGTGTGGAAACTTCACCCTTCCAACAAATACACTGTTCAATCTGCTTATTCCTACTTAACAGCGGTTGACATCAATATTACTAAGGATTTTCATTTATTTTATGTGGCTTAAAGCGGTTCCGTTAAAGGTTACTATTTTTGTCTGGCGACTTTTTCTAAATAGACTGGCTACAAAGGACAATTTGCGGACGAGACATGTTCTGGATGTTTAACATGCATCTTGTGCGGCTTCATGTGGGGTTGTAGAGGATAGAGACCATTTGTTTTTTAAGTGTGATCACTACGGTTGTTTATGGCTTCAGATATCCCATTGACTTGGTATCGATACGGTTCTTCATGGCGATTTATATGCTCATTCATATTAGTTTTCTGCTCTTGGAGGGTTCTCAAAGAATCCAGGACAGCTTTCTCTATTATTTGGAAAGATCGTAACGATAGAATTTTTGATAATCATTTTGTTCAGCTTACGGGGCTTCTTGAGAAGGTTAAACTCCAAACATATTGGTGGTTGAAAGTGAACTACATGACGTTCGACTTTGACTACCCCTTTTGGAGGCAAAACCCTTTATGTTGTTTTCAAGCTGTGTTGTAATTTTTTTGGCTTCTTTGGTTGTTGGTAGTCTAACTGTTTTGTTCGTAAACTTCTAACAGTTACCTCTAGCACGCCTTGTGCTTGAGGGGATGTTTGTTATTCTTTTAATATAATTTGCTTAGCTTATTCAAAAAAATAAAATTATCATCATTATTTCTTATGTTTACGGATTTCATTTTCAATTTATATAGGAGATTGTTCTTTTAAAAAATTTCCATTTTTTATTTATTTTACGGGCCTTTTTTTGCTTACAGAGCCGAGCCTTACATTCGTAGGAACGGCCCTGATGGAACGAAGTGAGTAAATGACTAAATGGTGAACAACTCTTCTACTACTTTATCCTAGTTTGCCTGTATACCTCATAAATGCCTGTTTTGAAAAGAAAATCATAGCCGTGCCTAATCCAAGACAAAAAGAGAACAAAGTGGTGTGAATGGAAGCATATAATATATTATCATATAGGATTAATTTACGTGCATGGAAATCGAACCTCTTCTCCTCGTGATCAATTAATTAATCAAGGGGCTAGCTGGTCAAAGTCATGACATCAAAGGGGTATCAATCAGTGGTGGTCCATGATTTTCCATATGGACTAAGATGCATGGGAATATGTAAGCCATACATACATCAAAAAATTCTAAGATTATAAGGTTCCTTTTTCTTTGGTGCTTGAATTTTGAGGTTAATTTAGTGTTGAATACGGCATAGGTCCAAAAAAAGTAGGCACCGTCTATTATTGACATGAAATTGATAGGAATTGGGTAAAGGGAAGGCAACTTGCTTTCCTCTATAATACATTCATAACCTTGACTAAAGGTATTCTTTTTAAAGTTATAAACTACATATTCACACCAGTTAAACTCAAGATTTGTTCCTTAAAAAAAATTCAAGATTTGTTTTTTTTTTTTTAAATTTGTAAAGTTCAAGAATTAATTAAATTTAATCTATATATACACACATTCTAAACTCATATGATGATGGTCGTTAGTTTTTTGAGATTAACAACAAGTCTCAAATTTGAATCATGAGAAAGCAACAACATTAAAATTCGTGGAAAAAGAGTTTTGCAGCGCACGTGCTTCTACCCAACTCAAGGGTTGCTATATTAATTTATACAAAATAGATTTTTTTATATTTCTTTTAAGAGAATTTATACAAAATAGATATAGGGTTGAGTTTGCTGACATATACTAGCTTATATTTATATTTTTTTATCAAACAAAATTATTAATTATTTTGAATGGAACAAAATTTATTAATGGAAGGACAAGGAATACTCCAATTTTATTAAAAAGGTTTAATCGATTATCTTTTTAAGAATTGAAATCATTTTCTTTCGGTACAATTGAAATCGTTTAAAATATGCATGATATATGAAAATTCTAAGAACTTCCTTAATGATATAATTTTTGAAACTATTTTAAAATTACTTTGTTTAATCAAATAATTTGATCCTTGCATTCAAATATGATATTTGTACAATATTTTGACAACTCTCTCAGATTTATATCACGTTTTTATTCTCTTTCTTATTTTTTTTATTTATAGTATTTTTTACTAATGAAAAGAGAGAAAATAAGGTTGTCATAGAAGTTGTCACAGATAGTTGTGCAAATATCATTACTCTTTTATAATGAATTTCTTATTATTATAAAATTTATAAATTTAAAGATGATTATTATTCAATTTTTTGTTTGAGGAATTATTATTAAATTAATATTATGCATATACTCCGAAATTCTATAGCAACTTTATCTATCCGTGGATTTATTCTTGCATGACCACGTATATATTTACCCGCATTAAAAGCTGTATTTGATAATATGTCCTCGGTATTTTCAACGTGGCTTTCAATTTGGACACGTGGGTTATAAAACAATTCTACAATTTTTTGTTAGAAAAAACAATTATACATGCTGTTTTTCTTAAAGAACATATTTCTTTATTTTAGATTGATCCTTTGTAGTGTTTGGAGTTCGAACTCTAGACCTTGTATAATTATGCATTGTCCTTACCAATTGAGATAAATTCACGTACTATTTTAGATTGATATATTCAATTGTTCTTGCCTTGCATAATTATGCATTGTCCTTATCAACATGGTCTAGACTCTAGACCTTGCATAATTATGTATTGTCATTGCCATTAAATAAGTATTTTCAATGTATCATGTTGAAATATTCAATTGTTCTTTTATACTTTGTTATCATCAAAACTTTAAAGACATTGCACAAAACTCATTTTGGTTCAACAAATTTTTTTTTTACTAAACAAACGATATTCATTTATTTAAACTGGTAAAAACTACATCGACCGATAACAACTTGTTGCTTGACTTTATAATGGACACCAAAGAAGAACATTTGTAAATCTAAGTTGAACGAACACCATACAAAAATAAAAAATCAAACAACTCAGCAACATGACAACACATAAAAACAATACCGCCACACTTAAACGTCGAAACTACACAAATGAACAACTAAAGCTTTGTGAAAACCAATTATTTATGATGAGAAGGAAAAGAAGAAAAATAAAATTAGGTGGATGATTTTGGACCAAACAATGACCCTGAATCACCCCTCTCTTGAATCGGTGAAGCAAAAGGCATAGTATTTAGACCGACACATATTAGTAAATATGAATTAATTTTATTTTATTGTTGTAATTATTATATTAGACCATGTCTTTTGAAATAAATTCTAAATTTTTTAACATTTTCATTAATTTAAACTTATTAATCTGCATTAATTTTCTGCTTATTTTAATGTATTATTTTAAATATTAAAGTGAAGTTTAATCTCATTAGTCTAATACATAGCTCGTTAGTCTAGTCAAACAAAACTCATATTACTTGTTTAATCACACTCGTATTAAATAGGTTTTTACCTAGGCTAACATGTCAATAAGACTTTTATAAAGGTCCAACTCAAGTCTAAAATAAAACATATATGATAAGTTACAAATCAGACAAAAGCTTAAACTTTTTGACAAGACTAAACTTAAGCCTTATAAAACATAGTTTGATCTAACATATTTCCACCCCTAATCAGTAACGTTGACATTCAAAACAGAAGTTAAGAAAAAAACCAAATAATTTCATAAAATATAATAAGATATAGAGTTTTTGGATCTATAAAATAATCTTAAAATTTTGTACCAAAAAAACATAGAGTTTTTGGATCTATATCAAAATATTCACCGCCATGAACAACTTGAGATTAAATTTTCAACTTTATTGACTTAATTAATCGATTATGATTTCATTCTCTTTTAATTTGGAATTTTTCCAGGACAACCTTTTGATTCAATCAACTTGGACAAATTGTAGAAATCAAATTAGTCCTTTGCCAATATATGATGATTTTTAAATTCAAGATATGATATGATAAAAAAAAAACTGTAAAAAATTATATTTTATATAAAAAAAACTATGCAGGTAGAATATTTGTAAAGAAATATATGTATGGTTCCTTCTTCATTAAAAAAGAAACAGACATTGATCATTCTTCATTGAGATATAACTAAATGATCACTCTGAGATGAACCAACTCTTGTTGGGATCGTATTCGGTAACTGTTTCTTTTTTAGAATTTATGTTAGTACAAGTGGTGTAACTATTGATGATTCCTTAAATGTGTTTTCTTTAGTTAGTTTGACTATTTTGTTTCATGATTCCATTGATACTTATTGTTAGGCTACTTATTGAACCAAAGTCTTTGGATTGGATAAAGAAAAAAAATTAGAATGATCGCAATTTTCATAAGATATTTTAACCCTGTGTAAGGATATCAACAAAATTACTACTACAATTAAAGGAATAAAAAATACAATTGACTATTCAATAGCCCACAATTCGAAAACATCTTTGATAAATTTCATTATCTTCGAAAACACCTTGTGCTCTCGAAACTGCTATTTTGTGATTATAAAATTTCATTTTGGCTTCATAAATTAATGTCTAATACTAACTCATCTATTTATGTCTAATACTAACTCAAAAAAATAATTCGCTTCTAAATCTAATTAATCAAACAATAGTCAATTCAAGAAATCCAACAGCATATTAAAGTGGATTATGTACATTTTCATTGATGTGTCATACATAACCTACACATTTTTTTATACCTTTCATCTTTTAGGAACGTTTATCTGTGAGGTATATCATATGTATCCAAGAAAATAATATTTTAAAAATAAAATAAATATTATGTATTTTTTAATTTACTGATAAATACTTTGATAATTCATTTGAAAAGCATATAATGGTTCATTTTTCAAAAAGGTGGAAATACATGGAATAAACCCAACAAAGAGAGTACTTTATACAAAATAAAAATTAAACTTTAAAATAAAAGAATAAGACATGCAGGAAAATATATGAAAAGTATAGTTTCAACAATAATATATGACAGCAAAAAAAAGTCATTGACCACAGAAAACATTCTATGATTGCTGCTGCATTTGTATTAGTCTATATCAACACACAAAACCAAAATCTTATCTATATATATGGTTTTCCATAAGCTTCTCTAGCTGCTGCTGCATCATCATTCATCACATTTCATATATACCAAAGTTGAATCTGAATCTCAGAAAATGAAGAACAATAATTCTAAGAGAAGTGGTGTAAGAAAATACCACAAATCCGAACAGCCACGCCTACGATGGACACCGGAACTTCATCAATACTTTGTTCAAACAGTTGAAAGTCTTGGTGGAAAAGATAGTATGTTTTTCTTCATGATCATCATGTTTTATATAGGGTTTGCTAATAATTTATTTGATGATCCCTTTAATCAAGAGATCTCATATATCTTGCTTTAATATGCTTTATTAATTATCTTTCATATCTTTGTGTTCTATATTTTCAGTTTATTTTCTTCTTTTGATCATGGTTTTAAATTGCGGTCGCTCTTATGAAGAAATTATGTATAAATATTAAGACGGTGAATTTTTTGGCTATGGTTCAACGAGTGCTAACAATTTTGCAAATTAATTTTGCAGAGGCAAGTCCTAAACACATTTTGAATATGATGCAAGTGAAGGGGTTGAGAATCTCCCACATTAAAAGTCATCTCCAGGTACTTATATAGTTCAAGTTCACCCATATATATTTGATCCAACTTTAATTAATTTAATCCTCATTATTAAAATATATACAATTACGCAAAACTAATTTATCTATCAATGAAATATATTTTCTTGCTTATTTTCTTTTAAAAGTAAAAATTAGACATGGATCTTCTTCTCTTGGTCTAACATTTTTTTTTTCGATAGACTATGGTATCATAATAGCTCTTTTTCCTAATATGTGAATATTGGACATGTTCCTAGTTTATGGAAAATTCTCTTTCTTTTGATAATGAAATCATGGGACTGAAGAAACAAAATCTGGTCTAGGTTATTTTTTGCAGCACTTACGTACGTACAATTACAACTGAAACAAAAAAACAACAGTCTGTAGTATGTGGAAACAATGATTTTGTGACTTTTCACAATTCCCATGTATATCTCACAAACGTTGATGATTATCTTCCTTTTACTTTTGATGACAAAATTTCTTTTATCCCACTTCTCTACGTTGTTACTTTTGTTAAGCTTTTTCCCAACGTATGAGAAGAAATTTTGAAATGGTCTAGTAATAACTAATTTATTTAACTAGTTAAAAATTATTTTAGTTCATGAATGTATAAAAGTGTCACTAATCCCTTGATGTAAGGTATTGGATGACTCTCGCTTAGTAATAGCGATTTTCTTATCTCATATAATATATTTGACTCTCATCTCATGTAAAATAATGGACATGATTATGGCAGTTCAATAATAATGATTCATATTATTATTGAATTACCAGAATCACATTTAAGATGTCTATTCTTTAACATAAGATAAGAGTCAAATAATAGTGATTCGTACGACAATTTTTTTAATAGGATTTGAGATTATTTTAGTAATGTTGCTACTAATATTAATATTGTGCATGTTCACCTTTTTATAAAGGCTAACATCCATTGGATATAGTATTTAATGACATGTTTTTTATACTTTATTAATTTTAAAATAAATTTAATGTTGTATTGTTTTTGCCTTGTGGGTACCAGCCGATGAACATATTTTTTTAAGAGGAATGTTAAAACACTTTTATTTCAACATTCTCTCTAATACTCATTCTTTTATTGGATGGAATTTATATGATTTCAACTATTTTATATGAAACATATTTTTAATGTGTAGGACCTATATTGATATCATATAATAAAAGAATGAGTGTTAGAGATAGAGTGTTTTTATCACTCCTATTTTTTAATGGTACCAAAGAATTCACCTTGATTAAAAACACATCTTCAAGATATACATCTTCATTAAAAGATTAAACAAATATATGATTACATTGGTTTCCAGATTATTTTAAAATGCATTTCGTGCATGCGCAATTTTATAGATTAAATAATTACGTTTATGTGAGGCAATTACCATAGGTTAGGTACATGGGCATTATATGCAATGTGGTAGCTTCACAAAAAAGTAAAATTTAGATACATGAAATTCTTTTCTCTTTGTCTTTCGTCAGAATCAATGAAAACAAAAGTGTTCTAGTTTGCTTTTTGAGATGCTATAAAAGCACACGGCTGTATAAGCTTTAAAAAAAGCGATTTTTTATATTACTTTTATATGCTTGAAAATCGGATCTACACTTCTCTTCATTTGCTAATCTTGAGAATGATTACGTATATGTTACATTCTTGTTTTGGTAAGAATATATGTTACCAAAAAAGGGAAAAGGTGAAGAAATATGTGTAATATTAATCCTATAGAATCTAAAAGCCATAATTTGTGTCCGTCCAATTTTAATTTCCTCTTAACTTTCTTTATTTTTCTGCTAATGAAATTTCTCAATGAAATAATTTATGTGTATATTTCCACCAATAACGTTAAGAGAAATGCTGGTCGGTTTTTAGATGTACAGGAACGTAAAGGGACAAACTATTCTTGCACCAACACTGGAAGAAAACTCACAATTCAATCATCTTCCAATCTGCTCCAGTTGTTCACCCCAAAGGTAATTTAGTGCATTTTTAAAATTTCCAGCCAACTTTAATGAAATATTGAGTGCATCTAATATGAACTTCCAAAAAGTTTCAGAGGCGAACTCTTACTTTTTAAAGTAAATTTAAATCTTTTGGATGGTTCATATTAGACAAATCCTAAAACATTACATCTCTTCTTCTTTTATTATTATAAAACTTACTATTTTACCAAAACTAATAATAGTCCATCTCTATACCTTTTTTTAGGAGTCTATATTGGACAAGCCCTATTTTACTTTGCTTATACTACTTTTCTTTTGAGATTATATATTTATATAGAAGAATTAAAAAAAATTCGAAATAAAAGTGTATGTTAACCTACTACATATAGTAGGTAAAAAAATAAAATCAAGAAGTACGAGTTTGTATATTTAATATGGAAAATGTTTTGCGTACACACTTCATGTGAGTGTATACATCTTTAAACCAAGAGAAAAAAATAATGATATGATAGATATGATAGTTTGATGATGTCTCAGAGAAAATAAGATGCTGATAAATAAGAAAATAAAAAATAGGATATGCAAATATCATTGTTGAATCAATAGGAACCTCACAAAAATTTTCAAAGGTAGACACTTACTATTTTTGGTACAAAATTGAATTTTATTACAATAAAAAAAGAGAAATAGATGTAATTAATATTCTATTAAATTAGTAAGGGTCCACCTTTAAAATAATTTTAGATCTCTATATTAGATGCATCCCTCTTTCCTAAAATAAAAAGATGCATCCATGTTAGACCTCTTCTTCGGGATGCATATTATATTAGGGACAATACAACTACACAAATATATATAGGTTGCCTTCATGATCTACCAAAAAAAAAAAAAATACAAGGAAAGACAATTATTTTGAAAATAGTCAATTCATAATCAAATCTATAATACATATCCAAACTTTATCACAATTTAAAAAAATATTAATAAAAATAGTCATTTTTTACCCAAGTGTAAGCCTCTAGAGAGACTTTGCTTTTCTCCTAATCTAAATAACTTACACTTCATAATGAAATATAAAAAAAATATAGTTGAAAAGTTGATGTATCTAATTAAAAATATAATCCACATACATATGATTATTAACTTGTTTCACATACTTTCATTTCCCTTCAGATCGAGGAATACGAATCAAGAACTTCAACCTTTATTCAATAAAGGACTTTCACAAGCAAGTGAAACTGATTATTATTATGATCTAAACCAGGTAGTCCCTCATGCCCCCAAAATAACGGAACTTCACATAAAAACCTAACTTTTAAGGTTTTTAAAGAGTGTTCTGGAGGCACTCGTTAATATTTCTCTATTTTATATTATAGATAGTACAATTTTAATTTCTTTGCTACAAAACATTAATTGATATGTTTTTCCTACTTTTATCAATTCAAACTTTTGAAGAATTTAAGCATCAAATCACCTAAAAACAAAACAAGTATTCAATCATAAAATCATTGTGTAAATTTATTGCTATATATTGCAGGAGCCAGAGTCAAGTGCATGCTTTCTTAGTGACATATCAAATGAAGAAGGTGATTGTAGAACTACCAAATATCTAAATCTCCCATTCCCTTTCAGTTCTCTGATAATTCCAGTGGTGCATAGTGATCAAGGCAGAACACATTTTTCTTCACCAAATACGACAAATAATTATGATGAAGATTCTAGTTCTATAAAATCTCATGGGAGAGATTATATAAACTTGGACCTATCAATTTGAATATAAATATATAAGATAAGAATTAAGATGTAGCCTTTTACATGTATTAATACCTATCATTATACTCTCATTAGATAATGTTATATTATATTAAGGGTAGTTTAGTCTTTTTTACGTCTATATTAATACCTTTCTGTCTGTTTCTTGTATTGTACGTTAAGACTTTGCAATCTATTGGAAATCAAGCCTCTTTTGTTCTTTCTCACCTCTCTTCTTTTCTATGGACTCGTTATTTAAAGTCATATTTTTTTTTAGTCTTAAAATCATATATAGCTATTGAATTATTCTATTACATCTTTAAAAAATCATATTTATTTTATGAATTATTCTATGTCTTTTTATTAAGCCTAGTATTTGATTCTTATGAGTAAATTTTCTTTTTTAAGTAAATACTAACATTATATGTGGTGCAACTAATACAGAAAGGAAGGAAAAACAATAAGAGAAAGAGGGAATCCTTCTTATTTTATTTTTGAAAAAATGTACGATAAGAGGTATTCAAACTCATTAGGAGTACATCATTAACTAACTAATGGTTTGTAAACATGAAATTAGAATAGAATAAATTAATCTATGATATAATCCAATTATAATTTGCAACTTTCAAAACGTAGTTGTGATTTTTCAACAATCAAAGCGATCACTTAAGTGCAAGTTGTGACACTCTTTACCGATGAAGTGTTAAAAAAAATAAATATATAGTATACATGATAAAAATATGAGAAATTCGTTCAATTAAAAACTTTCAAAACAAATAAGTCATTTAATCAATTGCAGAAAACATAATAATCAATTGAAATAGAATTTAATTCTCGAATGTCACAATCTCAAAGTTGATCCTAAATATCTCAAAATAATAAACGAAGTCAGCAAAACATGGAGACAAAATGAAACTTGAAATAAAGTAGCCAAACATGAAACAGCATATTTATACTTCCTCAGCTTCTGATTTCAATCCATTTTCACCTGTTAAGTCATTATATATTTGCAATGTGCAAGCAACCGCTGAACAAACAAACAAGGTGAGTTATCATACTCGTAATAAAGATAAAATTAGTGTAGTATGATAATTCAAATGCACATCAAGGTAACATGTTAATACACATATTAATGTAATATTCAATCGATGCACGACAATGCTATTATGCAGTGCTAATCAATGTGTACTTCAACGATGCAAATCCAATTAACTCCAGCTTAATAAGAGTAGAGAAGTCAAGTCTCTTCAAAGTGACTTAATTTCACACCGACATGTTAGTGTGTTATGATATACTTTTAGCAAGTGTACTAAAAATGCATCGAAGTAATAAAATAAGTTCGTATCCACGAGGACTGTGTTAATCTCAATTTAGCAATAAAGTAAATATTTAGGATGTATAAATTATTTTGTTTAGATTTGATTTGATTGCATAAATTTAAATAACATAAAATAAAGATTCGGTTAGAAAATATATATTT
>Ga0228711_1011789_pt1 | contig 10963 bp, 8 predicted proteins | sample MedpolnodulmetaG_2_FD_177996 | JGI IMG/M metagenome (GOLD analysis project Ga0228711, IMG submission 177996) | Root nodule microbial communities from Medicago polymorpha collected in Santa Monica, California, United States - brown nodules | ecosystem: Host-associated > Plants > Roots > Nodule...
GAAGGTAGATAACGTAAGAAAATTGCAGAACAAAACAGCTTATTAGTGTACTATAAACTATATGAAGACTTTACTTCAAGAGTAAAATATAGACTACAGAGAGCTTTCAACTTTGCAGTTAGATACCAGTTTTGCTTCTATTATATTGGCTATGTCCTTTATTTTATATCACATATGGTTTTAAACTATAGAAAAGGCACATATTCAGAGTTAATAGTGACATAAATTTTGAGATTCAAAGCTAAAAAGCTAAAGCCTAAAATCATATTACAGTTATAATGAAACTTGTTATACCTGTTGAAAGCACAATAGTGTCTTTAGCACGGCCGTCCACAACAATCACACCACTAGAGTTACGACTCCGCCCAGTAGAATGATGGGGAGCAATCCACCCTAGATCACCAGTATTCAGCCAGCCATCCTTATCCAAGGCCTGGTTTGTAGCTATTGGATTCTGATGCAATAATAGGACACGTAACTATCACAACTTCATCCAGAAAACATCAATGAAATCACATGTTGTGCCTATGAATTGTGAAATACGCTTATAGATTCCTATACTTTTGACAGGGTTGTTGGAATATCATGGAAAAGGTATTTGATGTGTCATGAATGCCAATGAAGGTTGGTTTAACTATATGATTGAACAACACTGACAGAAAGGTCTAGGGAAAGGTTTGTATTTTGACAAGCACATTACCTTGAAGTATCCATTCATCACTGGTGGACCCCTGACTTTCAAAATGCCCTTTGAACCTGGTGGAAGAACTTCGTCAGTTTCAGAATCTACTACTTTGAATTCCGTGTGCTGAACTGGATGGCCAACGGATCCAATAACCTTCAAAAGTTTGCATCTGTAACATTCTTAGATAAAAGCACCCACTCTTTGCAAAACCAACATACAAACAAATAAAAAGACACAAATTATGTATATATTATGAATGACATGCTATACAGTGGTTATAACAAAAAGTTAAACATAGCGCTAAAATATATCAAGCAGAGAATTTAGTTAAAAAGCATCAAAATAAAGAGGAAAAAGAAAGACTTATTGGCAATTGGAAATAAGGATGTAATTAATAAACAATTTTCATGTAAATGTACACTTACACACATATTGGTACATAGAGGCAGAGAAATTTCAACACAGCAGATACATAGCTTACATTACATCTAGGTCGTCGAGCAGCAATAACTGGTGAAGTTTCTGTTAAACCATATCCGTTCTGCACTTTCACTCCAATTGCCTGTATATTATAAAAGGCACCAATGTGAAATGGATTTCAAAAAATTGGTTGCAACTTGCAAGTCACAGCTGTGTTGAGTATCAGACCTCAAAAAATTTATCGACTTCCAAAGGCAGACTACCTCCCCCACTTATTCCAGCCTGTAGTGCCAGAAAGTTTTCTCATGTCAAATTCAATTTCCAAAATCCAAAGATGAATTTAGAATATGGTTCAAAGGTTAGAAGAATTTAGATTAATAATATATGTCAATCCAAAGAGAGGGACAGAAAGGATCCTGAGAAGGTTGCAAGAAAGAATATAACAACCACAAAGATACTTCTTTTATAGGGAAATCAGAACAGCATAACTGTGAAAAACATTTTTCTTGAATATTGCTATGTTTTCTATAGTTACTGGTTTTAGAAAAGAAGGGAAAAATCTGAAAACTCTTTCTTCTAGTTTTGCATTGCATCTCAAAACACTATTAAGCGATCAATTACAACTTATAAGGTGCAGCTATGCTATCATAGTTTATCCTAATCACACAACCAAGCTTAACTTTGATACACTTAATTAAGTAGTCAACGCCTTACATGTATCAGAACATCATACTGTAATATGTGATTTCATTATTTCTAGTCTACGTAGTTCAGTTATTGTTTGTAGTTTAGACACATGGAATCCGTCACATATCTCTCAGTTTTGTCTTCTATTAAAAATTGCAGAACTAATATTATCAAGAGTTTCTTTTTCATGATTTTCCTAAAAAAAATTCCGGAGTGAGAGACAGACCGTAGAAATGAGACAGAAAAAAATATATATACAATGCATTAGAAGAAAAAAAGACCTTTGATATTCCAATAGCTGAATGGATTTTACTGTAGACAAGTTTTGTTGCCAGAAGATGAATTGGAAATAATATTGTGGCAATGATTCTTGCCCATAAACAGTCTAACATTGAATTCATGATGGAAGGCTGCTTATCATTCCTTGTTAAGCATTTACCCTACAAACATATTTGAATTTTAGTAAAAGAATTAAAGCAATATCCTTGGTGAGATTTAGCAATTACAATATTTTTATACTTGTTTAGCTAAACATGTAAAAAAAAATGATGCTGATATAGAAGTAAATTTATAAATGAAATATGAACATTTAGTATTTCAAATTTACAATCAACGGCTTGGCCTCCAAAGTATAGAGTTATAGTGCAGCTTATGAGCTAGGAATTAGGATATTGTATATGATGCAGGTGAAGCAACAGAATCATTTAACTGATAGATGATTCACAGCTACAAAGTATAGAAAAGAGGGATAACAATTCATTAAGGGCTTTTAATCTAAAAATAGGGGGGTGGGGGGAAAGTTTATGAATCGTTCTAAACTCTTCAAATATCACACAGAAAGAGCTGGTGACCAAACCTCATAAATACGTTTATATTCCATGTATGCTAAGCTGACTCTTATGAATGTTAATGCGACAAGCTTTCTAACAGGAGGGCTGGTAGATATCTGCTTCTGGATCCCACTACAGATAAAACAACCAAGAAAAACAACGAAAGTGATTATTCAGAGTAACATAATCTTTCTAACATAGATTTCTTCACGTAAACAATTTCCCAATAGCACTAAACCTTGTATTTGGTACACATATTTTAGAAAAAATAGAGGATTGAGACCACATACTAAAATGATGTATCTAATTAGTTGATCTTGAAGGTGAACCTCACCATAAAGTATCAACGAGGGTTGCTTAATTTTTCCTCTTAAATTATACAGAAACATCAATCATGTGCCTAAAATGGGGATTATGAAAGATACATTTATTCAAATAAAATGGTGGATGGATCATGCTCTATATTGCTTTCACGTCTTTCTTCTTTTGTTACACATGTGTTTTGACCTTTTATAAAATTAGACGAGAAACAGATAGGAGCAATTCCCAACAGATGAGATTATAGTATTAAAGAAAATTAGAAGAACAATATAGAAAATGTAAGAGAAAATGTTTCCAACCAAGATGAACACCTTTGTTCCTGAACTTTAAGCATTTAAAAATCTGATACATACTCCTTACTCCTCTGAATTTTCCTACATAATAAGACCTATTTTCCCTTTCCTCTATCCAATTTTCCTAATGTGGGCATTGCATAACCAAAACAGTAGAGCTTCTTTGGGCCCCTTCCTTTAACTAGTTGAGTCGGGGCCCTTCCTTTAACTAGTTGAGCCTAGAACTTTATCAGAAACATAAGAACAGTTATTTAGAATTAAAAATTACAGGAGTTTTCCAATTTTATTCTCCATGAACATTTGTACTAACTTGCCCCAAAACATTGCTTAAGAACCAAATCCATGCATCATATTGAGAAATGATCGAAATTTTGACAAAAGACAACATATATTGACACAATTCTTTTCTTGTTTAATATATCATCAATACAATGAGTATTTGTAGATTTCTTGGTAGAGGACGTACCTGTATAATGTTTCAAAAACTAAAGGAACAGAAATCATGTAATGTGGTTGATAACGTCCCAAATCATCCTGCAAAGTATAGAGTAAGAAGAAGAATATATTAATACTTGTGAATTTAAATAACAAAATAACCAATTTAGAACATGCATCAATGTATTGCCTTTATTATCACATCATCATAATATTATTAGTAAGGTTGTTGAATTGGAGAGTAATCCATATGCTATTGATCTTTTTATTTCAAGAAAAGACAACACCCTTAGCTTATTCTTTTCTCAACACCTAATGTTGAAGTTGAAGATCATGTTATAAATGTGTAAGAATCCACATATATACAATCTTTCCAGCATATGATAAAAGTAATAATACCTTCAGGTTTCTCACGGTTGTGTATACTTGCTCAATACCGCATGTGAAAATGAAATACTCACAAGCTCTTTCGTATGCATGCCAAGGTGGCAGCATGCTTAGAAATCTGTCTCCAACTTCAGCAGGTACAGTGTCCCATAAATTTTTTATCTGGAAATTCAACAGTAAATGATGTGGCATAAATGGTAAGATACAGCCAAGAATTACCTTCAGCTTAAATTCAATTGAAACTCAGACAAAAATTTCCAAGCCGTAATAGTGTATAGTACTCCCAAGAAAAAACAAAAATCTACAACTATGACAAACAAATGAGATGATGAGAACTTTTGTCAAGAACTTCTTGTTGGACATACTTCTATTCCACTTTCAGCAGGAAAAAAGAAATGATAGCCATAACCAACAGAGTCTTTCTAGTTTTTGAAGTATCTGTCACAATAAATTTTATAGAAGATTTGTAATGAAACCTGATGCAGAAGGTTCCGATGGGTAAGCATAACACCTTTTGGATTTCCAGTTGTTCCACTTGTGTATATAAGAGTGGCAATGTCATCTGAGTTGATTGCTTCATAAACATACCGTTGACCTGCAATCAATGTAGAAAGTAGCAAGGTAGAAAAGTAGCAAAGCACTGATTACTGCTTCTTTAGATGATTACGAGAAATATTGTCTTGAAGAAATGGAAACACCATAGCAAACGGTTAAAAAATATTAAATCTCAAAGAAACAGTTTGGTAAAAGATATATGAAACAAAGCATTTGCTGAAGAAACAGATTGCTGCATCTTTGAGGAATTTGATTGCTCCCTAAACTTCAAAGCATTGGATAAATGTAATTTTCAATAGGACTATCATTTGAACAATCGACAGCAATTTAAAAACCTCCACCAAGCATTATCATTTAAATGGTGGGACCCCTTACCGGACCTTGTGTATGCGGAAGCTTTAGTGCACCGGATTGCCCTTTTGGCACATATGTTCGAAAATTCATACTTGCTCAACAAGGAATAAATGTTTGACACTGCTCCAAAAAACAAAAGATGCGATTTCCTGTTTACTTTTATTTTACTTGGCAAAGGTGTTTAGCTGAGAAGCTCAAATATTTCTTGACAATTAATTGTGAAAGATTAGGTAGCAAGTTGTGATTAATTAGTTACCAAACTAATGCTAATATTTTCGAACTTAATTCAATTTCTGATTTGTCTACTGTTTTTGTTATAGAATTTTTTATTTTTTTTCCAGATATAATAAAAGAAATGTTACAACTTGCAACGAGAACAATTTTTCATTTGAGAGGACCATATATTGTTGAATTCTCAAGGAGGTGGGGGACCATATATTATTAAATTATCAAGGAGGTGGGGGACCATATATTATTAAATTTTCAAATATTATTGATCGACAATTCTTAAGTATAATATAACCTGAGTTTGGAGAGAAAAAAGTCGACTTACGAGCTTCATGAGAATCAGACAATGCCATGCGACTCTCTCGTCCCAAATCTATGACTTCCATGAAACTGAAGATTGGGACCTCCTTATTTTCTCCAGCGATCAGATTCAGGTCTGATTTTTCTTCCCAAAGCAAAATAATGAATCTCATGCTAGTCTTTGAATAGAATGTTTTGGCAATTTGGTTAAACATTTCAGAACCATCCACAGCGAGTGCCACACTGAAGTCACCAATGAAGATTGAGCATCAACAAAGATTGTCAAAACAAAAAGTTAACATATAATGAACAATTTGTTGAGAATTGTTAGCAGTTATAACACACAATCTTAGTCATACAATATGGATGTGCCTATTATAACTAGTTATGAATTGAGGCATTTATAAAACCTTTCAGAGTGGTTGTATATTTGCAATAACTCTTCAACTGATGACCTCGAGCCTCTTACCACATTGATTGCTCCACTTGCCATCATGCCTAGACTAAAAATATAGCATGGATTTAATTAAAAAGGTTCAGCTACTATATCAGGCAAAAACTACAGGTGTTAATCCATATGTATGTCTCAAAAATACAAAAACATCTGATGCCATAATATCATTTCTAAGGACTAAACGCACAAATAAAGCAAACTAATTAAGCACTTTCACAACTTATGAGTATGTAAACATTGTAAATCTTCCACCAGGCTTGGCATATATACAAGTATGAAAATTAGAAATTGATTTTCACTAATGGTTGTAACTTTCACAAAATAAACAGTTTATAAAACAATGGAATAATTTTTACAGAACACGATAGTAACACTTCCTTCACATGTATGATCATAAGAGGGCAGCACGGTGCACTAGGGTCCGGGTAGAGGTCCCACCATTCTGGTGTATTGTACGCAACCTTATCCTGTTTTTTACACAAGAGGCTGTTTCCAGGACTTGAACCCGTGATCTTTCAGTCACGTGACAACAACTTTGCACCAAGGCTCCCTCTTCTTTACATATATGATCATAAACATTGTTATTTTCTACGAAACACCGACACAACACTGGTAATAACTTGATAAAACGAATTAATTGAAGTTAGTGTTGGACACCTGACATGTCTTCTATTATGATAGTAACACTTCCTTCGCACATGTAGTAAGATTTATGCAACTGGCAGTTCCTAGACTCAATACACTGAAAGTGGAAAAGAAAAAGAAAAAAAGTTTGACACACCTTGATCTGCAACTAGCCAACGACATGAATTATCTGCAAAAAGTGCAAGCTTTTCATCTGGCTTTACTCCAATAACTCTTAGGCCTTCTGCAAAATCCAAAATTGCCTGCTCCAACTGCAATATATACCAAAACAAAGTATAAGAACAATATAAAGGATAAAAAATATATAGCAACTTATTTTTTCTAGTGATAAAAAAAAAAAAGACCTGATTATATGTGATAGTTGATGGAGGATAATGATATTGATCTACTAAGGCTACTTTATCACCATATTTTTCAGCAGAAGATCTCCAAATATCAGGAACAACTTTCCACTCATCTGATGAGTCTACAGCAGCATTATTATTATTGTTATTATTACTAACAAGTAATGAACTTTCTAGAAAAGGGGAACACTTTCTTATCTGCACTGTTTCTGTGTTGGATTGAGAAAAGACACGAAAACAACGAGGACGAGCATAGTTGGTGCGAGGAAGTGTGATGGTGGTAGTGAAGAAGTGGTAAGAGGTGTTGGTTGGAAATGGAATAATCGTCATTTGGAGATTGGTAGAAAAGTATGTGATAGTGTGAAGTGTGAACGAATGAATGAGTGTGTTATGTGATAGTGCAATATAAGAAGAAAGACATTGACATTAATAGTGTACTATGTGTATAGTTGTAGATGACGAAAGAAGAGAATCAAATCTCTCTCTCTCGAACTATCCGTAATAACAATGCACCGAATTGTTTGGTGATGGTGACAACAACATAGTATATATGATGGACCCCGGCCGTTCATGTACAAAAAGACAATAACTCATGCTGAGGTGTTTTTGTCACAGTCAAAAGTCTCATTGTATTTAGAGCATAGTTGAGACTTAAGTGAAGATGGTAAGATAATTTTGTTATTCAATCTTTTTTTTTTTTTTGGGATATAATGTAAGCTCTAACTCATTTGATTTGGTTTAATGGTGTTAGAGTGAGACTTTGGAGTATGCTATCAAACAATTATATTCAATTATCTCTAATATCAATTTCAGTGGACTATTTGATTTTTTTAAAAAAAAATGCAAGATCTACCTTGGACATTGAAGTTGCAAGACCTCCTCTACTTAGGCCATGTATTCTCAAAACACCACGATCAGTACCTCTTACATGCATTTGAAGTCCTCTTTCAACGATTGCCATACTATAAACAAAGACCACCTACACCTTGGTTTAGGTCACTAAGATATGTTTATCCTCAAGAAATTGATCATGCGTTCATCTAGACTATAAAGATTAGAAAAATATTTGTTGGACCCCCAAAACTCAACCTACAACTAGGGAGAAAGAGGAATGAAGAAAGTAAAATGGTGAATGTGATTAGTTTGTGATGTGATAGGGCGATGGAGAAAGGAAGTGTTTAATAAATATATAAAAAGTAAAGATGTATAAATGCAAGTGTTCTAAATATTATTCCCACTTTCGGATTCAAGCCATCGTCATCTGTTTGGATTTAGTGCAAATGACTTGAAACCATGCTCTGTGTTTTTGCTAATGGTATGTGTGACTAGGGTGTGAAGATGGGAAAAAAACAAGAAGGAGGTTGAATTATATTGACTTTTTCTGAAAAATCTTTTTAAGAGTTTAAACAAAACCAAGCAAAAGATATTAAGAGAGGCAGAAGAGACAACACAAATAAATTATCCTCGTTCACCCCACAATTCGAGGTTAGTCCAATCCTCTTGCACTTTCAAATGATTTTCCACTAAAATCACACAAGATTACAATTGATCCAACACACAAGTTAAAGACTTCCTTGTCTCACACAAAAGGACTTCTATAATCAAGGTTTTACAAAAGAGTCTGTACGTGTCTACACTTTAGAACTCAAAAAGTGGTAAACTAACTTTAAGCTTAAGAAACTTCTGACACTGAAAAATTCTAAGATACTAAGTTTGTAAGAATTTTCTAAGTGTTTGAATGCATTTAAATTTGACTTTGACAGAATTTTAACACTTGCAAAATTTCGTAGTCACTGAATTTCTTCAAACTGCTCATGTTCTTGTATAGGAGAGAAATGAGAGAGCCGTTGGTTGAAGATTGACAACTCATCAAAATCGTTTTTGAGAAGTTTTGATTCAGATTTAAAATTTTTGTCTCAAATGGATATTGTCGTTGAATAGTACCAAGAGAGTCCTATGTTTCTTAGGGAATGATATGTTACATTCTCTTTGTCATTTGAAGTTGTTTGTTTGTTTTTGCACGTGACAAACAATAATATTAGAACTTGAAAGTGACTTTCCATCAAAAGAAAACAAAATTGGTCAGAGTCACCAAGACTCCTAACTGTCCATCAAAGTATGTTTCCGTCAGAACTTGTTCTCATTAAAGTCTTCATAACATTTTCTAATTCGACATATAACCTTTCAAGTCTTCAGAAATTTCTAATGCTTTTCTTGAGTAACATAATTCTTTTTTTATGCTCAGAATTTGATGTACCAGAACCAAAAACTACAGATCTATTGAATATTATTGTCTTAAAAAATAATATAGTTTGTTTGAATACAACTACATAAAAGAGACTTTTTTGTTCCCTACAAAAAGAGAATTTTTGTTACAAAATTAGAGTCTGTTTGTTATAGTTTTTTTTTAACAAAATAAAAATCATTTGTTAATTTTTTTTTATAAAATTTAAGAGTATTGCATGCGTTTTCTCAAAAAAAATAGTATTGCATGCGTTTGTTATACTTTTTTAAAAAATAAAAATCTAAAATAAAATTAAAGACAGCTTTAAACGAGAATGTTAAGAGTAACTTATCAAAAAATAATCACTTTTAAGAGTATTGTATCGATTTGTTACAGATTTAAAAAAAAAATCGGAATCTAAAAATAATCTAAAAACAGCTTCAAATGAGAAGCTGTTAGGGGCAGCTTAAAATAAAATAGATTTTTTTTAGAGGAGAGAGAAAATATAATTTAAAAGATTGAACTAATTTTGTAACAAAAAAAATCCCTTTTATATAGTTGTATCCAAGCAAACTAGATTATTTGTTTAAAAAAAAAATGATTTTAACAAACGCAAAATAGATTCTGATCTCTAAAATATTTTATATCAAAATCACTTTTATTTTAATCCGTAACAAATGGGAGATTTTATGAAAAATCAGAATCTATTTTGCGTTTGTTTACCACGATAAAAATCACTTTTTTTTAAATAAATAATTTAGTTTGTTTGGATCCAACTATATAAAAGGGATTATTTGTAACAAAATTAGTTCAACCTTTTAAATCATATTTTCTCTCTCCTTTAAAAAAAATCTATTTTTTGAGAAGCTGCTCTTAACATTTTGAAACTGTTTTTAGATTTTTTTTAGATTCTAATTTTTTTAAAAAGCTGTAACAAACGGATACAAAACTCTTAAAAGTGATTATTTATTTTTTTTTTAAAAAAGTGATTTTTTCCTAAAAAAAAGCTATAACAAACGGGCTCTAAAAGGTGATACTACCGATAGTGTACTCCATTAAACTAAAGTCAATAATAGTGTGGGATTTACTTTTCCCACCTTTCCTCAAGCACCCTAATTTTTTTTCAATTTTACCCCTGATCCGGATTATGTTTTCCGAAATGGATTGTTAGAATTTTGCAGATTAATCCAGATAATAAAATTCGGAAAGGTCTTTTACCAGAATTTTAAGCTTTGAAATTCGTAAAATAAATGCAAATAAACATATAAACCAGAAATAAAAAGACAAAAAGATAAAAACAACTCATTTTATTAATATATGAACAATACATTACAATAATGTTGAAGCTTTTTAAGCTTATTGATGACATGCTGTCATTACGTAAATTTTAGGACTTATTTGGACAATTTGATAGAGTTCTGAGGCAACATGAGGCGACTAGGGGTGTTAAAAGCAAGAAAATCAGAAGAAATCAAGGCAACAAATCGTATCACGATTTTCACTACCGTGACGCGATTTTATCACCAGATAAGAAAGTTATTGGAGCCACCGAAATCGTGGTACGATTTCTGGTGGCGTGTCACGATTATGCAAAAATCGTGGTACGATTTTTGTCACCGTGGTGCGATTTAGGCGCGCCCAGATTTGCCTATTTAAGCTGAAGTCAGTTCTCATCACAAAGGTTACGATTTTGGAGATCTAAAGTGCGATTTTGAGACCTGAAGACTGTTCGAAGGGCGATTTCTTCATCCTTTACTCAGTTCATGTATGTTTTCATTAATTGTTTGATTATGCTATTTGT
>Ga0228711_1011791_pt1 | contig 10959 bp, 3 predicted proteins | sample MedpolnodulmetaG_2_FD_177996 | JGI IMG/M metagenome (GOLD analysis project Ga0228711, IMG submission 177996) | Root nodule microbial communities from Medicago polymorpha collected in Santa Monica, California, United States - brown nodules | ecosystem: Host-associated > Plants > Roots > Nodule...
TACAATAGCACTTACAAGAAATGCTATTAAAAATCAGGCTTTTAATAGCACTTTCAAAGTGCTATTAAAGAGGATGCACTTACAATAGCGGCGCGTTTAATAGCACTTTTAAGTGCTATTAAAGGTAAAAAAAAGTGCTATTAAACATCTTTTTTGGTGTAGTGATAGGGTAGGATGACAGACAGGAGGGTCGCATACTGGACCTGTGCAACATGGTGGTAGACGTCCTTGTACATTTCCAACTAGAGTGCCTACAATAGTAATAAATTATAACATAAAATTCAAAAAAATCTTCAACATATTTTCCATTATAACAAAGTTTCGAATGCAAAGACAAAGATAAATAGATATCTTATAGTGAGTGGAGTGGTATGTTAAAGAAATACATACTTATTTATAGACAAAGGAAGAATCCTTTAAAATGTCATTATCAGAAGAAAACATATTTTGACCAAAATAATTAGAAAATATTAATCATCATTAATGTGAAAACCATTTTTTTATATCCTTTGACTAATTTCTAATACCTTTTTTTTATTTTGATTTAATTTTTAATGATGTTTAGTAATAATAATATATATTATTAATATAAACAGTGGGATAAAAATTTAATTCGAATCAATAGTGTGTGTATATCTTTATTATTAAAGCTTAACCCCCCTTGCATCCCATAACTCTAATTTTAACCTAGCTTTTTCTCTCCCATTCCAACGCAATAAATTTTCACATTTGACCTCTTCACCCCTTTGTCACGCAATAAATATCATTCATTTCAAATTCAATTATTTGACCTTCTCATTTAAATGTCCTTAAAGCATTTCAAATTCTCACATTTGACCTTCTCACTCCTCTGCCATTCATTAATCCTCCTTTGCCATTCATTTCAAATTTGAAAATTCCTCCTCAATTAAATGCAATTGTTTGACCTTTTAATTTAAGATCAATCTCTTAAATGCTCCTTTGCCACACATTAAATGTTCCTTTGCCATTCATTTCAAATTCAAAAATCCCATCCTCATTTAAAGGCAATCGTTTGACCTTCACATTTAAGAGCAATAATGCCTCTTAAATCAACATTAATGCGTTTAATGTTGGTCTCCCACTCAGTTCCATTTTTGCAGCGTGACTCATTATGACTCCATACAAAACTCGCATAAATGCAAATATCTGATTGCTTGTCTTTCCCCTTCACACAAAAGTCGCATACCTGACATTTGATTCAACCATGGTCGATCGTGCAGCTGAAGCCCTGCTATCCTATCACTGCCTAACCGGTATATATATATAAATCTAGATAGTTTCTCAGCGTTACTCTTAATTCTGACATTTTTTGACAGATTCTTTGTAATGTTTGCGTGTAGCACCATTGATCCGGAACCCAGTCACGGAGGTTGACAAGATTATCAATTCCATGCGTTTGAAGTATAGGACATACACACTGGAATTTGAAGTTAATTGCGTTAGTTTATCGTTTATCCATTATTTGTTGTCTTATTATTTCGTATTAACTTAGTCTTTTGAATAATAATGTTGTTCTCCATGGATACAAGGTGCGGTGATGATACCTAACAATTTCGGGTATGATTTAGGCGATGAAATCGACTGATATGCTATGTTGATCGATGAGAATAACAACGAGTTCAAAATCAGAGTTGAGAGGATTAATGGGAGCATATTTTTGACCAAAGGATTGGCTGCTTTACGAGATTTTTATGACATCAGCTCCGGTGCATGGTTTACTTTAGTTTTCATGGGCCTAGGTAGGTTTCAGATCAAAAAATTAAGCTCCATAATCAAGAGGAAGATAAACATTCCTGCGTTTGTCCCTCCCATGAGATTTGCTGTCGAGAAAAGTGGCTTCCCTCAGTTTAACCATCATGGTTTTCCAGCTTCTGTTTATGATCTATCCTACCGTCACGATCCTGCTAAGTTTGAAATATTTTATGAGAAGCATTTAACATCTTTTGATGTGACTTCTGGTTTTGTGGTAAGCAGAATGTTGTTTACATACGTTAAATGTTATTTATGTCTGGATCTTCACTGATTATCTTACTGTTGTCTTAGATGCTGGATTGCAATGGTTTTAGAGAGCAGTGTTTGGACAAAAATACAACTACGTTGTCTCTTATAGATGATTGCAGGAAAAAAAAATGGGATTATGTTGTTGTTTTTGGAACTGTGCCTGACCAACACTGCAGAATCGGGGTCCATGGAAGATAATGGTGGATGCTAGAAGGATTCAACCCGGTTCGTACATGATAATTGGTGCTCCAACGCCTGGAAATCACAATATTGTATACTTTAGTACTAGACGTCTTTGAGTCTTTGTTTTAAGCAATCAAATAATTTTAGTTTGGCATTAAATATGAAATAAATTGTGGTCCATTTATGTTAATATTGTTGTCTACCAGCACTTTCATGTGTTGTGTTTTAACATTTTTCTATATAATTATGTCATTTGTAATGGTACCGAAATTAAATATAATAGTTTTTTTTGTTTCTGTTAAGAACTATGGCTAACTTTACCTTTTTTTTTTTAATGATTTGGTCTCATGGACAATATAGTATTGTAAGAAAACTGTTATGTTGAGTTTCCACAAACAAGCAAAACGAGCATTCCAAATAACAAACAAGCAAAATGACAATAAGATAGTGAAGTATTCATCCATTCTTTTTGTGATTCAATAATTCCCTCCCATCACCCTTCATAACATCGTTTGACCTTTTTCATTCAAAAGCATCGCCATTCAGATAATTGATTATTGCGTGGTTAATGTTTTTGATTGCTAATGAATGTTGTTGATTCCAAACCATAATTGTACCTTATTCCCTCCTTATTTAAATGCAATTGTTTGACTTTCTCTTTTAAGATCAATCTCTTAAATGCTCTTTTGCACACATTAAATGCTCCTTTGCCATTCATTTCAAATTCGAAAATTCCCTCCTAATTTAAATGCAATTGTTTGACTTTCTCATTTAAGATCAATCTCTTAATTGCTATTTTGTCACGCATTAAATGCTCCTTTGCAATTCATTTCAAATTAAAAAAATTCCCTCCTCATTTAAATGCAAATTGTTTGACCCTCTCATTTAAGATCAATCTCTTAAATGATCATTTGCCACACATTAAATGTTCCTCTGCCATTCATTTCAAATTTGAAAATTCCCTCCTCATTTAAAGGCAATTGTTTGACCTTATCATTTAAGAGCAATAGTGCCTCTTAAATCAACATTAAAGTGTTTATTGTTTGACCTTCTCATTTAATAGTCTTGCCTTTTTTTCAAACAAATTCGTCACACATACTGTTCAAACATGGCTGGTCGTCCAGTCCAAGCGCTGCTTTCCTATCATTGCCTGATTGGTACAAATATCGTTTCTAGTTTTTACATATGTTTTGTCGCACACTCTTTCTAATCAAATGTTTTAATTTTTTTTCGTGTAGCACCGTTGATCTGCAATCCAGTCAGTGAGATGGACAATATGATCAATCGCCTACGTTTGAAATATATGACATACACAATGGATTTTGAAGTCGATTGTGTTAGTATATTACTGTTTCAATATTTCCTTTCTGTCTGAATATTTTGGATTTGTTTCAATGTTTCGAATAATGACGTTGTTATTGGTTTTATGCAGGGTGTTGTCATAATACCCAACAGTTTTGGGTCAGATTTTGGCGATGAAATTGATAGATACGTTGTTTTTGTTGATAAGAATAATAACGAGTTTGAGGTGAGAGTTGAGAGGATCAATGGTAGCATATTTTTCACGAGGGGGTGAGTTGCTTTACGTGATTTTGGTGATTTTCAAAATTACATTCCGCCTCATTGTATGATTAATGTGGTGTTGTATTATTATATGACTTATCTATCTACCATCATATACATGTTTATCACTTTTTCTTATATGACCCGCGAGATTTCATATGCAACTCAAATGTTATGAAACGACTTGGTTTCTGCAGGGAAGTTGATTTCCTATAAATTTATGTAGGGTACAATGTGTTAGTTCAGCAGATAGGATGGTACATAAATCGTATAATGGGTGGAAATTGTAAAGGCCTATATATTGCTGAGAAAGAAAAAAAATTGCAGAGATTAAAACCATTTGGTAGATTATGATTTATGAAAAATGATTTGTGTTTCATGAAAGTTTTTTTTATAGCTTAGGTGCAACTAAGATATTATAGTTGATGTTAAAGTTACTTATTAGATAAATAAAAACCATTTGGTAGAATTCCTTTCCACGAAAGATTAATTAATGAGTAATCATTTGAACATTAGTTAACAAAAGTCTTATACAAGTGCTATAATTCTATTATAAATCGTTTTTATTCATTCTTTAAAGTAGTGATTTCTTTTTAGCATTGTTGTAGTTATACTATTGTAACTCATTTATATTTTGTGTGGTTGTTTTTCTAAATAGTATATACTTAATAAGTATATAATATGTGTAGTTGTTTATTATTAAGTCATAGTTCTACTTATTGTAGCTTTTATGGCGTTTTTGTCCCTATATTTTTACTCAAACACGGAATTGATCCCCAATGTTTAAAACATTCAGTTTTTAACGTTCTTTAAGATTTTTAAACTTAAAAAATGGTACGACTTATAGGAGAACTATCTTTTATTTTGAAATAATATGTTGTTCTCTGCAAATATTATAGACAAACAAATTGGACTCTCTTTAGTCAATAAGACCCGTATATATATTATGATACCTGGATTCGGTACTGTTATATCCACCAGCAATGTTGGGAACATCTCTTGCGAAAATTAGAGGAAACATTTAGTTTTTGAGATCAAATGTGTTAAATGCTGACACCTTATAGGGCAAAAGTCATCCGTTCTTGTCAAGAATCAAGATTAATAAAGAAAAAAGGTACTCTCCACTGTGAAAAAAGTTCATGTTGTGACCCTAATCTTATAAGTATATTAGATTGAAATTTCATTAGGCTAATTTATCATAAGAAAGAGTCTAATTGTACATTTTAAAAGACTATGTAGTCACAATATCAAACTTATAATTAAATTTGGGTCTCAACAACTACAATGTGACCAAAACCAAGGTCGCATCAATTGTATTTACTGTTGTTTAATTTGAATATTAGGCCACTATTACCAGTGGAATGCGACGAAAATACACCTCTTCGCATTGCATGAAAAGTGAAAACTACCAACGTTGATTAAATTTTGAAAAGACTGGAGCAATGATGTTATATGATTTGGTCCATTTAAAACAAATGTTGCGAGGATGCAAAATGTGACCCGTGCCCAATTACATCTCTTTGAGATTTCATATCCGTTTTACTATAGGAACCTTTGAAATAAAGTATTTATCGTGCACCAATTATGTGGAATTTGACTCAAAATTGTGGAAATTTCTAGAAATTCGATTTGTAAATTGTGGCAAGGTTTTTAAGTCGGAATGTGGTTGAGTTATCGGAAGCAAAATCGTGGCGCGATTAAAAATTTCGTGGCGTGATTTTCGAATCAAGATGTAGTATTGTACTATGTACGAGCTTTATCGTGACACGGTTTAGACAAATTGTGACACGATTTTGACAGGGTCTGAATACTATTTAACGCTTCATTCTTCAATTGTTTTTGGACAGCTTCAAGAGAGAGAACTTTGGTAAACCAAACAAGGAAACTTTAGTGTTGGGAGATTTTGAGTGGTTTCTGGGCTGGAAAACATTTTACAAACACCTTGGGTAGTGAGATCTTATTAGGGGAAGGTTAAAAAAGTTTTCTTTAGTGTTTTCTCTTAAGATTCATTGTGGGTTTGAGTGACTTGTAAAATGAGTAGAAATTAGGATGTGTTCATAGGGAGCTTGTAAGATAACATCTTGTAACCTCTTTGTATCACTCATTACATAGTGGATTAGAGAGCTGCTCTCTCCCTCAAATGTAGGATAAATTTATCGAAACTGGGTAAACAAATATTGGTACATTGTTTCTCTCTTCTTTCTTATCTTTGTTGCTTTGGATATGCGTGTGGTGTTGCTTCACACTTAGACCTAGGTCTGTTTATTGTTGTTGTTTGTTGATGCTACTTTACTCTTGATTACTACTTCCTTTGCTCCACACATCTAAATTTATTGGTGTGATTTTATTGTTCTAATTCACAACAATTGGCACCCACCGTGGGGCAAAGGGGCAAATTGGTTAAGTGTGTATCATGGGTTCAAAGTGGGGCATTGAGAAGTTCACTAGTAGTAATAATTTTGGGTTAGGGAAGGTTAAGATGCAAGCGGTTTTGACACAATAAAAGTGTGTTGAAGCATTAAAGGGTGAAGCTGCGACGTAAGCTAACTTGACACAAACGGAGAAGCATGAGATGATAGACAAGGCAAATAGTGCTATTGTTTTCTGTCTCAAATATAAGGTTTTAAAGGATTTTGCGAGGGAAGCTACTGCGACATCGATGTGGGCTAAGTTGGAGTCATTGTACATGACAAAATCTTTAGCTCATAGACAATTTTTGAAACAACAACTCTACTCATTCAAGTTAGTGGAGTCTAAATCTATCATGGAGCAATTGATGAAATCCAACAAGATTCTTGATGACATGGCAAACATTAAAGTGAATGTTGAAGATAAAGACAAGACTTTTGTTGTTACTATGTTCTTTACCGAAGTCTTTTGAGCACTTTAAAGATATCATCCTATGCAGAAAGGAAGGCACCACTATACTTTGGAGGATGTATAAACGGCTTTGAGAACCAAGGACTTAACCATGTTCAAAGATTTGAAGGTTGATGAAAGTGGTGAAATCTTGAATGTCACAAGGTAATGAGTAAGCACATAGGAAAAGGCAAGGGGTAGTCAAGGTCTAATTCTAAGTTCAAGGGGTTTGTTAAATCAGAATACCGATGTTTCATTTGTCATAAGCCCGATCACTTCAACGATTTTCCTAAAATGGGGGGCAATGGTAGTTCTTCGGTTCAAGTTGTAGTGGCTTCCGATGAAGATGGTTAAGAGAGTGCGGTGCAGTAGCGGTCACAAGTTGGGAACCAAAAAATAGTTGGGTCTTGGGCATGGGTTGCTCTTATCACATGTGTCCTAGAAAGAAGTATTTTGAGACTTTGGAGTTAAAAGAAGATACAGTTTTTCGACTCGAAAACAACAAGGCTTGCAAGGTCCAAGGTATTGGTACCAATCGTCTAAAGATGTCTAATAACCGTGAATTCATTTTAAGGGATGTGAGGTATGCTCCTAAAATTTAGCGAAATTTAATTTCCATAATACTTTCTTCAATTTATAAGAATTATTTTCATTGTGTGTATATATATACATTAGCTAAAAGACGGAAATATCTCATTTTCTATTTATATTATGTCAATTTAATCTATTTTATTGATTTTAATTAATTTTATAATATTTACACTGCTCAAGAAAAATTAGTTTAGAAAAAAGAATGACTAAAATTTGTAGTTAGTTGTTTAGTTTCTTAAATTGTGGCGTAGATTTAAAATTTTAAAAATTAATTTAATTGTGAAGGATATAATAAAGACATTTTTTTGTTTAACCCTTTGGTTTTTAGAGGAAGGGGCCCCAATAATTCGAATTTCGGTCGGAACTTGAATTGAAAATTAAGTTTTTTTAATTATTAAATGTGTTGAACTTGAACCATCTTTATAGTTTGGCTTGCTTGATTCATATGTTGACTCGATTATATGTATAGTAGTGTGTGCGCGCAAGCGCGTGCATGCATGTTTAAATAAGTACGACATTCAAACTTCATAGATGATGGGTAAACCATCTAGTTTGAGAATTTATACCTTAATATTGATAACGCTTTATTTCTTTATCGTGATTGTATGAATGTTCTATGATAACACCATTTTTGAATGTTGATTTTCAAAGTACCATCTATTAGAATTTTCCCTTGAATTGTCTTAAGTCTAGTCACACTTGTAGTGACCATATGCTATGAGGAGTGAATTGCTAATTAACTTTAGACTAATTAAGCAAGGAAGAGTGTAGTTCATATGTTTGTTTGTGCTACTTAATTGGTTTGGGCATTGGACCTTTGTCCTATTTAAATATTGTGTCCACCATAATCTATTTCTACTACTGATACACTAATCACATTTCTAAGACTCGAAGCATTTCATAATTCGACTTGGCTATCCAGTGTATTTCAGCATTCTCTTGACTTCTCTACATAAGTGGTTGGAAATTTGCAATAATTGAGAATCACGAAGTTTTGCTCAATGACAACAATTGCTTTTCATAATGCTTGATTTGTTATATTTAAGTTGATAAATTCAGTGTGATTTTACATTCTAACAGCACAATCCTTATCATTTTTCCCATATCATGACAAATTTTCCTCTCAATTCACACTTACTTCCCACTAACATAAAGAGGTGGACCCAATGACAAGAAAAAAGAAATACAAGCTAAGGGTACTAAGGCATTTTTCAATGTTGCCAAAAAGAAATAAAGTCACTAGCTCGAGATTATAGTGTTTCCGGGGACATCAACAAGTAAAATATTTACAGGTATGAAGCAAGCTTATATTGTTTATTCCTAAAGCATCTCTTGAGTGGGATGAGTACCTATTATAGTTCATCACATTTTCAAATTGCTATTAAAAAACACACCCCCAACAACAAAAGGTTTCCAAGTGGTAAAGGAAGCTAATTGTAAAAAAAGAAAAGGTAAATGAGGGTAGTTTGGGGTCTTTGCAAACTGAGAAACGTGGTAACAAAAGTATAGTTAAGTTCATTCCAGCTAAGTAGCTATTTTGAACTATCTATATAATTCAGTTCGTTTAGTTCATATGTTGACTTGATTATATGTATAGTTGTGTGCGCGCACGAACGCATGCGTGTGTGTCTAAATAAGTACGACATTCAAACTTCTTAGATAATAGGAAACCATCTAGTTTGAGAATTTATACCTTAATGTTGATAACACTTTATTTACTGGTGCTAGTTGTTTGGATCATTCACTTAAGTTGCCTATGTTTGTATAAGTTAATAATAAAAAAAAAAAGGGTTTGCTTCCTTAAAAAAGGGTTACAAAAAAAGTATGTTTCTTTTTCAAAAAGGGGGTGTGCTGATTTTATGTATTTTTATATTATTTACATATTATAGGGTAAATTTTTTTGGTGTAGTTTTATTTTTCAAACTCATCTTCCATTAATTAAACCATTTTAGTATCAATTTAATTTTATTTATCCAATCAAATATTATATATATAAGCATATGGACGAACAAATTAATATGCGCTATGTAGAAGCTAACAATGAAAGTGTTCTCTTGTGTCTTAAAATGATTATACAAATATAACACGATTCTATCTTAATGAAAAAAAAAGCAAAGAAAATGTTACCAAACGTGTTTTATTTTGTTCAAAAAAACAATTTTCAAGTTTAAAGTTTATTCATTTTACAAAATAGTTATAAATTTTTCAAAAATAGAGAGGGAGAAAAGTTGAGAAGATGTGCTCTATGTATGAATATATAGTAGAATATGTCAGAAAAAGTAAGCTAAATAATTTTTTTGACAAAACACAAAAGAATTAAGCTTAAATGTGGGCAGATCATAGTAACTTACTGTAATTAGTTAAATATGCCTTTATTTTTTATTTTTATCATTGATCAGTATGTGCTCTCAATTAAGTAGATAAATTAGTACTCTGAATTTCGGTCGGAACTTAAGTTGAAAATTAAGTTTTTTTAACTAAACGCGTTGAACTTAAACTATATTTATAGTTCGGCTCACTTGGTTCATATGTTGACTCGATTATATGTATAATTGTGTGTACGCACGAACGCGTGCGTGCGTGTGTCTAAATAAGTACGACGTTCAAATTTCATAGATGATGTGTAAACCATCTAATTTAAGAATTTATACCTTAATGTTGATAACGGTTTATTTCTTCATCGTGATTGTATGAATTTTCTACGATAACACCATTTTTTAATGTTGATTTTTACCATCAATTGGAATTTTCCTTTGAATTGTCTTAAGTCTAGTCACGCTTGTAGTGAGCATATGCTATGAGGAGTGAAATGCTAATTAACTTTAGACTAATTAAGCAAGGAAGAGTGTAGTTCATATGTTTGTTTGTGCTACTTAATTGGTTTGGACATTGGACTTTTCTCCTATTTAAATGTTGTGCCCACCATAATCTATTTCTACCCGCCAATTACAAAGAGCTATCATCACTTCTAAAAAAGGAGGAATCTTGTAAAATAGTTTGTTGATAAGAGGAGCTAAAATAGTTTCTTTTCACACTTACTTAGTCACGATCATTTCTCCATATTCCCACGATCATTTTATCTCTTACCCGCCAATTACAAAAGAATCCTACCATCACTTGAACTCTTCATTACTTATTCTATAAATACTCACCACCTCCATTCTACTCGTTCTCACTTTCCTTTTGCTTCTCTCTTCACATACACAAAGAAAATAACATCTGTAACCATGCTTGTTTAATTCACCAGGATCTTCTTACGGGTAAACCTTGCATCTTTGAGTTTTTTTATTTTACTTTACCACCCAATTAGGTTTCTTTTACTTTTCTCCATTGTTTTTCATTGTAGTAGACAAAAATCTTCATGTTATATTTAATATGACAAAATCACGCGCGTGCGCACACAAATATATATATATATATATAGCTGGGTCAGACTCCATCAACATTATTAAAGCTCTTTTTGTGACGAACCCCATGCTCAAGCTCTAGTTTGAAAACTCTTATTTCAAATCATTATAAGAAAAAATTATTTGAAATCAAGAAGTATAAATTATTTCAGATCATGATTATTTGAAATCATTATATGATTTTTTTTCTTTTCGTTATTGTTGATTTCAGACAAGTATTATTCATTGCACAATCGCATTCTTTGTACCTCAAGCTACTCCATTCTTTGGGGGAGAGAGAGAGGTTTGGATTTCCTTTCTTTCTTACTTCCATTACATTCTTGTGCTTTACACT
>Ga0228711_1011792_pt1 | contig 10959 bp, 8 predicted proteins | sample MedpolnodulmetaG_2_FD_177996 | JGI IMG/M metagenome (GOLD analysis project Ga0228711, IMG submission 177996) | Root nodule microbial communities from Medicago polymorpha collected in Santa Monica, California, United States - brown nodules | ecosystem: Host-associated > Plants > Roots > Nodule...
TAAATTTTTTTAGTTTTTTATTTTTTAAAAATAAAAAAAAAAAAAAAAAAAAAAAAAAAAAAGAAAGTAACGAGTTATAAACTTTTTACAAAATTCTAACGAGTTATAACATGATCATTAAGATAAACACGTACATCGTAAGTAAAAAGTAAACTTACAGGTGATCCATTAACCCAAAAAATTATTTCACATCTTGTTTGACCTAGGTATAATAGGCAATTGTCATTCACACACGTTGCTTTTGAAAAATTGTGGATAATTTAACGAGCATCAAAGAAAATTAACCATATATAATTTACAATCATTTCACCGACAAGTTAACTCATAAGCTAGTATTCATTGATGATTAAATTATTCAAAATTCTTTAAAGAGTAATAGAGAAAATGTTGTCCATTGATCCCTTTCATCTCATCTCAACATAATTATTTTTTCAGGCCGAAATGAAAAAGGCATGTAAAAGCATCGTGATAGTTTTGAACATCCAAACTATATTGCCACCCCAACACCATAGCACACACATGGGTATATTTAAATTGAAAAAACCCAAAAATATAAAAGTGGAGAGCTAAGGTTGCACATAAGAAAACATCAAGTCCAAGACCAACTCTATCTCTAAACAAATCAATGTGAATAAAATTCATAATAAAATCCCACCAAATAAAACATTGGGATAAAGTGACAAAGGAAGCAAGTTTGTGAGACTAACATTCCCTTTCCTATAAATAACAAGTTTGTGAGCACTAACATTCTCTTTCCTATAAATATGAGAATAAGGGAAAAAATACATGGAAAAACCTAAGCTCGACGTATATACGATGCTATTGTTTATAAGAAAAAAGCTTGTATGTTCGAATATTTTTGATAATTTCATGAATTGAAGCAACTGCAGCGGCCAATGAGACAACCATACAAAACCAATTCAAAAGTTGGAGCGCACACCACCTCAATGATAACACGGGTATGCGCTTTTGAGCAATATGCATTTGTATAGGGAAGAAGACAACTAATGGCCCAAATCCAATCGCTCCCAAGAGACCTAGAAAATAATGGAAAAATGGCATTGCCATGGCAAGAATTGTTCCTACAATCACAAATATCGTCCTCCAAATTAGCCTAAACAAGTTCAAATTGATTGTTGCACCACAGACGTTAAATAAATAGTCTTGATTTATGAAATTTGAATCGGGCCACGCGATATTAGCACCCATTTCAACGACGCGAAAAAATGGTTGTGCCATAACCTGTAACAAAATATTAAATTATCTTAAAAAAATTATATGATTCCAATATACCTAACATTTTGTTAATATTTTGTTATTTTGTCATGATAATCAGATTTTAGAAAAATACGATGATATTACAAAATGAAAAATATAATGATATGGCAAAATGATAATAGATTTCTGTGTAATATCTTTCACTATACCGGCTAACTTTAATATCGAAATAAATACTAATAGCATTAACATATTTTACCTATATATCAAATAATATTTTACAATATTGTTCTACTTATAGAAATTCCTATCATGGTGTATATATAATGTGGCAAGAATCAAGATGGTGAAATTAACTCGGATGTCTATGTAAAAATATGTTTACAATAAATATTCAGTTATAAAACTCAATGATTAAACTGAAATTAGCAATGTTCTAACCTGATAAGCTCCAATCATGTGGATTACTACGAATACATCTCCAAGGGCAACTATCCAATAGGGCTCGGTAAATCCATAAAATATGTTTCCTGGTGTGTGGTGACCAAAAGCAGCATAGCCAAGGCAACTACATAGTAGGAATATTATTGTCATTGTTGATACCCCTATCGCGTTAGCCCTTTTCATTTGTTTATTTTCTGGTGGATGTGACCTTAATGTATCCTAAACAAAATAACGAAATAATAAAATACAATTATAAAAAATGACTATTAATAATTGCATCTTTTTATTTGCTTTTAATAATTGCATAAAATAACTATTATAAAAAATGAAATGTGATATTTTACCATTATGTCGTAAATAACCATAGCGTAAGTGCTAGCAAGAGCTATGTTTCCCATTGAAGTTAAACAACTCCACACTTTATCTGCAGCAGATAGTTCTGGCCCTATTTGTGTTCCAGTTATGCTGGTAGATGCCCCTTTTCCTGTTCTTAGCCAAAATACCTTTGTAATTAGACATATATAAAACTATGAATTTGGATGATCCTCTACGGTGGATTTTATGATACATCTTATTGTAGACTGTTATGTCTACAATCAACTAGACCATAAAGTTTGTTGTAGAGGGTCGAGTTTATAAAACTATATAATATATGATAAAGAGAAAAGTGATCAACAAACTACCTGAGATAAGGACAGTAAGACAAAGACCAATTGCAATGAATACATAACCAAATGAGGTGATAGCGGCAATGGTTGAGATCCATGTAAGTTTGTGAAAGTTAGGAATTTGAGACAAGAAAATCTGCAATATCCCAAAACCGATCATGTAGGGATTAGAAGAACTGCTGCAATCAGCTTCAAGTCCTTTTTCATGGATGCAAACAACTTTCGGTATTTCTCTGCCATATTACACTTGTTGGTAAGGATATATTGACAATTATAAAATTAGATAAAGATCATAATACAAATACAAACATTAGAAAAAAAATAATTTGCAAATAATATCCTACTTACAAATTAATCTAACCATGATTTTTTTTTTGTATTCACAAGTAATTATTTAATGTAACAACATACCGTAAGCTATTCGATGAAGTTATTGTGTAGCCCACTGTTACCCCAGCAAGCTTTCCGTACAAAATAATTCCACAAAACACTTGCATCGTTCCACCTATTATCAAATAGAAATATAAAATCAAGTAAATTGAAATAGACCAAAAATATGCAACCCATATGTACAATTTAAAACTTTAACTCCTCCAAAATTAAAGGGAAAAAAACTACTTAGTGAGTAGTTTGAAACTATAAATATTAATTAAAAATAGTAGAAAATTAGACTATTTCTTAATATTATTATTGTGACCTAAACCATCAGCTCTTTGCGAGAAAATGAGACATGCTGATAGAACAGCAAGATACAACATGCCTGCAGACCCAATTTTTGGACTTGAAGGAATATTCTGTTAGAAGTTGGTAGGACAGTTTCTTTCTCGTTAGAACTTTGTTAGAACAATTATCTTTTTCATTTTCCGTATTCAACATTGTAGAGCTCTTGATCTCATCTTTATTATTGAATAATACATAGTTTCGTGATCTAGATTTTACGAGTTCTTTCACACGCACTATCAGTGTAAACCAAACCATCAATTCTTGAAGAGTAAAGGGGACATCCGCTCGCGCTCGTTGCTAAAATATGTCTCGTATATTTAGAAGTGTGCATGTATCAAAATTTAGTGGTTTTTTCATATGTATACAAGAGTAAAAGAGTATACCTAAGTAGTTCTTGACAGCTTGCATGTAAGTATAATTTCTCTTGCCAGTGACTGGGTCTGGAAACCTATAGCAATCAGCTACAAGACTGTAAGTGAAAGCAGAGATGCATGCAAAGATTATTATACTGGCTATACCAGCTATCCATCCTAGTTGAGCCATGGCCCATGCTAGAGCCAACACCCCTGCCCCAACTACCACTGTTATAATATGTGTTGTTGCCGTCCACACATTCCCTGCAATATTCCACACCAAATATTAATCATAAACATGATTTTTCATTCATAATTATTCCTTAAAAAAACAAATCATTAGACGCATGTGTTAAATAATTGATGCATAGTTGCTTTTAAAACTTTCGGGTATTTGTATGGAATTCTGGCTTCGATTTTGGTTTTTTCCATGAAAAAGAAGCTCAACTATTCATATACATTAGTTATAATTTTGGTTAATTTATGTTGGAAAATTTGTTGCACTAATTAAATTTTCTTCAGACGCAAGAGTCAGAGATCAAATCTTTAACCGTTATTAAGATAAAAAGCATAAGTAAAAGAATAAGATTCTGATTCAGGGAATTAAGATAGAAAGAAAGAAGGTACATACCAGTTCTTTTGTGTCTGCCATCATCATCTTGTTCATGTTCCATGATAAGAGTTTGTGTAATACTGAATTAGATTTAGATTTGATCCACTACTAGTTATATCAGTTAGTTAGTTATCCGAGTAAGCCCGATTTATTTGGGGTAGTTATTTTTCAGTGACTGTCAAAAAAGATAGGAGAGATAGAGATATACACTCATGAATCATATAGATGGATGGATGAATGCCAATCAAATTTTTTTTCTTTTTATTTTATATATTACAATAAACAAATGCAATCAATGGCCACGTTTCTAAAAATTGATGTTTAATATTTCAAATAAAATACAAATCAACGTAAACTAATCACAAATAATAAATACATTTTTTTTTGAAAGAAAACAAATAATATAAATACATGGAATTTCATTTAAGAAAAAATATTGGATTTGCAAAAAAAAAGAAAATTGGTTGGAGAATATTATATGTAAATTCTAACTATACTTGAAGACTGAATTGTGCATCCAGAAATATATTATGGGAGTGTGCATGTGATATTATAAGATCACCTAAAGCAATTAACACCAAATTGCAAGTATCATCAATTGCAATTGAAAAGCTTAATGCAATTGACTCAACGACGGCGATGACGAATATAAGACCGTAACTTCAGCGGCGACGACATCAAGGCAACAACCTCAAATTGTGAATGAAATGATTTGGTTTCTATTAGTCTCATTTGGCTAATAGTGTTAGGTTCATTTGTGGAACAAGTATAAAATGAATTGGATGATTAAAAGAATAAAGTGGAATGGGTTGCCAGCAGTGCTATTATAAATATGGGGATTGAGAGAAAGAAAACTTTGAGTGTTACATTGCTTTCTAGTTATGAGTGTTTTTGGAAAGATGCATTGTTTTGATTATTCACTATGTTTGTTGTAATTAAGCAAGCACAATAAACAACACAGGGATGTTTTCATATGTGTAGCCAGAATGAATATTAAGGAGGTTCAAAGTTCAAATTTATTAATAGACTGTTAATAAATTTTACCTCCTCCTAATTATCTAACCTCTAACATTTTCTTTTAAAAAATTAACAGAGATTTAACGTTCCTATTTAACGATTATTTTAGTATTTTAAGGCACCGTTTGATGGTCATGATATGATAGAGGCAGAATATGATACAAAGTTGTATAGAGATAAGATATGATAAAGGCGTGATAAACATTAATCCTATCATGTGTTTGATGCGCACTTGATAACAAACAGGATATCATTATAATTAAATGAAAAATTGCTCTCAAGGTTGGATCTCCGCTGTTAATAAATTTCATGGAGTAAAAATTAAATGATATAAATTTGATGGAGTACATCGATACAATACAAACGAATTGGTCTGAACTTCCAAACGAGCTTTTGAATCTGATATCAAAACGAATTGACAACGAAATCGATCTCATTCGCTTCCGATCAATTTGTACTAATTGGCGCTCTTCTTCCATCTCAAATCACCACCGTGGCATGTTAACCATCAATTTCCCACTCCTCCTATCCCCACTCAACAATGATTCCATCAACATCAACCGTAAATTATGTCGCCTCTATAAACACAGTTGCTTTCTAATTAAACAAACTCCAGGTCTTCGTTATTGGATCGTTCAAATTACACAAAACTCCACTGGCCAAACCCAATTCCACCACCCACTCCTCCGAGGGATATCATTGTATGAGTATGTGCATCATTGTCCGATCCCACTTAGTCTCGAGTCATTATGAGACCTTAATGATCCACATACTCAGTCAGTGGACCTGAGAAAGAACCACCTTCCCTCTCTCAACTATCCCCACATTCGTCTAACCTTTCATCAATTGGGAGGTTTCCTCGCCTAAAGTTCAATCATGTATTTACCAATATCAACTAGCATAATATTTAATTTTAGTTGTAAGCAAATGCCACCCTGCGTTGTATTATCGGTTGGTCCTTGAGTGATGAGGCGACACAAATATCAAAACTGTGCATGAATAATGTCATCATTGCACTGTAAAGTAGAAATGATCTGTCAAGTAACATTTTCCTCTACCAATGTAACAATCATTATCCCCTATTTATGATAAGCTTGCAGGTGTACGGTTTTATCGAGTAATAAAAGGTATCGATTCCACAAAGACTTGTTGAATATGAAATGTATTTTTCCTAAATTGTTTAGTAAGAAAAGATTTGATATTTTGGAAGTTTGGTGTTTTGAAGAAAGTATGCAATAAAAGAAACGCCTTGGAATTATGGAATCATCACAATAGTAGAAAATTTTATTCTCAATCCTTTCTATTGTTATGGAAATCAAAATCTAAAGTTGGGGTAAACTAAAGTAAATAATGTCCTCTTTTGAGGTTAAAAAAAAAAGTATTTTAAACCAATATAGCCTCGTATTCTCATGACTTGTTATACTGCTAAAATTCATTAAGTTCAAATATCTTATATCACCTCGAAAGAATTTAGACTATTTTCATATCTTAAAACTTTTGTTTAATCTTATAGTTCCAACATCAACCTTAATCTTTCGTTACCTTGATTTATGTCTAAAATATTGCTTGAATGGAATAAGACTGAATTAATATTAGGTTACTTTGAAGCTCCATAACATAAAGAAAGAATTGGAAGTATAGATGAAAGTCTATCATTAGTGGACTACTTTCCATAATTCCATAAGGGAGAAATACTCACTCATCATGATGATAAGCAAAAACATAAATAAAAAGAAAACAAGAAGTAAAGAAACCTAGTTTAATTAAAGTTGCAAGAACAAAAATAATATTACAATCTCTTAAAATAAAATAAAGGGTTAAATAAGTAAATGGTCCCATTAAATATACCAACATTTGATTTTAGTCCCTCTAAAATATTCTTTAGGCTTTTGGTCGCTCTAAAATTTTTCATCTATGAAATTAGTCCTTGCTCTACATTGGGTATTACACTAGAGTAGGAACCAATTTCATAGATGAAAATTTTTAGAGGGACCAAAAGCCTAAGAAATATTTTAGGGGGACTAAAATCAAATGTTGGTATGTTTAGGGGGACTATTTACTTATTTAACCCTAAAATAAAATAAGATTGCAATGTTTCTATGTGTGATGGATAGGCCAAATACCACGTTTGGTCCTTTTAGTTTGACAGAATTCCCAGGTTAATCCTTTAAGTTTCGAAAGTTTCAATTAGGTGCTTTTAATTTGACATAATTTCCAAGTTAGTCCTTTAAGTTTCAAAAGTTTCAAATAGGTCATTTTAGCTCATAAACTATTTCATCGTTACCCCTGCTGTCAGTTAATAATTAACTGATGTTGATGTAGTCGTTAAGTTGTTGACTTGGATCAAAACACTGTCTTTTAAAAGCTCTAGGGTGTCAAAACTTGGCGTTTAATCGTCACAAATGATCATTCTATCACTATAAATGTCGTTTAATAGTGTTGGAAAGACATTTGTTGTTGTAAATAGTTGTCTTTGATCTAGCACTATAAATGATTATTTGTGACCATTAAACGTAGCGTTTTAACAACCTCAAGTTTTTAAAAGACATCATTTTTATTCAAGTCAACAACTTAACGACTACATCAACATCAGTTAAATGGAGACTGATAGCATGAGTAACGGTGAAATAGTTTATCAACTAAAAGGATCTATTTAAAACTTTTGAAATTTAAAGGACTAACTTGATAATTCTGTCAAGTTAAAAGGACCTAATTGAAACTGCTGAAACTTAAAGGATTAACTTGAGAATTCTGTCAAACTAGAAGGACCAGAAGTGATATTTGGTCGTGATGGATAACACAAATTATATAAAAAAATGTAGTATAAATTCTTTTTTTAGGAAATAATATAAATTCTTATCTTTTTAAATAACATAGTATTTGACAAATTTTCCTTAAAAAAAAATTCAACAAATTTGTTTAAGAATATATTTTGGATTTGTGCCTTTTTAATATATTTTGCATTATCTTTAAATATTTTTTAGTATAGATTTATGAAAAATGTATTTTGGAATAATATGGTAAATTAGCCTGTATATATGACTAACCCGATAGAGAAAGTATAAAGCAACAACCCTAGTCTAGTCGCTTTCTTCCTGAAGAAAAGGAAGAGATTCGGCAATTCAGCAAGCATCATCCATGGCGATGGCGACAAAGGCAGATTGGTCTGAACTTCCAAACGAGCTTTTGCATCTGATATCAAAACGAATTGACAGCGAAATCGATCTCATTCGCTTCCGATCAATTTGTACTAATTGGCGCTCTTCTTCCATCTCAAATCACCACCGTGACATGTTAACCGTCAATTTCCCACTCCTCCTATCCCGACTCAACAATGATTCCATCAACATCAACCGTAAATTCCGTCGCCTCTATAAACACAGTTGCTTTCTAATTAAACAAACTCCAGGTCTTCGTTCTTGGATTGTTCAAATTACACAAAACTCCGCTGGCCAAACCCAATTCCACCACCCACTCCTCCGAGGGAGATCAACTTTTCCTTTTGTTTTCAATTTCAGCAAAATCTCCGTCCTTCATTTAGCAACCAACTTCGTCATTCCGTACATCAAATCTAGAAAAGTCGTTGCTGTCATGTCCCATGGAAAAAAACCTATCATTGTCGGCTCATTGTACCTGTTGAACTGTACCGTAAAAGAACCAGTAGTGTTGAAATGCGGCGATGAGAACTGGAAATTTATTCCTGAAATGTCGGTCTATTTAGGAGACATCCGTGTTTTCAAAGGCCGACCTTATGTGGTTGATAAAACTGGGCAGACGGTTACTGTTGGCCAGGATGATTCCACTGTCCAGTTAGTTGCTGTATCATTGGTTGGTGGTGGGGATATTAATTTCTTAGTGGAGAGCGACGATGATTTGTTGTTAGCAGATGTTTACGACCATAGGTTTGGTGATGATCACAAACATGTAAAGATTGATGTCTTTAAGCTTAATAGAAAGGAGAAGAAGTGGGTAAAGTTGGCGAATATAGGGGATAGAGTTTTCTTCTTGGGGTTGCTATGTTCGTTTTCTGCTTCTGCTTCGGATTTGTGTGTTCCCAAGGGGAATTGTGTCATCATTATGGATAATATCTTCACTTGTGTGCAGTGTGAGAGATCTTTTCTGGACTTGGATGATGGTCGGCGGTTGCCTTTGTCCGATTATCCTGAATATTCTGATTTATTCTTGCCATCTCAGACAGAGAAGCTGAATTGGTAACAGAGTATGTTATCTTGCATTGAAAGGTTTCTATTCTGATTGTGACATAACTTTATTGTGGTTTGTTTTTGTTAGATTGGAATAAGCTTTTCAGCTAGTATTTCTAGATAAAGACAATTTTTATTGTTGTTACATTGACTATGGGTTTTTCGAACTAATATGCACTTCTAATTTTTCACTTGCTCTTCATTTAATTTATTTTTATATGAAATTAGCTTTTACTGAAATCTGAATCTATTTGAATGTATGTTAGACATCACCATGACAAGTTATTACTATGAATTTTCTAAACTAGATTTAACAATGTTGATGGGTTTGTTTATCTTCTTTTGTTGTTCCTTTTGCAGACTATATGCTTTGCAACAAACTCCTGAATCCTAATTACATATATTCATATGAAAAGACGCTGGAAAATGAGGTGGAATTTTGGGTTGCCGGATAAGCGTTCTAACAGTCTCTTCAACTCTCTTATCTAAGAAATTTTTGTTCTGTTATTTTGATTTGATGTTAACTACTTCCATTATTATGGTCCTGAAAAATTGAAACTTAATTGGCAACTTATCTCAACCGAGTTACGTAAGGTTGATCTTGGTTCGGTTATTTTGTTATTGACCGACTGCATTATTATGGTACTGCTAAGTTTAAACTCAATTTATCAGTTACATTTATGTCTCAATTAAGGTTAGTTTTGGCTTGTGAATTTACAATTTTTAATATTCTATCGAATGACTTAAATCTGTGTGACTTGCTCAATTGATATATTGAAGAGTTATAATTTCTAGTTGATTATTCAAACTCGTTATTTACTTAATTTTTCTCGGTGAAGCTTCTAATTGTCGGTGCATGAATTAAAAAGAATAATAAGCTTCTCAGTCTGTAATTAGAAACAAATTTACAATCAAACACTTTTCATTATACCCCTCACTAGAACTATTTCCGGGTTCTACTTCTAAATGTTTTCATGCATGAAACTGGGTGTTTTATTGTTGAAGTAGTCTCCATTGTATCTGTCTTAGTTTACTTTCAATTGTGCGTGTCTGGTTAGAAGTTTAACAAAATTTCCATCTTCATATTACCTTAGCCGAAATGATCCATGTAATGTTGTTTTCCATTTTTCATAATTATGGTATTCTCAATGTAATTCTTCTTTTAGGTAATGATTGCACTAGTCTTGTCGCACACCATTTGGGTATTGAAAAAAGTTTCTGGTTCAATACAAAAAAAAGTTCAATACCAATTGAGATGTACGAACTCTTTTAAGTCAAATGGTGATGCATAAATTGTTTTATCCACAAAAGTGTACTTTATGATACAAGTAGGCTAATTTCCGAGTTACACGCATACCTAATGAGGGCTCAGTTTAATTAGATAAGCATAACTTATCATGGTACTAAGAGGATGCTTCCCCAACAATTTAATTTGCTATATTATATTGCTGAAAACTGTTAATTTCTTGCTACCTCTGCATAAACATCAATCTTGCCATATTATATTGTTGGGGTAGTTGTTAGTGGTTATAACAAGTATCATATAGGTTATAATTATTTGCATAATGGTCAACCTTGTTCTGCACCGCCTTTGATCGTGTGATCAGGTTTAACACATACATCACCTCCTATTCTCTCACTCTCATAATATTTCTGCTTTGCATCTTCTTTATCCTACTTTCCATTTTCTGTACTAATCTATGCCTATTGCATTCTCCCAA
>Ga0228711_1011793_pt1 | contig 10959 bp, 6 predicted proteins | sample MedpolnodulmetaG_2_FD_177996 | JGI IMG/M metagenome (GOLD analysis project Ga0228711, IMG submission 177996) | Root nodule microbial communities from Medicago polymorpha collected in Santa Monica, California, United States - brown nodules | ecosystem: Host-associated > Plants > Roots > Nodule...
GAATTTTTTTAAAAATTAAAATATAATTTTTTTTTTTTTTTTTTAAAGAAAAGTTAGGCACTACTTATGTAAATTGTAATGTATTTTTTGGTTACTGGTGAGCTATTCTGTACATGTATACTCTTGTAAATTATACTAGACTAAAATTTAAAATGAAAAAAAAAAACTTTCGACAACATCAATTTTAGAAGAGCAATTTCCGTGGAAGTTGATGTACCTGAATCCTTGAACAAAATTGAAGGTGGTGGGATATGATGGAACATATTCTATCCTATTGAATTTCATTCCCTAATATTTTAAGTAATCTAAACAATGGAATATAGATTCATTTCATTATATTATATTATATTATATTATATTTCATTTCATTGTATACCATCAACCCAAATATATCAGAGTTTTTATTAAAATAAAATTTTAGAAATGTATAAATGATAAAATAATATATATAAAATTTTCTCCATAAAACACAAACATTAGTTTGGGCAATTGCTCCCAATCTAATGTAAGTAGATATGTGCTTGTGCACATTCGTTCATTTTCTATAAATATGACTACAATAAAATTTGATGGAATTTGTGTACCGTTGACCGAGTAGTTTCTTCTAGTCCAAGCAACACTTATATTGTTAGAAAATGCCATAATTGCAACCTCAAAATCATATTCAAGCCATGCTTTAGTCTAACCTTCCATCTTGGCCTTCTTAAGAGCAGTGATGGTTGCATTGAACTCAACAGAAAAAGAGCATCTTTGTCCTCCTAGGGACGGATGTATATTGTAGCATATGTGGTCTTGTGGCTAAACATAGACAAAGTTTTTACTTTTTAGATTCTTTTAGTAAATAAAATATACCAATAGTTAACATTTTTATCACATGACGTACATTTATCATAAATTGTCTCTCTTTTGACCCACGTCCATATTATATAACATCGTTCACAATTTTGTTCAAAATTTCTGAATCCATCACAGTTTTCCATATTCCTAGCAAAGCATGTGACAAGTTTCCCTTGAGTCTCTAATGATAGACCCCCCTTGCAGCTTTGGAAGGGTTACTCGTTGATGAGCCATCAGTATTGATTTTAATGTTAACCAACATAAGGTTTATGGCAAATCACCTCGGTGCAGTTAAGAGGCTTCCTGTGCCTTGCAGCAACCATGAAGTTGTCAATCACTGGCAAATTAAATTTACACTGCACACAAATTAAATTTTTGATTTAACTGGGCATGATTGTGCCACTTTAACCAAAATAGTTTAAATTTTTGTGTGCGAGCTTTTGGGAAGGTTTTAAATAAAGTTCCATTACCAAGAAAAAAGCCGTTTTTTTTTTGTGGTTGTTAGGATTAGAACCCCGGACCTTGCATATATTATGCATTGTCCTTATCAACTGAGTTAAGCTCACAAGGACAGAAAAAAACCGTTTTAAAAAGGTATAGGTAGTCACTGTTACAGTTTTTTCTCGTTTTTATAAAATGAAAAAAAAAATCATGACGAAAAGCTTCAAACTAGTGACAAAACACCATTACAGCCGCAACAAAACGTCATTCATGACAATAGACGGGTAATCTTGTTATTTTTCAATTGAGATGGATACAAAATCACATAACCTTTCTCTAGTTCACAACTACAAAATTGTCTCTAATTTAAGTTATTGAAGCTATTATGAGTTGTAAAATGTTATGATTAATTCACACTGCGACTGCAATTTGCAACGCAATATCCATAACAACCGAAATTGTGAAATTCTTAACAGAACTGTGACCTCGACCTTTATTTAAAACCTTTCTATGTATTGTTGCCTATAAATAACTTTTTTTTTTATCCCTTTTGAAAGGGAGGAGCCATCTGGGAAACCCAGGAGCCATGTTTTTGAAAACCCTAGAGTTGAAGCAAGAGAGTGGAGTTTAGGAGTATAGGGGTATAAATTTCTATTATAATAAATTGTTTCTTTTTCTTGTTCACTATATGTAGATAATATCTCTTATAGAGTCTCCATTGCATTATGAAATCTGAAAAACCCCGTTAATATGTCTTAGTTTTATTTTTTATTTTTTTTGTTTATTCCCATTAAATTATCATATTTTTTATTTACATGTCTTGAGTGACCAACCTTTGCATGCTTATAACCAATCAATTGATGTAGTCATAATTGAATACATCTCTAATTATATCGTGGAATTAGTCTGCAGTTGCGAATGGAAAAATTTTGATTTACACAAAAAAAAAAAATCTTTAAATTTAAATTCAAAACATAAAAATATAAAATATGAAACTTCATGTGTTTGTGGGAGAGAGCTGTGTGAGTCATTCAGTATAAAGAAATGGGTAATAGGTTTACCAATTTTAAGCCATTGAATTTTGTTTCAGCAAAATTTTGCTTCTAATGAAGAATATGATCTTTACTAGTAGGTATTATTCAAAGTCTGTCCCCACATATGTTCCTTAGCAAGGTTGGTTGGGCAATCTGTTTCTTGCTCAAGTTTATCAATTCATCAATTCAAATTGCTTGATGAGAGAAAGACACCTAATGTAGGTCCATTTATAATAAATATTATATCTTATCTTATACTCCAAGAGTGCTTATGTTTTGAGAGAGGATCTTATTCTAATCATATAAAAAAGAGAGAGAGAGCATCTTATCTTATTCTTATAAATCTTAATGCAAGATTTGTTAATTTATTTAGACCTTTCCTATAGAACCAAAATTTAATATCAAGTAGAAGGGTTGAACAAATAACAAAAAAAATATGATTTAAAAGGAATCATTTCATAAATTATTTGAAGCAACTTTTATCACTTTCAATTTGTTCTTTACATTACTCCAAAGTAAAAACTAACAAATTTATTTATGGAAAAATGTATAGCAGCAGTAACAATGACACACATTTTGTGTGTCCAAATCTCAAATTTGTATGATTCTATGTAGAGGGCTCAATTTTCATTACATCAAGCCCTGTAATACATGAAACAATATTCAGCAGAATAGTTTGGCTATGTACAGTATACACTATACAGCATCTTTGCATCAAATTTCAAATGTGTATATATAAATATATTTTATTTTTGGCCATGTTGTCCATTATTAGACCTTGGCAATCTTGTGTGTAAAATTGAACTAAGGAGCATCAATGTTGAACTTGAAACACTATATACTGAATCTGATATGATCTGAATCACATTTATTTGGTACTTTGCTGCATCAGAGGATCCTAGTTGCATAGGGACTTAGCTGAGAGCTTCTTTTGCTTTCCTAGACCTGAGTCACTAGACAACTATTGCTTGCTAATGCAGTTCTGCAAACTAGATCACATGGATAATAAGCAGCAGAAAAAATGATAATCCGAAAGAGTCATGGACACAGTTATGTTTCAATCATTAAAGAGAAAACATTGATGTCGCGGCCACAATTGTGGACATGGACCGTCTTTTAAAACTTTTGTTGCAATACCTTTTCAATAAACTAAAATCAAATGAGCACACTTCATGTTCTTTTCACCAATGAAATTCCGGTAGGGTCACCACCCCATTCTTCCAAAACAACCAAGGAGTTTCCACTCGGGTTCAGCCATGATCGAGGAATATGATACCTGTCGAAAGACGAAAATAGGATCTCATGATCTCCAAGTACTTACATCATTGCTATAAAGTAAATTGTATGGGTTCTTACCATTTTTGGGTGGGTTGTCCACAATTTGTTCTGCATTTTTTATCTGTAAAAGTTCCGGCATAATTACAACTGCCACAATTACCACGTGCTATATATGCCGGCCAATGGCGACCAATGCTCTGACCATTAACCCATATTTCACCCTTTCCCATACTACTCACATCTAGAGCCAATGGATCGTTTCCAGCCGGCGCGTTGAAAGTTGTCTAATAACATTGAAATATAAAATGAATCCAAATTCATGCAGATGTAGGTAATCATGCATAACACTAACAAAATTGTAACACTTGTTGAAAACTCATTCTTACCTTGTACCATGTCAAAGGTTGTTTTTTAGACAAAAATGATCCTTGTGCCCATTTAACAGAAGAACTTCCACTTGTGGTATGAAGGTTTAAGGATTCACCTTTCAGTCCAATCTGCCAATTAACATAAATTTTACTGTGGTGCCTCTAAATATGATAGTAAATACACAAAATATGTTCAACAATGTACATTTTTGTCAAAAACATAAAGATGATAGCAAACCTTGTAAGACCATTTTTGTTTAGACAAGTCTCGTGTCCCCTCGTTTAGACCCTTCAATGTTACTGGACCTAACACCCCAACATTCCATCTTTCGTAGTGCACGCCAACATTCTGGTATCAATTTGAATGCAGAAAGTGGTTAAAAACATATTTATCATTAGCAAATTGAAAATGTCACATATAACATAACATTTGAAAAGGGACAACTAACCGAGAGACCGACGGCAACACTAAGTAGAGAAATCTTGTTATTGCCAACCCTCAGCTTCACGCTGTTGCTAAATGTTAGTTTAGGATTGTCCAATGATCCATACGCAGTTCCTACATTCAAACAAGAGATGAAAATGTAAAGAGAGCTGCTATTTAGTACGATAACTTTTTTAACGGAACACGTGAATACTGATGTCATACATTTTTTAAATATGTTACCTCTGGATTTCGTACTAATAAGTATTTGTCCTATGTAAAATTGGAATTTTCCTAATAGAAAAATGCTTGGCGAAATAGGCGTGCTTACCCCAAAATTGACCGTTAACAAAAACATGCAGAACATGGCCAGCTGACATTGCGGTAAGAACAGGATTTTGGCCATTCTTTATAAAACCTTCATTAGGACTAATGTTGACACTGAAGAAGGATAAAAATTTGAAGTATCAATAAATACTCAATAGATTAACATTCCAATTACTCATTGCGTTTAAGAAGTTGAAAGATTCTTACTCTGTCATGTACCACAAATAATCTGACTTATCCCAAGTCTGACTGAGCTGCTCCAAAAGTCCATTTGCTGTCCAGGAACCAACTTCACCAGAGAAGGCAGGTTGTTCATTGTAAGACTGCCAAACAAACGCACTGTTCGCAGGTGTCATCGATCTATGGACCCTTGGTGCACGGACCTGGATAAAATTGGAAAAACATGGTAAATATAAACAGTTTATGTTAAAAGAATATATAATCTTTGTCTGTTCTTCTAGAACAGTTAGAGTAGAATTTTCCAGTTTTTTGAAGAAATGAACGTGTTTGGTTTCACTGTCGAAACTATCATAATCGACTTTGACTTTGTTAAATGTGATTTCAGGAAAAAATACAGTTGTTTGGTTACTATCAGGTAAAGTTTATTTTTGCCTCTAAACTTCTATTGAAGTAGAAATGGTGAAAAGAAGCTTTCGCATTAGATCGTTTTAGTGTAAAAACATCTATACATAATAAATAACTTCACTTCAAACTTAATTTTAACAAAATCAAATTTTATAAAATCATGTTCATTAAAAATCACTTTTGCAGTCTTGTGTTACCTTTGCGGTGTTGAAAACCTCAGTTTTGCAGTCAGGAAGAATACTGATAGACCAAGGCGGTAGGTCGTAATGGCCATTTCCAAATGCAACTTTTGCCCATGATGCAGTGTCATAATTTGCAAGGAATGCAGCACAGGCACCAAAGCTTGTCTTGTAAAGGTGTACCTAAGATTACATTAACAAAAGAAATCAAATGAATCTTCGATCTAGTAGTAATTCTGCACCTTTTATTATGAACCAACTCGTCATGTACTTTACCTCAAGGTTTTTTCCAGGCCATGACACTGTCGGATCCACAGACACTAAAGCCGACTCACATTGTTTTATTGCTTTATGTAAATCTCTTAGATGCCCCCATTTTGGTTCACTAATAAGTCCTGATATAATGGTAGGGTCGAACAAACATCAATATATTTAATTATCATCATTCAAAGCAGATAAAAAATTTAAACCTTACTATTGCATACCGTATTCATCGATAGGAGCATCATAATCGTAACTCGTGGCAATGAAAAGGCCAGAAGATGTTCTTCCAAAATTAGTTCCTCCATGGTACTGGACTCAAATATAAGATATTAGACTCAAATCAAAGTGTCTAGAACATAAATTTGCATAACAAATCAAATATGTAGAGGGATAATGTAAAAATACCATATAGTAGTTAACATATGAGCCGCGATTCTGTACAAATCTGGCAACCGAGAATGCCAAGTCTTCTGCTGGTCTATAAGGGACAGCAGTACCGAAATCAGTGTACCTGAAAAACAAGAAGCACGCAACCAAATATCGGAATTAAAATGAAATATTATTCAGCCTTAAAAGTTGCATTTGTGTGACATAACATACCAGCCAGTCCAATTTTCAGTCCACATTTTTGGTTTGTAGTTCTTGTTGGGAGAGAAGTTTTCACAGTAATATCCATTGCAGGTATCAATCTACAAAACACAATCCGTAAATACAGCTCAGATAGTGTTAGAAAAGAAACCCTTGTCCGAAAGAGTAAACATACAAAAAAGTGCAAACAATGAACACACAATATTTGGTAACTAAGTTCGGCCAACTGCGCTAACATCAACAATTGCATTCCTTTATATTATTTCACGCTTCGGGTTTACAGCGTACATATGTTTATTCAAATACTACAGTTCAGATTACATAATTGTCCCTGAACTGTACCGCAGGGGGATTCGCCTCCCCACTCCCCCCAGTCTCAACCCAACAAACGTAGTCGCTTTCTGTCAACTTTTCAGTAACTATGTGTCATAACATACTTAACCGATATAAAAAGATGCACGACAAAAGGATCAACAAAAGTTTCCCTTCGTAAAAAGTTGAAGTGAATTTAAAGCTTAGCAAGTGGAAAAGAAAACAGCAGAAGATAACAGAAGTACTTAGGAAAGCCAAAAAGCACCTTCCTTCAAACAAAAGAAAAACAACAACAATAGAGAAAAAGGTGAAATGGACAACCTTAATCAAAACAAATAATCATAACACTGTCATAAACCCCACCACCAAACAGGTCATAATTCACATAAATTTAAAAGAACAAGATAAGAATTTCATTATGAAAAAGACAGTTTCAAAGCCACACAACACACAAAAAAGTTTATCAAATATATGAAAAGGGATGAATGGCTTACAATAGGATCAGGAGCATCTTCTTGTTTACACATAACCCATGGAACACCAGTGTTTAGGCCTACAGCCATTTGAGAAAACCATTTGGTGTAAGATTTTCCAGGTGCACCAATTTCCCATTCCACTGGTCCATACTCATTCTCAATCTGTATCAATTCAAATCAGTGGTTAATAAATTTCGATTAAAGACGATTCGTTCAGAAGAATCCAAGTTCAAATCCTGACCGGATCAATCTTTGTCCAGACTATAACTATCTCACAGCCAAACTCCGGATTACAGAGGTTTAATTCAATAGTAAATTTATCATCACAGTTTATTACTACAAATAATGGGCTGCATAAACTTTATGGTAAAAAAATAATATCTTTTAAAAAATGCTACTTATTTAAATACCATTTTTTTAATTAATTACCTGAGACAAAATAATTGGACCACCTTGGCTTTGAAACAAATTCTCTGACTTCATAATACTGACAATCTTGGTAGTGAATTTTTGCATAGCCGCCTAACATACATCATGACAATAATTAGGACGGTTAGTTAGAAAATTAATTGAATCAAAATTAATTAAATCTCTCTAACAACCAATCATTAAAATAAATTATTGAAGCACCAAACAGAAAATAACACCAACCTTGAACGGCTCATTTTCTGTTCTGAAAGCAACACCTGGTACATACTTTAGCCAAACAGGAAATCCCCTGCATACAAAACAGAACATGTTAGCTTAGCTTTGAGTAATTGCTAAGAAATTGTTAATAATATTTACACCGTCAGTGTAAATAGTATTTACACCGTCAATCAATTATAACCGTTAAATTATGTCAAAAAGAAAATGAAACTCTAAAACCATTACCCAAAATTCCATTCAGCACAAACATAGGGACCAATACGCAAGTGAACATAAAGTCCAGCTTGTTGAACCACTTTGATGAACTTAACCAAGTCAAATCTATCTTCAAAGTAATACTGAAAAAATTCAACATGAATTAGTGAATAACAAATAAAAAAATATAAAATGGTATGAAAATTGAAAAAAACATCATCATAAAAATAAATATCATTCATTACGTTTCCTTGAGAAGGTTCATGTCCATTCCAAAATACATAGGTTTCAATCACATCAACACCTCCATCTTTAGCCTTTTGAATTAAATCTGGCCACATCTGCATTAACAAACATTTTTTTACGACACTTTTCTATTCACAAGACTCGAACCTGAGAACTTGCTATTCATAAGTCCGTGACACGGATGAATAAACAAAAAACAAAATTTCATGATCATGAACATGATTAAAATAGAGTGTACCTGAGGTGTGCTTCTAGGATAATGGATGGAACCAGAGATCAAAATTCTTCTCTTTCCATTAATAACAATAGCTTTATGATCATAAGTCACAGAAGCTGTGACAGAACAAACAAAAAAACACAAAAACAATATGAAAAAATTTCTCCTCCTTGTAAAACTCTCCATTAACATTGTTTTTTGTTTCTTCACTTTTGTTGAAGTTTTTGAAACATTAAAAAGGTAATGTTATAAGGTAAGGTGTGTTGTTTTGATGGGTGAATTGAAGTGGAGGGAATAAAACTGCAACCTTCTTTATATAGAATTTTGAGAGAGATAGGAAGAGGAGAGAGTAATGTATGGGACCCATTTCCACTTTTTTTTTTTCTTCACACGTAACTACTAAAGGCATTATTGGAACAACTACATTGCATGTTTCTTAAAATTTAAGAATGTCTAAGGACGGTTTTTGTTTTCACATAAGATTGGAGAAAGATGAGTTAGCTTGTACATTTGTATGTAAGAACAATTATGACAGTAGAAAGTTCTTAATAGTTTAGTATCAGAAAAAAGAAGAATGGTTGTTAGTAGAATAAAAAATTAATTTCTACATGAAAAAGATGTTGAAGTATTAAATATGTGGGGTCCTTTGTGAGACCACCTTAGAATAAATTAAGAACCAAATAATCTTCTTGTATTGGAGAGAGTTGAAGATAAGTAGATATACTTAAATTACAAGTGGCAATAGTGGGTCCATAAAAAAAGATAAATGATATTTTGATATAAAAAATTAAAATTTTGATGTCAAATATTGTATACTTTGAATTTCATATGTATTTTTGAAATGCATATGAGTATTAGAAAATAGAAAAAATAATGAATACGAGTTTTTATAGTTGTACGGTATATCGGTTGTAAAGATCGTTGAATTTAAAGATATAATTTTTTACTATCGGATCCAACGATTTCAACGGCCGTTATACCTTACAGTAAATTGTCTACGGTGTACCGCAACTTTCAACTCTTGGATTGATCTATACCTCACAATATTATATACTATACCTCACAAAGAATAAGGAGCAAAATCAACATCCTACAAGTGAGAGTCGATAGATAAAAGGGAAAAATTAGAAAGAGATGTGAAAGTAAAAGACGGATAAGTGAAGTTGATTTTCTATTTAAGGAAACTAACATAACATTAAACAAACAAAACACAAAAGAAGAAAAAAATAAGACAAGGACTGAAAAGAAGTACTAAGAAAGAGTACCTTTTTATAGTTTTAGTGTCCCTCATGATTCACTTCACATGGAGGTGATGCAAGCAGGTAATGAGAAACAATGAATCTAGAAGCTAATAACTATAGATTACTAGATGCCGTCCATATTGGCCCTTGCTTACATTCAACTTTTCTATTGGGGAAGAATACATTTTAACCCGGATAATTGTAAAGGTTTGGAACTTAGAATGTGCTTCGACGGAGGTTTGAATCTCCGTGTGTCAACAATTTATGTGTTGTTTGTCAATACATAGCAATTGAACACTCTACTAATGTATGGTGGAATTGATCATCGAAATTAATATCGCATCTTATATTCGAGTTTTCGAAGAAAAAAAGTAATAAATAGTTTTTTTTTTTTTAACTCATGTAACAAATAGTCATTTAAGAACCTAAACGTGAGATATTTTCAATATTGTTTCAATTTTTCAGTTTGTGAATAGCATTTTCTCTATAATCAAAATTATATAATATATAAAAATACAAAGGGTACTCATGTCTCTATCCAATACAATATTTATGGTATTCCATGCAATATGAGAATTTCTTTAATATACAATTGAGGTAACTTTTAACAAAAGAGAAAAAAGGTTAGGGTTTTCATCAGAATGACAATAGTTCAATTGAGAAAGAGTTATAATAGAATATAAATATTAGATATATGCTAGAAAAGTATAAACTACCCTTAGAAAAATGGTTAGGGTTTTCATTAGAATTGATTTGAATTTGATGTTGTCTCAATTTGTTAACCTTGACTTAATTTATTGAATTAGATTTTCTTTTAATTCACATTGATCACATTTAGATTCAATCTAGTGTCAATTTATCAAACACATATACCTTGTGTTCATTAACTATAGCTGATTTAATTGCTCGTTTGGTTGAAAGTTGTCTAGTTTTGTATATTGTGTAAAAATTATTAATCATTTATTGTATTAAGATTTAAAATTTGAATCTCTCAATTTAATAGTAAATCTTATTGTGCGTTACATTGTTTTAATCCTTTTGTCATTGTTATTGTTTCGAGTACAAATCCAATTATTCAAATTGTTTTCAAACTTGCTTTCGCTAAAAACTCGATAAAATTTTAAAACGCTATTCACACCCCTCTAGTGGCGTATTCTATCTTGTCATATAGACCAACGTATATTGTCTAACATCTCCCTTCAAACTCACAATGCATTAACGTGAAGCATTGAGAGTTTGTCAAACAAAGAATGAAAAACTTATTCAATAATACATAAAATAAAATCCATAACATTGTAA
>Ga0228711_1011797_pt1 | contig 10956 bp, 4 predicted proteins | sample MedpolnodulmetaG_2_FD_177996 | JGI IMG/M metagenome (GOLD analysis project Ga0228711, IMG submission 177996) | Root nodule microbial communities from Medicago polymorpha collected in Santa Monica, California, United States - brown nodules | ecosystem: Host-associated > Plants > Roots > Nodule...
AACTTCCCACAGAAATACTTTAGAAGAACACGTGTTCAATAGTTAAAGAAGCAATTAGAAAACCTTAACATGTGTGTCTTTAAGACACGTGTTAAGGTGTTAATGATGAAAATTATGTATTCAAAATTATGCTAACTTATATCTCAAACTTTTAATTTTTATTTTTGTAATAAATACTGACTATTTTTTGAAACTTTATAATGTGTTTTTAGAGTACATGTTGGCATAACTATAGATTTGTTTATCTTCGATCAAACTTTAGACTACTAGATCCATTTCTTTAAAAACCGTCGAATTAACGCAATTCAATTCAACGTATGCAAAGATTAATGTGAGACACTTTGTCACTTTCTTTATGTATAGTTCTTTCTTACTTGGTTTAATTGGTGTTTTTTCTTTTCTTCTTTCTGAAATGACCAAGTGAATGGATATAATTAGACAATTAGAAAGTGATATATATGGAACTAAGTTTACATGTTTGTGGAATGAAGGCAGAAAATATCGCCGCCCTTTTGGAGATAAGACTAGCTGAAATATCCACACAAGGATCCAAATGGCTATAATCAAATCTTCAATTTTATCTAGTTTCTGAAAACTTCATCTAATTGATTGAAAGAGATGGAATTAAGATTTAACTTATTAAAAATATTGTACATATTATTTTTGTATCGTTTGTTTTCTATAGATTAATCTTTTTGAGAATCTAACGTGTATTTAGAAGTTGCTATTTTAAATAGTGAACTTTTATTGAGTTGAGTTTTTCTTCTTTGTTCCCGTGAAAATATCATTAATCTTTTGAAGAAGAAAAAATGAAACGAGCCATTTTTAAAAATCTCTATTACTATTATGAAATCTTTAAATAGCTAAGTTAGGGGTAGTTTCAGGAGAAAATTCATACTAACATCTTTTCAAGCTAACTTAGAAATCACAAGTGGCTTGTATAACCATGTTGTCAACTTGAGTTGTTCCTTTGCAACCAAAGATACTAGTGGTTTGGATTTCTTTTTTCTTTCATTGAATTCATTGGGTGCCAGAATGCTAACTTATTTTTAACTTCATCCATCATAAAAGTGTAAGTATTGACATGACACTTGTATAAGGCGTGGATATCATATTTTCAATGTCTCACAAATGCAAGTAATAGATTACAAGAAAAGCTAGAGATCAAGAATATTCTAGTTCATATCACTAGAAAAATCTAAGTGTGTTTGGATGGAGTAATTGAGAAATTTTGAAGAATTTAGAATTCTAGGTAATTCAAATGATTCAATTAAATTGCTTTCATTCCTAAATATCATTGTTTGGATGGAGAAATAAAAAAAATTATTGTCATAATTTTTGGGCAACTTGTATAAATTTTAATTTTTCGGGCCAAATTTGGAAAATGAAATTAAGGGTCAATTTGAAAATTTCAAAAATTTTGAGGAGTCAAATTATAATTTTTGGAAAATTTGAGGGGTCAATTTGCAATTTTTATAAATTTATTGGGGTCAAATTGAAAATTTTGAGAACCAAAATGCAAAATTTGAAAAATCATAACAACGAAATTTTTTGAAATTCTTAATTTTTAGGTGTCATTTTAAATTCTTTAAATTTAACTTGAACAAAATACTTCATAAATTTCCATCATTTTGAAAATTCTTCAAATTATTATCCAAACAATGAAATTCACATCAAAATATTTGAATTCCCTCAAAACATCACAGGATAATACTTGGGTGACATTGGTAACATTGAGCAACCACAATGTCACACGTGTACAAAGAAACAAAAAAAATATTATGAAAGAGAAAGAAGAAAGACACTTGTGGCATTGTGGTTGGCCAATGTCACAATGTTACCAACCACAATGTCACCCAAGTGCTACCCAAACATCACATTTCCTCAAAACATTCTCTCATCCAAGCACACTCTAAAGGTATTATAGTCGTTTTAATTCTTGTTGAAGAATCTCGTATCAGATGAAAGATGGTCTAAAAATGTCTTAATAAGTAGAGGTAATCCTCAACTCGCAAACCAATTCTGCGAGGTTATGTTAGTTCCAACCACGATTTTAAAGATGGTATGAGAGTCTCCATTAAGATCCATTGAGTCATCTATTATCAAGTTAAAAAAATCTGCTATTGGGTCACCTACCATTTATGCTCACGAACCAAGCCTAATTGTGTTGGTTGTGAGGGAGTGTGTTAAAGAGTTTCACATTGTACAAAAAAATAGTCTAAACATATGTTTATAAGTGGGGGCAATCCTTACTTCACAGACCTGTTTTGTGAGGTTGTGTTAGATTCAATCACTATTTAGTGATAGACTAACAAATTATTTATGGAACTAACTACTAATTTCAAAATAATTATACTTCTAACAAATTTTTGTTTAAAAAAATATTTATCTCTATTAAATATTATTCTATTTATTCAATCTATTCCACTATTACTTGGTAAAATTTAGTGTTTTTTTTTCTTCTTCTAACGATTGTAAAATTTAGTTTATCATCCAATCTATTCCACCATTTATAGAAATTAAAATTATTTTTTTTGTTTGCAAGGCCGAACTGAAGAGTAAAAAAGGACAGAAAAAAGCCGAGAGATTATTCTCTCAATTTTATTTTATTTTTAGAGAAAATAAATATTTTGATATACACACATTTTTTTATAAGCCGTAACTTAGCTCAGTTGGTATGGACAATGCATAATATATACAAGGTTTGAGGTTTGAACTCCGGTCACTATAAAAAAAAACATTTTTTTTTATAAGCCATTATCTTTACGCTAAATTGAATGTGTAAAAAAACACATGATCATTGATATCAATGAGCATCTGAGAATAAAATGCCGTGTTCGTATCTCATGTATTGGTGATCACTTCTTGTGCTTGCAAACTTATATTGCACAATAGCTATCAAATATAGCTTCTTTAACTTAATCAGAAATTAAATTGCCACTGCACCTCGCTCCTTTTGTCATGACGATAAACTTTGTGTATACTCATTCATAAGTTCAACGGAAGAGAGAAGAATGAGAAATTTTAATGGAGAGGGGAGGAAAAAGGAGGACAAATATTTTAATTAACTATATATTTAGTTTAAAAGAGGGGAGAGAATTAATCTTAGTTAAATATATGTTTGGTTCAAAGGAATAGGAGAGAGATTTTAAAACTATTTTGTACTTTTACCATTAAAATCCTATTACACATTAACCCTCATGAAAACAAAACAAAAGACGTGAAAAATGTTATGCAAGATAGGTGTTGCGAGTATGATACGATACAAATACTCGGATACACACATTTTCATATAAATTATAAGGTTAATAGGTCTTTACCCCCCTGTAAAAAAATAATTTGGATTTGGTCCTTGTAAAAATATTTTGTTTTAGAATACCCCCTAGGCCAGCTGACTGTGCATTTTCGTTGATGTGACATGTTGTGTCACATTTTTCAGATGACGTGGCGCGATGACCGTATAATTTTTTTTAAGGGATACACGTGGCATTTGTGATTTTTTTTTAAAAAATAAAAAAATTCTTTAAATTTTTTTTTAAAAAAAGAAATAAATTCTGAAAAATTAATGAAAATGAAAAAAATTAAAAAAGTAACGGAAAAATTAAAAAATTCTGGAAAAATTAATAAAAATGAAAAAAAAAATCTGGTAAAATGAAAAGTAATGAACAAAAATCTAGATAATTTAATCAAAAAAATCTGGAAAAATTAACAAAATGAAAACATTATGGAAAAAATTAATATATATCGAACTTTTCAAAAAAATTATAAAAAAAAATCGAACTAAGGGCTTGTGATATAAGTTTTTTTTCCAATTTGAAATTTTGTATTAAAAAGTTTTTTTTATTTTATTTTTTATACAAAAAATAAAAATATTGGAAAATATTTTCATAATTAAAAACACATAACATTAGATCATGAAGAATAGAATGAAGGGCTTGTTATTCAACAGTATAACATGACTTATATACCGGTGTCAATCAATATCCATTGTATCATGTTGTTCATCTAGATTATATTTTTGAATAAAATAAAATTCTAAAAATTAATTTTCAAAATCAAAATAATTATATAATAAAAAAAAATTGAATTTTATTTATAATTTTTTAGTAAATTTTGATATATATTAATTTTTTTTCCAGAATTTTTCCTTTTTTAAATTTTTCCAATATTTTTTTCCACATTTTTTCATTAAAATTTCTAGATTTTTTTATTTCCGTTATTTTTAAATTTTTTTCGTTTTTATTAATTTTCCAGAATTTATTTATTTTTTATAAAAAAAATTCGTTTTTAAAGATTTTTTTTTAAAAAAAATCTCAAATGCCACGTGTACCCCATAAAAATAATTATATAGTCAGCGCGCCACCTCATCTGAAAAGGTGACGCAACATGCCACATCAGCGAAAATGCACAGTCAGCTGGCCTAGGGGGCTATTCTAAAACAAAAAAAATTTGACAATGACCAAATCCAATTTTTTTTTTATAGGGGGCAAAACCAAAAGTGGCCTATATTACAGCGGTAAAGACCTATTAACCCTAAATTATATTATATTTTCATTCTCATGATATGATATTAACAAAAGTATCATTAAACGAACTCAAAATCAATTTTTCCTAACGTTGATCGATTGAATATCCTTTTTCGTTACTTTCATCTACAAAAAACATAATTTTAAAGTGATTAATAAAGAAATAATTAGAGTGATTTTTATCTTAAATTGAATCATATAAATCTCTACTAAATTTTCACAGCATTGTTTCACATTTTTACCCTTAATCTTTAATAAGATATGTATATGTGAAGTATCCTACTATAAGTATATGTGTGTATTTCCAGAGTATCATAAAAGTATTCGATAAAATATTTTTTAAAATTAAAATAATAAATTTTGATATTTATGATATGTATCTGCAAGTATCAACGGAGTATCTGTATCTGATACGGTTATGGCTCCTTGTTTGGAGTATTTGGACTTCATAGAGAGCAAATACCCCAAAAAAACAAAATAGAAGGAAAAAAGTCGATCGTAGTTCAAAATAAAAAAATGATTCGGATATGATGTAGTATATGTCGTAGGCTCTAATCGGTCGGGTGGACCTATTTTCACCCCTATACATAGAAAACCTGGAGAGGGAGGAGGCATCTTTAGAAAAATTAAAGAAAATAAAATATCATGTGTCGTTAGTTGTGGGAGATGGTCATAGTACTGCCGACTCTTTGATCTGGCCGTGTGTAGAGAGAGGACGGTGGAGGAAATGGTGAACTTAGGTTGGGAGGTAGGGGAGGAGCATGGGTGTGGAGGAGATGGCTTTTAGCGTGGGAGGAGGAAAAGGTGAGGGAGTGTTCAGCTTTTTTATCTAACGTTGTTTTGCAGGATCATACAAATGATAATTGGAAGTGGCTGTTAAACCCTATTCAACACTATTATGTGCATAGGGTTTATCAGTTCCTCGCGTCTGCTGATGAGCCTACATATAGGCACCACATTTCCAATGTTTGGCACCGACAAGTACCTCTAAAAGTTTCCTTGTTTGGGTGGCGTCTACTGCGCAATAGACTTCCAACCAAGGACAACCTTCTGCGTCGGCAAGTCATTGCATCAAAAAATACTTTGTGTACCAGTGGATGCGGCTCTCAGGAGACAGGTGATCATCTTTTTTTAGGTTGTGCGTCTCTGGGACGTGTATGACATCTTGTTTGACTGTGGCTTCAGCTTACGTCGATGTCTCTTTATCGCTCAATGATCACTTTCTTCAGTTTAGTCATATGGCGGCGTTGTCGCGGTCATCTCATTCATTCTTCAAAATTATTTGGCTTGCATATGTCTGGGTTATTTGGAAGGAGAGGAACAACCGGGTGTTCATCAATAAGGCGCCTGATCGTTACACCATTCTCAACAAGGTCAAACTTAATTCTTTTTTTTGGTTGAAGGCACATTTGTTCACCTTTGCTTTTGAGTATCATGACTGGTGGTGAAACCCTCTGTCATGCATGGGTGTTTTTGTGTAATTATTTCATTATTATTACTTCCATAGGGTGGTGCTCCCTTGATATTGCACCAATGACTTTGTAACTTTTTTGGGTGTTTAATATGTTGCACACCTTGTGCACGGCGTTTCACTCACGTTTTAATATCATATTTCATTTTGGCTTGTTCAAAAAAAAAATACATTTTTTTTCTTTTGAAAAATGAAATTTGTACAACTATTCTATAGTAACTTTTGGGATAACCTTCTTCTTTCCTTTTTTTTTTCTAGCAACTACGGTCCGTGTATTTTTTTTTTAAAAAAAAAGAATGTTAATGAGTGTCATTGGAATATTGGTTAAAGTATTAAAATAAGCAACTTTGCAACAAAAAATTATTTAATTATTGCTAAGACAAATGTAAAAACTTGTATTTTCAATCAAGTTTAAAAAATTATTGCGAGTTAGGAGATCAGGGGTGGAAGAAGAAAATGGGTGGTGTATGTGACACGGTCCATTTTTATTTTCAATGATGAAAATAAACAAGTAATGAGAATAAAAGGCCCATAAGCATAATAAACCAGCCACTCGTGCGGGTGGCCAGCATGGCCAATCATTGCTACCACGAGGCTATCATAAAGAATCAACGTGGCGGGACCGCACGTGTGAATGATGTGATGTTTACGAATAAGAATATAATGTTATTTATTTTTGCCAACTAACCATTGATTAATGTGTAGGCCTTAGTTTCATTTACAGCAAGCACGATTTGATTTGAAGACTATGGATTTTGCCAAAAAAACATCCACAAAAGCCAAATAAATCATCTCCAATTTCTTTTCTTTTTTTTAGGGAAAATCATCTCCAATTTCATGTAAGAAAGGATATTTATACAATTATTTTTATTGTGTACTTACCATTTTTCTTTATTTGTTTTGATTTTTGTATCACTATCTATATTATTTTTGTATCACTATCACATAATATCATCAAATCTATTTGCATGTTAAATATACCAACGATAAAATAGTACTTGTCCAAGATGTTGCAAGCATTACTAGATGAATTACTATTGATCTTTAATCAGTAATCAACAATTTAAAAATGAATCAAAAATTAAAATCAAGATTAACTTTTTCAAAAAAGTCAGTTTTCTAACTGCACCGTAGAAACTCCCTTGTTTGTTTTGTGAGTTATTCCAAAAATAAATAATATATCTTATTTCACTTAGGTCCCTAGTTTACCACACTAAACATTGAATAACATATATTATTTGATAAACTATTTTTGGGATAATAACTTATACGATCATAACTACAAATCCAACTCATTTTGACATACTCATAAAAATACACATTAACCCAATTTTTTCACTAATAATGATAAATTTATTTATTTTTATCTATTTATTTGTGAATGTGTCTTAACACTTTAAATTTGTGGTTATAACCACACAAAAACATCACAATTCCGTTTTCATCATTCCACGTATCTGGTTCCACTTTCAATTCAAGCTGTGTTGTTACTAATGGATAATTCAATTACTAATGGATAAAACCCTTAAATTTTATTATGGAAAAAAAAAACTTCTATACTCATTTTATGATATTTTTAGTCCAACAAATAAACTCAAAACATATTACTCGCAGAGACAAATTATGGGTTCAAACTCAAACTCGAGATCCAACATATTAAATTTTATCACTTAGAAGTAATCATATTCAAAACACCGTTGAATAATGATATTGACATCAATTTATATTTTATTTAAATTATAATTTATCATATTGTCAAAAGTCTAACTCTTTCTATTAGGCTTAACCTATAGAATTCTAATGTTTCTATTTCTATTCATGTTTCTTTGCATCTCACTCAACCAATTAACTTTCACATTTACTTGATTTGCCACATTTTGAGTTTTGTTATTCTTTAACATTATCATTATTAACTTTAAAACCTAAATTTACTCTGATTTTTAATCTTGAGGCGGGTATCTTGAGTTTTGTTTTTTTATCGAGCTTTAGATTGACTAACTTAATTTCATCTAAAAAAATTGAGTAACTGAGAAATGTGAGAAGTAAAATGAAATTCAATTTTCAACAAAATAAGAATAATATATCAATAGTAACACGCCCCCGTTGTTTTTGCTTACCCTTCTTGCCTTTTTCTCTCTTTTTAACACCCAAAAAAATCTTTTATAAGCGTTTTATTACAACAATAATGACACTCTACATTCTTGTATCTAAACTTGGGGAATCGATATCCTGCCCCTACAAGTTTCTTATTAACAACATGATTATTAATATTATCTTCTACATACCGCTGAATAAAACCTTACATTTGTCGTGTTCAAGCTCTCATTCTTCATTAGACCTAGAATTTGGCTTTTTGATACTCTTTATATTTGTATTAGCCAGCATCATTCAAACAAGTCAAATGCGTCCTAATCAAGAGCTATGGTCAATGTCACTATGATGGAGAATAGATAACATAAACAAAATAACACAAAAAAATCCAATAGGGAAAAAAAAATACCCCAACTATTTGCCCCCCATTTTGTCTGAGAAATGATATTTGTAAAACCACTTTTGTGACAACCTTTTGACAACTTTCTTTCTAATACTCACATTATACTTTTATTCTCTCTCTTGCTTTTTCTCTCTCCATTGTTTTTGACCAATGAAAAGAGAGATAAAAGAAATTGTCACATAAGTTGTCTAAAATGAGTTGTTCAAATATCACTACTCCTTTCATAATGTAGTTTTTAAATTAAACATCATACAGCTGAAATTGTGATATCTAATCATTTATTTTTTCGCAAATCAAACGCTCCTTAAAGATTAATAGATATAAGAACAAGTTTTGGCAAATGTTTTAAAAATGGAAAGAATTAGATGATTCAGCTGATCAAGAATCCTAACCAGCATTGTCTATAGTTTAGTTATTTGAGCAATTTAACCTTGGTTTAATCATGATTTGAGTCGTTTAACCCGGAGATCCCATAAGATCAATGTCCGGTTCTGGTTTTAAAACATTGAATTTGGCTGCATTGTAAGAATCTAGGAGGAGTATATTGCATAAGGCTGTATAATAGGAGTAGCTATTTGACTAGAATAATTTGAAGGCAGTAGCTAGCATGCAGGACAGAAAGAAGGAAAGAAACCCATATCTCACACAGTGCAGACACAGTATTTTGATTGTAATCTACCATGGGATGCTTAAACTCCAATAATAACAATCTGGTCCACAAGCTACATATGCACAGCACAGCTAGCAACACCAACCAACTACCAACTTTTTTATGAGTCTTTGACACAAACGAGGTGTTTGTTGTATGTTATGTACTGACACAAAGAGTGGTATATATTCAATTGAAAGAACAAAACAAAAACAAACAAATTAACCTTCAAAGTTCAGAATTCAAAGTGCAGTAAGTGATACACTGATACTGCATACTATATGTTGGGAACAGTTGCATGCAGGTGAGTTAGGTTCATTTGAATGTGTAAAAATAGTTGAGTTCATAAATTCTTAGATAAAAAATTCAATGGAAAAAAGGGTCATATTCATGATTGAGTTGAGAAAGAGGGGCCCTCAATCATTGCTCACGCGCGGTTCTGAATGAAAACATGGCCGCACGATGCTCCAAGTATGTCAGTTACCTCTATTAATCATAGCTTTCCAAGGGCCCTGTTTTCTAAGTCTATATACCTTTGACCAATTCAACTCACCGTGACCAACTATAGTATGTGCAACATGACAACAAAACACATATCGTCTGCCCAAACCCACTGTGATTTGACGAATTACTCCCTTCGATTCTATATATAAGAAAAGATTCTTTTTTCAGATACACTTAATAATTAATGTATCTGATCTTCATTGTAAACGAAATACGTTAATTATTCAATGTACCTAAAAAAAGAATTTTTTCTTATATATAATACCGGAGGGAGTACATTTTTGATTGAGTTTGGACAGGAGTTTGTGTTTTCTATGAGTTCAAAACACGAGTATATGACCGGTAATGAGGATATAAATATCCACTCCGAATAAATACTCAAACACATTATGTTTCAAATGTAAAAAATTATTTTATGCCTCTTTATTACGGATCTGGATCCTCTCTTGCCTTGTTCTCTCCTGCCATCTCTCCTGCTCTATTTTTAGCGGTTGGATCAATCCATTGGTTGAAAGAGAATTAATAAGAAAGACCAAAACATCTCGGGACAATCAAGGTTTGTTTACATCACTTTCTCTCACAAAAGAAGTACAAAACCTTTCAATTTCATCTCCACTGTAAACGGCAGCGACAGATGATAGATCATTACGAGGAAACAATTTACACTCCATACATCAGCGTTCTTAAAAGAGTTTATAATGGATGATGAAAGTATAAATTATACGCTAAATTAGATTATATATGTTTTTTTTAAAGAAGGTTATGTATGTTTTATATTCCAGATCTGCAAAACATTACCACTTTCCTTGGTTTAGTGTGGGGTGTAAAAGAGTTGTTGTATGAATTGATATGTTCTTAATTGGGATGTGAACATTTGAAACTGTAAAGAGAACAAATCATAAAATGTTATAATCCCTTTATTTATTATGACAGAATTGTTGTAGCTCCTAAGAAAAAGAGCATAAAGATAAGAAATGTTAGATGAAAAAGAAGAGCGAAGAGTAGACAGGTTCTGAGCAGCAGGACGATGAAGAAAACTAAACTCACATGTTTCTCTCTCTTAACATGTTTTGCCATTATTTTTACAGATTTATTTATCTTTCGTTGGATTAATCGAAGGGACAAGAATAGTGCAGGAGGGACCGCATGAGGGAAAAAGCAGGAGGGGATCCATTTCCTCTTTATTACCCTTTTAATATAAAAGTAGAAACTCAAAACCCTAAAAGTTTCATTCACGCATTCTCTCTCTCTCTCTCTCTCTCTCTCTCTCTCTCTCTCTCTCTCTCACTCTCTCTCTTTCTCTCCCCTTCTC
>Ga0228711_1011799_pt1 | contig 10954 bp, 14 predicted proteins | sample MedpolnodulmetaG_2_FD_177996 | JGI IMG/M metagenome (GOLD analysis project Ga0228711, IMG submission 177996) | Root nodule microbial communities from Medicago polymorpha collected in Santa Monica, California, United States - brown nodules | ecosystem: Host-associated > Plants > Roots > Nodule...
CATGGATAGGTCAACCCAAGGAGAAGAGGGAATGGGAAGTGGAGTGTATAAACCATGTGGCATTGCCTTTGATTTGGCTCTTTTACAAACAATACACCTAGAACAAATTAAATGTATGTCATGCTTCATTTTTGGCCAATAAAAGTGATCATGCAGCATGTCATGTCTTATGTTTCCCAAAATGTCCCATCAAACCACCCTCATGCTCTTCCCTCACAAGTAATTCACGCAAAGAGCACTTAGGAATGCATAAGCGACTACCACTAAACAAATATCCATCATGTCTAAAGAAGCTATCATGTGACATCAATTCACAATCAAGGAAAATTCCAGCAAAATCCTCATCAACAACATATAAAATTCTAATATGTTCAAAGCCTAGAAGTCTAGTTTGAAGAGTAGAGATTAAAGAGTACCTCCTTGAAAGAGCATCCGCCACCACATTAGCTTTACCTTTCTTGTGCTTTATGACATATGGAAACTGCTCCAAAAATTCAACCCATTTGGCATGTCTTTTGCTTAGTTTACCTTGACCTTTGAGATACTTTAAGGACTCGCGATCACTATGGATAACAAACTCCTTAGGAAACAAATAATGTTGTCAAGTATGTAATGCTTTAACTAAGGCATACGGCTCTTTGTCATAAGTGGAATAGTTAGCATGTGCTCCACTTAATTTTTCACTAAAATAAGCAATGGGATGCCCTTCTTGTAACAAAACAGCCCCTATGCCAATGTCAGATGCATCACATTCAATTTCAAAAGTTTTTGCAAAATTAGGCAGAGCCAAAACAGGTGCATTCATCAATTTATCCTTAAGAGCATTGAAAACCTCTTCTTGTTCTTTACCCCATGAAAATACCACATTCTTTTTCACAATTTCATTTAAGGGAGCAGCCAAAGTGCTAAAGTTAGGTACAAAATGCCTATAGAAACTAGCTAAGCCATGAAAGCTCCTCACTTCACTCATACACTTAAGCCTCGGCCAATCCTTGATGGCCTTCATCTTTTCCTCATCAACTTTGACACCTTGAGCACTTACTACAAAGCCTAGGAATATCACTTCACTTTTACAAAAAGTACACTTTTCAAAATTAGCATACAATTTTTCATCCCTCAAAACTAGCAATACACTTCGCAAATGTTCAATATGATCATTCAAATTCAAGTTATACACAAGAATGTCATCAAAGTAAACTACAACAAATTTTCCAATGAAATGCCTTAAAATATGGTTCATCAATCTCATAAAAGTACTAGGGGCATTGGTTAGGCCGAATGGCATCACTAGCCACTCATAAAGGGCAAATTTCGTTTTAAAGGTTATTTTCCACTCAACCCCTTCTCTAATTTGAATTTGATGATAACCACTTTTTAGAGTTCAGATGTTGATGTCATCAGAAGCACATTTTCCTCAAAACCTCCATGAAGAGCTTCTGATGGGCTACAGCTTCTAAACAACTTCAGAACCTAAATTCCTATTCAAAGACAAGCATTTAATCAGACACAAAGTGCATGTTCAAATTTTTCTTTGTAAAATCAAATCTTTCAATATTTAAAGGCTTAGTAAATATATAAGCCCATTGATGTTCAGTATCAATGAATTGTATATCTAAAATTCCTTTTTTAACATAGTCTCTAATAAAGTGGTGTTTGATTTCAATATGCTTGGCTCTAGAATGTAGAATTGGATTCTTAGACAAACAAATAGCAGCAGTATTATCACAAAAGATGGGAATACTGTTAGCATTAATCTGATAATCCTCAAACTTATGTTTCATCCAAAGTAGTTGTGTACAACAACTTGCAGCTGAGATGTATTATGCTTCTGCTGTAGACATAGCAACAGTTGCTTATCTTTTGCTAGCCCAGGATATCAGATTCTCACCAAGAAACTAACAGTTTCAATTGGTTGATTTTCTTTCAATCCTGTCACCAGCATAATCAGCATCACAAAATCCAACCAACTTATAATTTAGGGATTTCCTGTAAAGGAGTCCAAGATTTGTTGTTCCTTTCAGATACTTGAAAATTCTCTTAATAACAGTTAAGTGAGACTCTCTAGGATCTGACTGAAATCTTGCACACAAGCATACACTGAATAAAATATCTGGGCTAGATGCAGTGAGATATAACACATAACCAATCATACATTTATACAGCTTTTGATCAACCTTTGATCCAGTATCTTATTTGCTTAAGGTGCTGGTTGGATGCATTGGTGTGTTCATCACTTTACAATCTTCAAGCTTGAACTTCTTCATAAGCTCCTTAGTAAACTTTGTTTGATGAATATAAACTCCATCTTTACACTGATTGATTTGAATTCCATGGAAGAACTTCAATTCTCCCATCATGCTCATTTCAAATTCATCCTGCATTAACTTAGATAATTGCTTATTGCTTCCAATCTTGCAACTAGAGCAAATGTTTCAGTATAATCAATGCCTTCTTGTTGACTGTAACCTTGAGAAACAAGTCTTCTTTGTTTCTGATTACTTCATCTTGTTCATTCAGCTTGTTTCTGAATATCCATTTTGTTCCAATAATTTTCTTGTGTTGAGGTTTGGGTACTAGATCCCACACATCATTTCTTTGAAATTGATTGATTTCTTTTTGCATAGCTAGTATCCATCCATCATCTGAAAGTGCTTCAGCAACAGTAACATGCTCTATCACGGATAACAATCCCATCATAGACTCTTCTTGTCTGAAATATGATCTTGTTCTTCTAGGACTCTCTTTGTTTCCAATGATTTGATCCTCTGGATGTGAAGACTTGTACTTGAATGTATTCTTGGATTGATTAGCTTGTTGAGAACCATCTTGAGCTTCATCAAAAGCTACTTTATCTTAAGCTTCTAAAGTGGGTTCAGCTTCTGGAGTATCTTCAGATTCAGTAATCTGATTAGGTTCTGAAGTATCTTCAAGCACATGTATATCTGCAAAACTTTCATTTTGCTCTAGAATTTTATTTCCAGGATCCTTGTCATCAAATTTGATGTGCATTGATTCTTCAACACATTGTGTTTATGAATTATACACTCTTTATGCCTTTGACCTTTTAGAGTAACCTAGAAAGATTCCTCTTTGGGCCTTGGCATCAAATTTCTTTAGGTAGACTTTATTATTTAGAATGTAACAGGTACATCCAAATTGATGAAAGTAAGAGATATTGGGTCTTCTTCCCTTAAAGAGTTCATATGCAGTTTTCTCTAAGATAAGTATAATATAGATTCTATTTTGGACATAACATGTTGTATTCAATGCTTCTGCCCAGAAATGTTTAGCCAAATTATTTTCATGAATCATGGTTCTTGGTCATTTCTTGTAAAGTTCTATTCTTTCTTTCTACAATCCCATTTTGTTGTGGAGTTCTAGGAGAAGAGAATTGATGGACATTTCCATATTTTTCACAAAAAGATTCAAATGGCTCATTTTCAAACTCTCCACCATGATCACTTCTGACTTTTAAAATTTTCATTTCTTTTTCAGACTGTATTTGAGTGCAAAATCTGTTGAACACATCATATGCATTATCCTTACTTCTTAGGAATTTAACCCAAGTCCATCTACTGTAATCATCAACAATGACTAATCCATATTTACTTTCATATAAAGATGCAGTGTTAACTGGTCCAAATAAATCAATATGGAGTAATTCCAAGGGTCTGGAGGTTGATACAATGTCTTTTGTTTTAAAAGATGATTTAATAATCTTCCCTTTCTAGCATGCACCGCAAAGTGCATCTGAATGATAATCCATGTTTGGCAAGCCTTTGACCAGTTGTAACTTACTAAGATTAGAGATTAATCTCCAGTTAGCATGTCCCAACCTTCTGTGCCATACCCACTTTTTATCATTCACTGATAGAAGGCAAACTACCTTCTGATCAACTAGTTCAGAGAAGTTAATTTTATAGACATTATATATCCTTTTTCCCTTAAATACTATGGAGTTGTCATTTTTGTTAACTATTGTGCAGTTGGTCTTATCAAACATCACATCATAACCATTATCACAAAACTGACTGATACTAAGAAGGTTATGTCTAAGACCATCTACCAACCACACATTATTAATAGAGATAGAAGAGTTGCCAATAGTTCATGTATTAATGATTTTTCCAGCTTGGTTGCCTCCAAATTTCACATTTCCTCCTTCTTTCATTGTTAGGGTAAGGAACATAGACTTCTTTCCTTTGCTCTTAGGCATATCTGCAACATTGACAATTTCAGATTTAGGTACCCATATCTTTATGGGTCATTTGAGGTTAGTACTAGAAGTTTTACTCTTCTTCCCTTGTGCCTTGTGTTGAAAGTTTGATAGCTTCTGATCACTCAATACCTTAGGTTTAACACCTTTAGGTTTTGATTCACAAGAAGCAACAACTATTTTATTCCTCTGAAACTTAGGCTTTAAGATACCAGACTCTGAGGTACAAGTTCTGATCTCTTCAGAATCTTGATCTTTAAAGTCTTAGAATCAGAGTTTGTCATTTCCTTAGGCTTAAAGTTCTTTGACTTTGAAATATTCTTAGTCTTAGAACTAGAAGCTTCAGATTCTGACTGAACATCAGTTTCAGACTTAGCACCTTCAGGCACAAAGAAGGTTTTCAATCCTTCCTTAATGCATTCACAACATGCTTTAAGACTAATCCCATTAGGTTTCCCTTCTGAGAATCCAATCTCTTTACCATTGTTATTTTAAATGCTATAATGAAGACTTCAAGAGCAATTTCATGTTTGCTTAAAGGTTTTCCATCACACTTTTCTAGTAGCTTCTGACAAAGAATCTTGAGTTTGTCTTCATAAGTTTTACAAATGAAGTCAAAACCTCTAAGTCCTTCCTCGGATGTTTTTAGATCCAATAGAGTTGATTCTTGTTGTTTCATTAAAGCAACATATTTTTCTTTTAAATCACTCAACTCATTGGTTCTATGTTCAAAATGTGTGAGAAGCTCTTTAAGAGACTCAATAAGTTCTTCTCTAGGAATTTTAGAATATACCTCATTTTCATCTTCATAATAGGATTCAAGTTCAGCTTCTGATGTCGCTGTAGCTACTAACCCCACAACTACATTTGCTTCATCATCAGCTTCTTCTTTATCAGAACTAGATTCACTATCTAAGTCTTCCCAGGTGGCCATTAAACTCTGCTTAATCTGCTTCCTGAACTTGCTTGGTTTGAAGGTTGACTTCTTGGACTTCTCCTTTGATTTCTCTTTCTGAAGATCAGGGCAATCAGCAATAAAGTGTCCAGGCTTCTTATAGTTGAAGCAACCCTTCTGATCTTCTTTCTTGGAGCTTTTGTAACCACATCTTCTTCTCAAAGACTTCTTGTTCTTCCTAGCCAGATACTGAAGCTTGTTGGAAAGCATAGCCATCTTCTTGACAATAGTAGGGTCTTCATCGGAATCTCCATCAGGGGATTCTTCTTCAGATTCAATGACTTTGAGAGCTTTAGATGACTTTCCTTTAGATGGCAGAGCAATAGATTTTGTCTTCTTAGAAAGATCATGCTCATTGAGACCCATTTCATGAACTTTGAGAGAGCTAACAAGATCTTCAACACTTAAAGTGTTTAAATCTTTAGCCTCCTCAATAGCAGTAACCTTAGGTCTCCATCTAGCAGGTAAGCTTCTCAGTATCTTGCTCACATGATTAGAAGCAACATAACTTTTCTTCAATATTTGAAGTTCAGAGATTAGAGTCTGAAATCTTGAGTACATTTCCTCAATACTTTCATCATCTTTCATATTGAACAACTCATACTGATGAGCAAGCATGAGAGCCTTTGCTTCTCTAACCTTTTTACTACCTTCATAGTTTGCATAAAGTGAAGCAAACATTGCATTTGCAATAGATTTATCACTCATCTTCATGTACTCTGTGCGAGGTATAGAAGCAACAAGGATTCCTCTAATCTTGTGATCCTTCTTGTAAAGCTTCTTCTGAGCAGGAGTATGTTTCCTTCTATCAATAGTAGCTCCTTCTTCATCAAGGACCAAGTCACCAACACCATCTTCAAGAATATCTCATAGTTCTTCATCTAAACCCATGATGTGACTATACATGTTGGTTTTCCACCAAGAAAATTCTTCAGGATTCCCATTGAAATTTGGAGCTTTGCCAGAGTCAGACTTCTTGTCATCAGAAGTACCATAATCATAATGAACAACATTGTTTCTTTCAGGAATGGGAACTTCTTCAGCCATGTTTTTCTCAGATCTTTATTTGTTACACTGTTAAGTGTTAAGACAAAAAACCAATGCTCTAAATACCAATTCAAGGTGAGAAAAACACAAGAAGGGGGGTTGAATTATGGTTTCTTTTTCTTCTCCTAAAACTGAATTCACTGTTCAGAAACAGATAGAGTTCAGCTTCTGAAGTAGTGATCAGAGTCTAGTTGCAGTGGATAAGTAAAGAGAGAGAGAAAGAAGAAAGACACAAAGCAATTTATAGTGGTTCTTTCCACAAACCGGAAGTAGTCGACTCCTCCTTGCACTTCCAAGAAGAGTTCACTAAAATCAATATCTGATTACAAATGCTCACTGCTCAAAATAGCAAGAGACTTCAAACTACTTAAGCACAACTGCAAGAGATTTCTTATGCTCAAGAACATAATTAAGAGACTTCTTATGCTCAAGCACAACTGCCAGAGACTTCTATTCAAACAGAATTACAAAGAAAAATGTTTGAGGTTGAACACTTGATATACAATCAATGGTGTTCACAAATACAAATCAGATAAGACTCTTAAGACTTTAGAATTTCTAAGATATGAAAGTTGTTAAGAAATTCTAAGTGAACCTTGACGTGGAACAATTTTTGTAGAGGTTTGGCTCTTGTAAATTGTTGTGAGTCTCTTGGAAATCTTCATGTCTTCACTCCTTTATATAGAGGTATGAAAGAGACGTTGTTGATTGCCAGCACATCAAAAGAGTCGTTGTTGAAGCTTGATAATCACCAATGATATGTTGCTTGATTTTGTTATTGTCCTATGAGGAACAATTTCAAATCCATTCCATGTATAGAGAGAAACAGTGTAGGTGCAGTTGTATCCTTGTACAATAGCAGACATGGTGAGTGGAGTAGTGGTTGTACAATTGTACTATTGTCTTTTTTCCTGCGCTCTTCAGTGGATAAGCATCCAATGCCTTCAAATTCCTCTAAAATAGCCATTGCTCCAGACTTCCATTCCTTCTGCACACATAGGCATGAGATTAACAACTTTTAACAAACTCTAAAACTTTCAGTCTTTCAGCTTCTGATGATCTTCAAAACCTCTGATGACGTCAACTTCTGGTGAACAGCTTCTGATGAGGGTGCTTCTAATGACGTCTGCTTCTGGTGATCTTCAGGGCCTCTTGTCTTTAGAACCTCTTTTCTTCATATGCTTTATTGCAACTCAAGCTTCCTTTTTGTAGATTACATTGCTCTCGTTTATTCTTCAAAACTTGAGTTTTAATTAAAGACATTTAAATTTTTGTCTATGGTCCTGCACACTTGAACAAATATTAGCATATCCAATTGACAATTTTTTAATACCTTGTTATCATCAAAACTCAAAGGGTAATGTTAAACACATTTTGTTCCAACAGAATGAAAGACTGGAGCAATGGCTAATTCAAAGGAATTTGAAGGCATTGGATGCTTATCCACTAAAGAACAAGGACATAGTTCAATTGTACAACCACTACTTCACTCTTCATGTCTGCAATAGTACAACATAACAACTATATCAACGCTGGTGTCTCTCTACTCTTGGAATAGATTTGAAATTGTTCCTTCACAAGACAATAACTATATCAGGCAACAAATCATTGGTGATTTGATCAAGCTCCAACAACGACTCTTTTGATGTGTTGGCAATCAACAACGTCTCTTTCACAGCTCTATATAAAGGAGTGAAGACTTGAAGATTTCTAAGAGACTCACAACAATTTTACAAGTGGCAAAACTCTGCTGAAATTGTTTCACATCAAAGTTCACTTATAATTTCTTAACAACTTTCATATCTTTGAAATTCTAGAGTCTTAAGAGTTTTATCTAATTTTTATTGTGAACACCACTGATTGTATATCAAGTGTTCAACCTCAAACAATTTCTTTGTAATTCTGTTTGAATAGAAGTCTCTTGCAGTTGTGCTTGAGCATAGGAAGTCTCTTGCAGTTGTGCTTAAGCATAGGAAACCTCTTGCAGTTGTGCTTGAGTAGTTTCAAGTCTCTTGCTGTAGTGCTTGAGCAATTGTAATCAGATATTGATTTTCGTGAAATCTCCTTGGAAGTGCAAGGAGGAGTGGACTACTTCCAGATTGTGGAAGGAACCACTATAAATTGTTTTGTGTCTTTCTTCTTTATCTATCTCTTTACTTATCCGCTGCAACTAGACACTAAACACTACTATCAGGTTCTGAATAGTGATTCCAGTTTTAGGAGAAGAAAAAGAAAACACAATTCAATCCCCCCTTCTTGTGTTTTTCTCACCTTCGGTGACGTTTTTCACCAAGAAGAGTAGACATACCCCGAAGGGAGGATGAAAGGGGAAACTACTATAAAATCTCGATGTCGTTTCTCTCCCCTTTCCTCTTTAATTTCATATAATTTGTGTAAATGCTTGTTTGATAATTGATTAGAATTGAATTTAATGTGATATTGTTTCAACTTTGATAACCTTAACTTAATTATTTGAATTAGGTTTATTTCTAAATCACATTGATCACATTAGAATTTAATCTTGTATCAATTCATCAAACACACATATAACTTGTGTTTATTAGTGGTAGCTTGTTTCATTGTTTATAGGTTTAGTTTGTGAATTGTCTTGTTTTGCAAATTGTATGAGAATTATTGATATTTGGTTGTATTAAGATTTATCTTTTGAATCTCTTAATTCAAAATTAAATCTAATATTTGCATAGTCTTAATCTCTTTGTCATTGGTATTGTTATTGATCAAGCATAAATCCAATTACTCAATTGTTTTCAAAATCGCTTTTGCTAAAAACTCGATAAAATTTGAAAATGCTATTCACCCTCCTATGCATATCCTTATTGGCCATATAGACCAACAAGTGGCATCAAGAGCTTGGTTTTTTCACTAATGGTTAACTACCAGAAGAGTTGATTGATATGGAAAATAAGGAGCCAAATGGGGCCTACAATAGAGCACCTATTTTCGACAGCAAAAACTATGAATATTGGAAAGAGTGCATGAGCGTTCATATCCAATCGGTTGACATGAATTTTGGGATGTCGTGGTCAACAGGGGGTTGAAACCGCAAGTTGTTTCCGATGGCGTCACTATAGACAAAATTAAAGTCGGTTGGAGTGATGATGACAAAAGGAAGGTTCAATTTGATTTGAAGGGACGAAACATTCTAATTTCCTCTCTTTGAGTGAATGAGTATCATTTTGTCTCTCATTGCAAAACCTCTAAGGCTATGTGGGACGCGTTGGAAACCCTTCATGAAGGAATGAACAACGTCAAAAAATCTATGATCAATACTCTTGTTCAACAATATGAACTCTTTCACATGGAGGAAGGTGAATCCATCTCCTCCATGCAAATGAGATTCACTCATATTGTTAACAAATTGCAAATCCTAGGTAATGACATTCCAAACCAAGATTGCACTTATAAAATTTTGAGACGTATCACAAGGGATTGGCAGCCCAAGGTTACCACAATTAAGGAATAACAAAATATCAACACTCATATCATCATTACACTCTTTGTCAAGCTCAAGGAACATGAAAAGGAGATCATATAGCTGAAATCTAGTGATGAAGACTCCCAGAAGAAGGAAAGGAAATCTATTTCATTAAACACCACCTCGTCAGTGACCACTTCCTCAATTCAAGATGAAAATGAATCCGATGAAGATTCATTCAATGAAGAAGATATGAGCTGGTTTATGACACGATATAATTGTTACATCAAGAGAAATGGGCTAAAGCATAATGACAAGTTAACTTTAAGAAGGCTAAAGAAATGGACTGAACCTTGTTAACTTTAAGAAGGCTTAACTTAAGGGAAAAGAATCAGAAAAGGAGGAGAAAAATAGTTAGTTACTATGGTTGTGGAAAAGTAGGTCACTACAAAAATGAATGTCCAGATCTAGCTAAGGAAAAAGAAAGATCCGGCTAAAATCGAAAACAATCAAGTTGCCAACTTATGTTTCATGGGTCATAGGAAGAAAACAAAAAATGAGGTAACTTATGATAACATGCAAAACACAACACTATTTCAGCTCGCTTTGTGTGTAGTTTAGGCGTAGATTCTCTTGTTTTTGCCTGTGTTATGCTGATTGTTTGGTTATGTTTCAGGTACACAGCAATAGAGGCCTCCATGCGCAGAAACGGCGAAATTTGGCGAGAAAACGAAGAAAGGAACAAGTCCTGAATTATCCAGCTTTAGGGTGACGACCGTCACACCCTGTGACGGGTTGACCGTCACCCTTCAACTTGACTTGGCCGTCACCAGCCTCCCAGGACGTCAGCACCTGTGACGTGCAGACCGTCACACCCTGTGACGCCCGTCACGGGTTCGGGAGAATCAGTCTCCCCCACGATCTGAAGCAGTTTTGCCCAGTTTCCCTCCCACTCTCTCCATCTGCAGTGCACGATCAAAACACGTTGAAGAGCATTCTTGGCCTATAAATAGGTCCAAAGAAGAGAGAAAAAGGGTTGGGAAAAAATCTTAGGAAGCATTAGTTATACAGAGAGCATTTTTCTTTGTAATATGCATTCTAGTTTTCATTTCAAGAACCTTTGTTAATTACAATTCTGAATTAAATACAATAGTACCTTGCGTTTTTATTCAAGCTATTGGCTGCACCGTTTGTTCATTTCAATCTTAATTGGAGTAATTGGAATTGCTTGCTGGTGCTGTAGCAGCACTTATTTCTTTTCAATTCAAAGTGTTAAACTGCTTCAGGTTAGTTTTATTTA
>Ga0228711_1011801_pt1 | contig 10952 bp, 7 predicted proteins | sample MedpolnodulmetaG_2_FD_177996 | JGI IMG/M metagenome (GOLD analysis project Ga0228711, IMG submission 177996) | Root nodule microbial communities from Medicago polymorpha collected in Santa Monica, California, United States - brown nodules | ecosystem: Host-associated > Plants > Roots > Nodule...
ATCGAGACAAGCACTCTCTTGAGATTCCAACACCACTTCTACGAGCACGTTGCAATTTTTAATCTATTCATACACCAATGCCAAGATATCACCTTGACTTGTTCCACCATTTCATCAACCCCACACACTTTATTATTAAAAATCATGTCGTTTCGCAATTTTCAAATGATTCAAATCACCGCATGCCAAATAACCAAAACCCCTTTTCTCAATTTCTTCCCACGTAAAGCACTAGACCAACAATTGAAATGAGTAATCAAATTAGGAGGAGTTATAAAATTAAATTGTATCCAATTCATCACCTCCCTCCAAATTTGAGAAGTAACATGACAATGAAGAAATAAATGCACAATCTTTTCATCAAGAATACCGCAAAAAACACACATCTTGGAATCTTCAATTGCCAAAAGCCTCCTCTTTGAAAGATTGACCTTTGTAGGAATACGATCTAATATCATATTTCATGAGCGAGTATTTGATGACTTGGGACAACATAATATCATATTTCATGCCCACTGTTCTGGAGTAGATGGTATTGAGTGTCATATGAAGTGTTTAGAATAAATGTGCATAGCATGAGTCATGCATAAAGTGATAACAAATTCTATGAAAATGGTCAATATGAAAATGGGTCATTATGTGTACATGAAAAATATTTGTAAGAATTAAGTTTATTCATTACTATAGTCTACATGATTGAATTACTCACCCTCTCATTTGTTGGTGTTTAACGCTTGCGATGGCGTGAGGCACCAAAAGCTACAAATGAAGAGTATAGGCAGAGCTCAATCTATTATAATGCTTGGGACGACCTATTTATGACTTTATTTCAGTGGCTTTCATGCCAAGTATTTATTTTGCGATTTTGTAAAACTGGGAGGTTATTTACTTAGGGTCATGCTAGCCAGTGTATCGGGGGCATTAATTAAGAAAGTTCAAAATATACAAATTTCATTGAAAACAATTAGTTTTTGACTTTCAAAAAGTTAAATACTACACTTTTCCACAACTTTTAATATAATCTTTCTATATTTATTTTATTAACCGGTGTCCCAGAAACACTAGTCATCATTTTTCATTTACTTACATATGTATCTTGTGGATATCTTGATTATTAGGTTTTTCCTACGTTGTGGCTCAAGTAGTTGGTTCCACACAATTGATGGATAGCTATTCAAATATTTTGAATATGAATGGAACTGTGTATGTGATGTACTTCCTTCGGTCCTATTTATAAGAGAAAGTTTGGTCATTAAAAGTTGATGTATCTGGTTAAAAATTCAGTTTAGATACATCGGTTTTTGTTGACCCAACTTTTTCTTATAAATAGGACCGGAGGGAGTATTATCGGTGTCTTAAACCTTAACTTGATGTGTTTAAAGAGTTTTGAGAAGTCGCTATTTCCAACAATATTAATTGAGTTTATCTAACATGTGCAATATTTTACATGTTAAAGGAACTAAAAGTAACAATTTTTAATTGAAAAGCCACAATCAATAATAAAAAAAGTTATATATTTAATGTAGAATGTACAAGTTCCAAAATAAACTTACTATTTTCAATCTCTTAACATGTCTAAAATTAACATGTGCAAATTTGCACATGATAAAAAAAAGCTTACGTAAAATATATTATTAATAAAAGTCTCTAAATTAAAAGGTGTCGGGGTCTAGGGTGTAATTTTGATTTTAGAACTTTTTGTTGAGTCATGTGTACTATTGTTCTATTATTGGAACATCTATATTAATTATTCGTTTCTTGGATGACCAAGAACATATAATTCAGTTGTAATTGAAGAGGATTATTGAATTGGTGACTAAATTATTTGAGTAAGTATGGTTGAATGACTGTAACATTCCACTCGTCAATATTGAAAGTTTATCCGTCGAATGTGTGTTAAAGAATAAATGCCCATGAAAAATTAATGTAACGAATGATGTGATCATGCAGTGACGATCAAGCACACGTTCAGTTACCGGTATCAAGTTAATTGCATTTAAGACGAAGGGTATTTTGGTAACTGCACGCAAGTGGTATATAAGGATTGTTTGTCACAAGAAACTCATTCTTACTTGAGTTTTCCCTCTCTAGGTTAAAGATTTTTGAATTCTCTCCTCCTTCTCTCTAGAAGTAGCGCCCTCTCTTCCTCTCCAATCCATCAAAGCTTTCCAAGTTCATACAATTGGTGATCAAGTATGGAATATGGTAACTTCACAAGCAAGAACAACTAGAAGAATTGGATTGAAGCTTTGGGGTTATTCTTGGAACTAAGATCAAACTAGGGTTGGATTGCATGCATGGAATTCAAAGCTTGATGTTATGTTAGCTTGTTGATCTTTGAGGTGAGTTCTTAGATAGATTTTCCTACCCTTGGGTTTGTGTAGATTCTTGTGAAAAAACATGAATTATGTTAGTATATGAATTAGGAGAATAAGTACCCTAGTACCATGATTTGTGTAGAATTGATATTTATGTTTGCCATGCCAATGAATATTGTTGTTTTTATGTTCTTGGATGCATTGTGTAAATTGAAAGACTTGAATTTGAGGTTTTGGGGTCAAAAACACGTTTTCTGCACTTTAGGACCTGAAGAAACTCGCCATAAGCGAAAAACTCGCTTATAGCGAGTTTACTCCAGAGGCAACACGCCATTGACGAGTTTGACAACATTTCCCCAAAAGTTGTCACTCGTCATGTGGCCCCGTAGCGTTGTCCGAAGCCCGTTCTTGCAATCTTTTCCAACTCTAAACCCCTCAAACGTCAAGTACAGAATGTACACTACATCTTATGATTTATTAAAAGAAGTGCATGAACAAACATTAACAATTCAACGATGAATGGCACTTGAGAGTTATGACACGAATCATGTACGGGTAGAAGTTAACCCTAAGAATGGGAAAACCATAGAGCGTCGACGTAGACCGTCGAGAACAAGTATGTTATCATGTAACCTAAGTACATTAGGTATAAGTTATGTATGATTAAGAATATGCAGGTAAAGATTCACCGCTATACGAGTAGGTTACGGACTCCTGGTGATCATTTAAGTAAGTTTAGGTATAAGTCCTTTATGTATGAACAAGACTATAAGTAATATGAACATGTCGTGTCTTTTCGTTATCCACGCAGGGGGATACGAGAGGTTCACGTTAGGGGGACGGGATACGCTCTGCAAGGTAGGCCCGCACGACATTAAGAGGAGTACTGGTGTTAGCCTCAGATAGGAATTTCACCGGTTATGTCATGGGATTAATTTTCAGGGTTACTCCACTCGGGATTAATCCATAAAACGAACCAAGATAATATTGTTTGTTACACGCTAACTCTCTAACATAATTGATAAGTTATGAACCACGATATGATAGAATTATGTTATGTTATGAGATATGTACAAGATTATGAAGGTACACTGTCGACGATCTTAGTACCTCCTCGGTCGTCCAATTTAGGATCATGTTATGAATGGTTTATGAATAGGTCTTGATGCGTTTATCGTATCTTGACGTAGCAGCCTTAGGTTCCCTTGACCGCCATAGCATGTTGAATATGTGGCAAGACTTGTAGCCTATGTGTCATACTCCAATTTTTGACCTAACATGCCACTGACACGTGTTGTTGGGCCCTACATTCGTACGCAGTTTAACCTGATCGACCTCCAACGCTTTCGACGAAATTCCGGCAGAGAGGTATTTTAAAATACCTCATGTTTGATTCCGAGTCGGGCCCTCTTCTCTCTATTCGTATTCTTAGTCTTTATTTCCATCTTTTAATTAATTAATCAATTTTAAATTTTAGTTTTAATTTAATCTAGTCATTATATCACATTTTTTTATTATTATTATTTTATTAAATCACCTTTTAAAAGGATAAGAGTCTGTATTAGTCTTTTTTTTATTTTTTCCTCTTCATTATTTATTTTGTTATCCGATGAGGTCCAAAAAGTCTTGGTCAAACACACAGGCAGTCACACGCATTCTATCCCAATTCATTCCAATCCAAACCCAGCCGTAAGCTTCATCTGCATTAAACCAGGAACAGAAACACACTCTATCCCAATTCATTCTCATCCAAAGCCAGAATATCTGCTCTTTTAACAAACCCTAAGGCCAAGTCTGCTATTATAAATACCTGCAAGAAACAACCAGGAAAAAAAAAACGATCGAACCATACACACACACAAAAGGGACCGAAATCTGCACAACTGAAAACCTGCACACAACACAATTCAAAACACACAGAATCGCCGTAAGCCACAACCGATCCAGACCAGTCACACAAAGAACACACAGTAACCGAAAGGGGGACGATCGAGACCAACAATCGTCGAATCCGAACCAAAAGAAACGCATCAGAACCCAAAAGAAGAATAAAGAGGTATATGTTCGAAATCTTAATCTCTAGATCTAAGGTTGTAGGTTAGTTTCTTTGGAATTTTGAGGGTGAAAATAGAAAGAGGATGAGAAATAGAGTAAGAACCGAAAAATTTTAAAAAAAAGGGGAGCCTTTTAGCTCCGACGCGGCGGCGCCGCCCCTTGGTTTCGGTCGACCACCGCGCCGCCACCACTTCTCCATCGGAGAAGAAGAAGAAACAGGAGAGAGAAGAGAGTATTTTTTGGTAAGAAAGGGGATGAGAGAGAAACAAAAGATGAAAATGAATGAAAATGGGTCTTACACCCTATTTATATCCCCCACTGAACCGACCCATATCCAACTGGATCGACCCAGCTTTCAACCCACACCCACTAGGCCTAGTAAACCGGTCCAGCAAGGCCCAACGTGCGCCTTCTGTCCTTTTTTCATTTTTTTACTTTCTGCACACCCCCTGATTGCTGCTGCACCCCCCCGCTGTAATTTAATTCCTTTTCTGCGTTTTTTCTTTGTTTCGTTAGCTTTGCATTTCTTTATTATTCTCGTGCATTTTCATCCATTTAAATTTATTATTCTGCCCTCATTATTCATTGTATATTTATTTCTTTATTTCTTTTAGTCACTTAGAAAATGTATTTAGGTCTTAATTTATTTGATTATGTTTTTCGCACAGGATTTAGAATGTAATTAATTAGGCCTCAATGTAATTTATTTTATCGCGGACCATAGCATGTATCATAGGCTTATGTAATAGTCGTAGGTGCATGTGTGCGTGTGTGTATGCCCTTTTATTTTGCTACTAGCTTAGGATAAAGGTCCTCGTGGTGGTCCAACACCACCATGAGGTACCCACGTTTTATTTTCTTGCTCCGTTAGTTTCCAATTTTAGTTTAGTTATATCTCAAAAAACAAACAATAAAAAACATGCAAATAACAAAATCACAAAAATATTTTCATAAACAAACCTTGATTCAAAAATCAAGTGATCCTTTATTTTCTATTCTTTCATAAGTCAAATTGCAATCAACTTTAATCATACTTTAACCATTTTCTTTTAACATAAAAAACACAAACAAATACTCATTTGCCGCCTTGGCTTTTCTTTCATTTTAAAACCTTTTTCCAAAACTAATAAAAAACACAAAAACAAATCAAACATCGATTTTTACCCCGAACTACGAGGTTTTGATCCCTCACGGGTACGTAGGCAAAGGACACTCGTCCTTCCAAATCAATAAAAAATGTAGATAAGTAGGTCTCTTTTTCCTTTATCACTTTAAATACCATCTTTAAAAGCAAGCAAGTCATAGCACAAAACGTTGAATAAAACCAAGAGGTTCCCGTAGAGTACTACGGACGTAAAGGGTGCTAACACCTTCCCTTTATGTAATTAACCCCCGAACCCTAAATCTTTTTAAAGGGGTATTTGAACTTTTTCCCCCTTTCCCTTAAAATTAAATGTTCGGTCGTGAAACAAAATAGTGAGTCAAACGCTAATCAAATAGTCTTGATCTCCAAAAAATGACGCGACACTATGATATGTAGAATCTTATGACGATCCTAATATGCACGATCGTCTAAGTAAGCATGTTTCACACACGTATAATCAACCAAATGTTTGTGTTGTAGACACGTGGTGACCGTAGGTTTCTCCGAGGCTACCTATAACCTAGGATTAGGTAGAACTCACTGAGACATTATGTCTCATCCCAATCCTTATTTGTTTCAGATCAGCAGGTTGGTTAGCAGGATGTAGCAGTCGTGTGACCGGATGGATAATCAGCAAGTGTTCGTTCATACCGGTTGCAGGACATTCATATGGATTTAAGTGTATATGTGATTATGTATCGGATAGATAGTGTTATATCATTGATGTACGAACGTGAATTGTTGTATATATTATTCATTCGAAGCTTTTAAGTTGCAAATTTTAATATATCCAGTACTAAGATAATGCACATGCTAAACTTTCTAAATACGTTTAATATGGACGTTACAATGACCGAGTAGGTTAGCCAATTATTTATGTGGGTCATTAGTTGACCGTGAACAAGACCACAGGACAAAACAAATTTGCAAAGTACACAATTTAGTTTGAACTTTTTTTCATTCTGTAAACTATATATTGAAATTTGCATACATAAGTCTTTCGACAATTTTAAAATACCTTAACTAATTATTCTGGAAAACAATTATTATTTTTTGAAGGATGGAAAACAATTATTATTGAAAACCTGTTTAACGTTTTAGGGAAATTTATTTTATTTTTCGATCTCATATCTAAATCATTGTCTTCTTAATTGCATATGCCAATTCGTCATAAGCAGTTTCCCAAGCAACGCTGAATTCCTCGCTCCATTTATCTCCAACAACTTCTTTTATAGTTTTGAGCAATGCTTCTTTCACAACCTGTATAGCAACGATATCCTTAGCTTTGATTAAGCAATTTAGCTCTATCAAAAAATTAGGTAGATAACAAGAAAAATTGAGAAAATTTATTAAAATTAATTTTTATTAAATCTTATCTTCTTATGTTTATAATAGGGCCGTATGAAAAATAAAATTATTTACTCTTTTTATACACTACTAGAAAAAGCAAAATTAGCGAGGGAAATTAGTGACGGAAAAAATGAAATTCCTCACAAATTCCTTGGTCGCAAAATTTAGTGACGGAATTAGAGAGGGATTTCACGTTTTCCCTCACTAAATATCCCTCACTAATTTTTGTTTTTTTAGTAGTGATATTTATTTTTTTTGAAAGATACTCTTTTTATATTTTAGAATGTAAATATTTTATAAAGTTGTAAATTTCTAGTTTTTAATATATATGTGTGTGTGTGGCTTTATTAGTTTTGAAATTGAATTTCATATATATTATATTTAATTATTTCATCCCATTGAAAACAATACTTCGTATTTTAAAATTAATCGAATTGGAAGGTGTTTATTTGTGGCATTTTACTGCATTATGAAATAAGCAATTCATAAAATTAATTTAAGGGTTGATTAATTGCAATACTTCATACCATGAAATGATGATCAGCTACTCCTTTTTGGGTGTGAACAACCCCCAACACATTATCTTCCAGCACGACTTCTCCTTTTACTTGGAGTTGAATGGCCGCATCACGCACCTAAAATTAAATAAATATTTTATGATATGGTAATGGTATCAAGAAATAATATTCTCTCTGTTCCACGGTATATGACACAGTTGACTCCTATTACGTATGTCAATGCATAATTTTGAGCTTAAATACCTTGAATAATATATTATAAAAATTATGAAAATTTGATATTTTGAAAATACTCATCGAGACGAATCTAACGACATCTTATATGATATTATCTATCTTTGTATATTAGTAGAAAAATATGGTCAAAGTAAGTTAGGTTAAAATTGCACATTTTCAAATTGGTCATTTATTGCGGGACAGAAGGATTTATTAATAATAATAATAATAAAATTTGATACAATTTCTTGTACATACTTGACTTATCATATTCAATATAAAGAATTTAGCGATTTCAATAGGATGAAAGAAGAGCATTCATTGTTATAGGAAATGCCAAAGATATCATTGAATATTTTTTTTCTACCTTAAATATTCACATCATTTTATTAGTATATTTTACAATTATCAACTGTTTATCCTTCTTTTTGGATAATATATTAGTCTTTGTTGTTTTTATATTATATACAATGAAACATGAATTCAACATTAATACTACAAAGTTCATTTTTTGTTAACACTTCTTTAATAATCATAATCATTGTTTGAGAAGTTAATGACATATGATGTTTCATAGATTAAAATATACTATTTTACTTGTTGATTTGTAACTCTGACTTTGTATTTTATGGTCTAGAAGAATTTCTTCCTTGACGAATTATTGTCTATCTCTTCTTGTACAATGTAAATGTGCAAACAAGTTTGTGATTTTATCTAAAAGTGAAGGGAATTCAGTCAAGTTTGTTATAAAATTAATTATAAAAAATTAAAGTGATGGACAAGGGTATAAAATACACTTTATGGATACCAAAAAGATTGAACTTTGTGAGGGTTGAATTGTACTCACCATTCCAAAAACCATCTCAGCATGAGCATTGGCACTAGGATTACCTTGAATAACCTCATTAGAATCCTTTAGAAAAGAAAACATATTTTTTGCTGCAGGTGTTTTCTCCAATATACTATTTTAACAAAACCAGTCAAAGATATTCATGTTTAAACCATCTCTTTGGAAACACAACATACAACAAATAAAGGAAAGTATAAATTGAAAAACATATTGATAATCAAAACTTACAAGGTGTAGAACAAAACACTATAGAAAGGAAGGTTTTGATTGAACGCTTCCCATGAGCTGTTGACCAACGCCTCTTGTCTTTGAGTGAAACTCATAGTTCTCTCCTTCTTCAACTTTTTTTTTTTATTTGAGTTAGAATTTTTCAATGGTTCAACTTTACATCCATTAAAAGTTTATATAGAAGGCACGGTGAACCAAAATTAAGAGATGAGGGTTGCTTTCTTGCAATTATTCATTTAGAGTATTTATTGGCCTTTTATTATGAGATGGCTATTGACATTATTAAGAGACAATCATCTTTTCAAACTCATAATCAATCAATTAATTAATTAAACTAATGAATTAAACAAAAAGAATTAAACATTTAATATAAATTTTATCGACTTTTGATTTTTTTATGGAAGTTTAATTTTCAATTAATCAATGTAGTTATTAATCTTTTTTTTCTTCGCTACATCAGGAGAAATGACAGGCATCAAGGGGAAGCAACGACATCCCAACTAGGTTGGCACCCCGATGAACCCTCAACCTCTACCGTCAATCTCAAAATATTATTAAAAAAGGGGGGAAAATACAAGAGGGGACTAGGCCAAAACTCTCGAAGAAAAACAAGAAACAAAAACATAGAGGAAAAAGAAATAGAAAAAATAACAACAGCCGCCTACAGAAATCTCAACCTAGGCAAACTACAGCGGTCTGAATAAAAATCCGGCTGAAAACCAGAAGGCAAAATAGACAACCAAACTGCACCATCAACCGAGTGACCCATTGAAGCCAACATGTCAGCACAAACGTTACCTTCACGGAAAATGTGAGAGGAGATAACATGAATACCAAGTGAGCGTGCATTGTCCCACCAATTGCGAAGTAAAACCGAGACCAACGACGCATTTTTTAAGACAAAAAGCGCACTGGTGGAGTCACTTTCCAACCAATCTTCGACCACCCCCTCTGAGCCGCATACTCCAAAGCCAAAATAAAACCATGCACTTATGTAGTGAAAACAAAGCATCTACCCAAATTACAGGTAAAACCACCAAGGAAAGTACCTAAATGATCCTGAAACAATCCCCCACAGGTACCGTGATTCCCAATGACAGAGCCATCATTGTTGACCTTGATCCAAGGAGCTGTAGGAGGCTTCCAACACACCTCAATAACCTCTCTAATTTGTCGAGTGTGAAGAGGAACCGAGAACAAATCTAAAAAGGGAGCATCTGTAGAAATACACTATTTAGGAAAAGAAAAATGAGAATTGAACACACAAAAACAAACCCAATACAGACGTCGTATTCATTGTTTCTTTATACCTAAATTTTCATTTTTTTTATTTCATTTCTTCTTTCTCCTTCCACCCATCTCTCTGCCATTCCTCCTTTTCTCTCCCTGCCATCCTCTCTCACGTGCACCAACCAAGCCGTCCATGCTCTATCTTGCGACAATCGGCGTCGTCTTTCTCCGATCTTGTCCTCGTCGGCGTCGGCGCGGTTGCCCTAGGTTTGCCCTAGGATAGCCACCACTCACAACCTCTTTGTACTCATGGTTTTTTTACTTTATATATATATATATATATATTGTTTCTTTTGTTGTTAATGTACATTTTATGGCAAAACTGAGTCAACGATGTGATTAATTATTTTTATATAACACTACAATTTTACAAATATTAGTTACGATAATTAACTTTAGAGTAAATTACATCCCCTCCCTTCAAAGATGCTTGAATTACACTCATCTCTCATTTTATGTCAAAATATACACTTCCCTCCCCATTTATTCAAAACATATTAGAAAACATTTCACTCCACTCCCCTAAGTGAAGCTTGAATTACATTATGTTCATCTCTTATAATAAATCTACACTTTACATCATCAATAATATTTTTTGTTTCTAATAATCTAGAAGAAAAAAAATCTAACACACTTCGAAAAAAATAGTATTGCGGATATAATCAAAATTTGAATACATATTTTTTGTTATTTTTTATTCACAATTTCATTAAAATATAGTTTTAAACCCTATTATAAAATTTGAAACAATCCAAAATAAAATTAAAATAAGCGAAAAATTACTAAAGACAATAAAATATGATTATTTAAAATTTAATTTTATACTCTAAATTATAAAATTAATAGCAAAATATTTAAATTTAATTATCATTGACATTTAAATTAAAGAAATGAATTAATTTTTCTTAAATGGTGGTTTTTTTTTTAAATAAAAGAGACTTGCCAAAGAAGCAAGCCCCTAGGAATATTATAGATAATCAAAA
>Ga0228711_1011802_pt1 | contig 10951 bp, 9 predicted proteins | sample MedpolnodulmetaG_2_FD_177996 | JGI IMG/M metagenome (GOLD analysis project Ga0228711, IMG submission 177996) | Root nodule microbial communities from Medicago polymorpha collected in Santa Monica, California, United States - brown nodules | ecosystem: Host-associated > Plants > Roots > Nodule...
TATTAATATTAATATTACTCATACACCGTAAAATAATAGGTTTGATACAAATATGACACAAATTTATTTAAAAAGTTAACATCACACAATGAAAATGATTGATTATATTTGAAATAGATGAAGTAGTAATAATATAGATTAAATTAATGCAATATATAAGATTAAATACCAATAAGAAATATATTAATGCAATATATAATACTAATAAAATAATAAATAAGTATAAAAATTTACTTTTGCGATTCGGTTCGGTTTTGAAAAGGCAATCTGAAATCCGATCCGATCATAGCGGTTTTTCCAAAACAACATCCAAACACATCCAAAAATATTTGGTTTTTTGCGGTTTTTGGATCGGTTTGCGGTTTTATTTTGGATCGGTTTGGATTTGAACGGCCCTACTTTCTTCCTATCTCATATATGAATTTTTCTTCTATGAAATAGGGATTCTGTAACAATTGTTCATGAATCAAGAATATGCTATTGAAATTTCCAGAATTTCTCTTCTTTGTTTCCACTTTAGCGTTGTTGCTGGTGAGGAGGAGGAAGATGAAGTTTCTTTAGTTTTTTTATTTAAACCCATATCAATGAAGATCATGATGATACTTTTTTGGTGATAAAAATTGGCTTAATTTATTGAGGTTGAAGATAGAGATGAAGAAGATAGAGTTGATGGTGATGATTATGAGAACATTTGTAAAACTGATTCCAGATATTTATTACTATTTTTTAATTTTGTAATTTAAGTTTTATTTATTTTATAGTTAAATTATAATGTAAAATAATTATTCATTCATTTTCCCAATTAGAAAAATTGATTTGATGAAAATGTTAATGACATTTTCCATGTGGGAATTGCCACATGGGAGCAATTTTTGCCACATCACTAAAAAAATGGACACATCAGCATTTTTGGAGGGTAAAATGGGGGTTATGACCAAAATTACAAAAAATATGATAGTATAGGGACTGCTTTGTTCGATTTGAAAAGGGCATGGCCAATTTCGTGAGTTGGTTAAAACCCGAGGACCAAAAGTGTAATTAAGCTTCTTTTTTTTTAACAAATAAAAAAAGTTATAACAAACGGGACCATAGTCTTTTTTAAAAAATGTAGCACATCTAAAAATTGCATAATATAAGAAACAAATGTAGCATTTGAGCTTCCCATGACACAAAATTATTATATATACTTAACACATTTAGCACAAATATAAGAAAAAACTTCAATAGCTCAGCAAGCTATTTACACATAAATGATAGTATGTAGGTATATATGTAATGCACTATAGTATATGAATATAGAAGTTTCATTCCATCATCACCAATTCTTCAAAACGTTCCATAGCAGAAGCAGGCAAGCCAAGTAGCACACTTATACCTTTCCTTCCTTGACCATGTGACAAGAACAAAATAACTTCTGTATTTGGCAATGTAACAGGACCAGAACATAGAGGTTCACCCCAACCAAAATCAGTAGTGTCAAAAGACAATTTAGTCCAAGTTGTGATCAAAAGTGTGCCTGTTAAAGAAGGTCTAGCTCTTGTAACTTCAAAATAATCAATAGCAGATCTCATATAACTATCTGTAACCATATCAATTGCCTTGTGAACCAAGCCAACTGAAAATGAAAAAGGCTTCTCCAATAGTTCATTTGCTTTGCACAAAGAATTTGTTAGCACAATAGCATTACCAAAATATCCCTTTGGAATTGAGGGAATAAATCTTGGCCGTCCATCAACTGCAAAGAGTAACTTTGTTTGTTGATTAGGATGCAATTTTAAAGCTGAAGTTCTAGTTCTCCATACAAAAGCTGAGAGTGCTTCAAAAGTTGAACATTTTTTCAAAACTCCATCTTTTGTGGCCTTTTTCTTGAGTGAATCAAGCTTCTCAGGATTGAAAAGGAAGGATTTGTGGATAATGTTTTCTCCTTCATAGATTTTTTCTGTGTTTGATAGATCTTCAATTTCATCAAATTCATGGTGTTGGAACTCTACTTTGGGAGGATCACGTGCTTTGAGTATGGTTCTATCAGGAAATGGTGGAGTCTTCAAGTCTAAACCTCTAGCTGTTTCAGCCCATGCATTCACAAACTCCATGGCACATAGTCCATCTTTCATGCAATGGATCATGTTTAGTCCCAATGTGAATCCGCCACATTTGAACTTTGTCACCTATAAAGAAAGTTCATGTAACATTTGTCATGGACAAATACTAAACTTTAAATTAAGGAAAATGTTAACGACTGTTTTAAAAACAAATTCTAGAATAAGGTTTCTAGTTTTAGTTATGTTAGTTTGGAGAGTTTAAATCTTAAAACTCCTAATTAAAATTTCTAAGGACCCTTACCTATAAAAAAAGTTTGTTCAACATTTTCTTTTTTTGGAAATACACTTAGCATCTTTGATTTATACATATGACCAACACATACATAAGACATATTTATGAGCCATGACGTTCAATTGTTCACAAATCATTTTCCTATGCAAATAATATTACCTCACGAAAGACCCTTGCTGCCATAAGAGTCAAGGCTGTCTTTAATAAGCTCACAAGTTTGCCGATAAATTTTAAATATTAGTCTAGTTACTAAGTTTTTATCTTTATTTTAAGCATTAGGTAGGACAAAGTAAAACATCACCATCATATATGAAAGAAAAAAGGAATAACATAACACATGGCATACACTTTTTTTGACAATACCACACTTTATACACTTAACATCTAACACGTGGGCATAATTGTAGGTCGTGATCTGCTAATTAATTTTTTCTACCTCATCATGTTGAAAAAGATAACACTTTCTCAAAAAGGGGTAAAACTACTACTTTGAGCATAATACCTATACACATTATACTTATATGTTTTAAAATAAATAGGGTTGCATAGGTTTTTATTCATGTAAATATACAAAATTTTGCTTTTAATCCATATAAAAAATTGGCATATGTCTATATATGTTTTTATAACAAAATTCTACGAGAAGGTTTAATCTCTGTTAAATTTAAATTTATTTTACCATCTTTAAAATTTTAAATTTTAAAATTAATTTTGTATACGTATCTGAAACCATATAAAAAATTCTTTCCCAAAAATTATTTTTTTAACATAAAATGAATCAAATATTAATTTTTAAAAGTTAAAAAGTTCAAAATAAAAGTAATGAAAATCTAGACCTAGAAATTATATTTTTAGCTCATTCTTTATGGCTGAATTTTTTTACAATGTTCTAAACATGTCTAGGAAAAGTAAATTTAAAATTTTAAGTAATTATACAAATTTAAATTTAGCAGGGACTAAAATATGCCAATTTTTTATGAGGATTAAAAACAAATTTCATATATTTATAGAGATTTTTTTTACAAATATATTTATAGAGATTGAAAACTTGTTTAACTTAAAATAAATTTTGTTTTAGTAAATATTTTTTTACCTTTCAAAAAACAAGTAAATATTTTTTAAAGCAAGTGTAGACTAGATTTTTCATATAATATTAATTAAATAATTTTAGTTTTGTATTAAATTAATATTTTGTTCCATTTTTAAATATCTCAATTCAAAAAACAAGTGCAGATAAGTTAATATTATTATAACAACAAACATTTTAAATTAGGGTAAATTTCATTTAATCAATAAATAGAAGTTATAATTTTTTTCTTATAAATAGACCCCAAAAATCATCAAAGTTTCGCTTATAATTAAAATTAAAATCGAAGGTAGTAAAGTTCAACTTCTATAATGGAACGGTGAATAATTGGAATAGGTGAACATGTAAAAGTAAAACAATATTAATCTTCAAACAAATTTAACATCACAACTAACTTTTTTAACTCCTTCATTTTACTCAAAGAGGTTATTATTTAGGACGTAAGTATTTCTACACAAACTGTTTTTTTTTTAAAGCTCAAATTTGTTTTACTCTTATAGTTTGATATAAGACTCCAAAAACACTATATTGGAATATGATTGGAGGATTATTTAAAACATACTTTTTTTATATATAATATTTAAAATATAATTATTAAACTATACATACATATATATGTGCATATACACACATAATTTATTGAGAACTTACTACTAGTATGTCATACCTGAACTGTCATAAGAGGCATCTCTAATATGTTCTTAGCACCTGGGGTATCATAAACCAGTTTCCCAAGCCTATGAGGATCTGGTTTTGTTAAGTCACCAACTTTATCTATATCACAATCTGCTTCAGCTTCAACAAAAACTGCACCTTCCCCAGTGTTATCCACTATCAACTTCCCTTCTGTGCTTATAATCAACTTTCCTGCCATAGGGTAATAAGGGACAAGAATCTTTGACAAAGCATCCTTGATCACTTGTGCAGCTTCTTCATTTCCTCTAGATTCTGATTTAAAGCAATAAATTGTGCGCATTGGAACTGCAATATTCTGGTCAAGGTTTGAAAGAAAGTAGAGTCCCTTTTCTGTTTCTTCCGCGGGTTGAACTCGAACCGGTTCTCCTTGAGTCACATGCAGTTGATCAATTGTAGAGATGTTTGTACTTGCCATTGATCACGTACTATAACCTTTGGATAAACACAATATGGAACTATTTAAAAGCATATAAATATATTTTGTGAAAGTTATGGAGAATGATATGCGTTGGGACGCTGTAGGAGTAGTAAGTCGGAGGTCTAGAATTTTGCTACTAAAAATTGTTTTCCACCTAAAAAATTAACGACTAACATTTATCATTGAAAAATATATGAATCTGTTAGTATGATAAGTTTTCATATATGAACAAAGTTAAAGAAGACATGCATGGCAATTGAGAAAATGGTATTGCTAAAAAAAGAATATGAAATAAGAAACCTAAAGAGGTAGATGACTATGTTTATGTACGTTCACCTGAATGTGCGGTGCTTGAAATGTTCGGTAGCAGAAAATATTATGAAGGATGTAATTATTTGTGTTTGTATTTTAATTTGGTTCTAGGGTCATAGAGGTTAATTATATATATAGGAACTAGGAAGAGATGAGAGAAAAGATTAAATGGGTCATACCATGCATTTCGTCTATAATTAATCAAATACAGCAAATTGACAGCGACTTATTTTTACGGCTATATTTTCATAGATTATACATGCAATTGTAACCAAAAAAAAAGATTATACATGCAATTAAATGACCAACAACCGTTTTTCCTAGACTTTTTAATTAAAAAATAGGTGAACAACAAAGTTTTTTTTTTTTGAGGGAAGGTGAACAACAAAGATATATTCTCTTGAAGGTTTAACGTGGCTATATTGTTGCCATTGAAATTCAAAAACAAAAACGATCATATGGAGAGGTGTCAATATCATAGAGGCCTTGAAGTTTTGGCCCCAGCCCACATATTAAGGGGGCTTGAAAATTCACAAGATTAAAAGGCCCACATTTATGCAAGCCCGCAAATAAAAAAATCAAAAGGCCCCAAACCCTAAAATTTCTATAAACATTTTTTTTTACCGAAAAAAAAACTTTTTGTTTATCGTAAAAAAAACAAATTTTGAAATAATTAATATGGTGTTTTTTTAGGCCCACAAATAAATAGATTTTATATTGGGTTTAGCCTCAAATAATTTTGAGAATTAAGGGGTTTTAATTTAGTGGGTTTGGTGGGGTTTTTTTTAGTGAACTTTGAAATTTGGGGCTCTATTGAGTTAGATTTTGGTCATATGATTCATATGATCCAAATCTAACTCGAACTGTTTGATTTGAGTGTTTAGTAATTAGTACGAATAATGCATACATGATTTTAAATCGTGGAACACACTTGTTTAAAAAAGAACGTAATTTAACTATTATTTTAAATCATGTCTTATCCCTCGATGAGTCGACCACCAAACTGAAACCAACTTGTTTTTCATTAGCTAGGTTAGATTGATTCAAATTTTTATGCATAAAAAAGAATAACAACAAATTTTTTACTCAACTCAACCTAATGATATTTTTAGATTTGATAACTAGCTTGATCGAAATTGATTCAACCCAACTCATATACACTCATACTTGAAACAGCGGGCAAAACTATAAGAGATCATTGATTTTCTTCTAATTTGTTTTTTAGTTACTACTTTTTTTTGTTTACCATATTATAAAAACGAAGTTTTCACCATCGTTTAGCCATGATTAATTTTTGTCAGAGAACATATAGGACATAGAAGGTTGATTCTTCCCTCTCAACCGAATTTTCTCCATACATAAAATTGATCGAACCCTTGACCACTTGCTTAAGAGGCTCGACCATTTGTATCAATTCATTGTTAATTTCTTACTATATTTTAAGTGAGAGGATCCATAAAATCCAACACCTAAAAATGTTGTTTTAAAATGCGATGTCAAATTATTTTTTATGTGATTATTCTTGGTTTAATGTGGTGACCCCTCCGACTTTCCTCATGAGTCATGACCCAACATAGTTGTTCGTTTTCTCTCTTCCGAACTGATGTCTATGCCCAACGGTCTATGATGTTGAAATAAGGTGTTTGAAATCATGTGATGTTTTTTATTTTATTGGGTATTCTTCATGAATTATTTGGGTATTCAAATCTTGTGGTGTTAGTATAACATTGTAAGTTCATGGCGATTATTCTCTTTTTTAAAAAGTTACAAATAGAATGAGTAATAAAACAACCTGCCAGAAAAGGTGGCAGTTTTTTCTTCAAAAGTGTGGGAAACCTAACATTTACCGGCCAATAATTATCGTTTTTTGTAGTTGCCGGTTATAAAGTGACAACATTTTTGTCAAAGAAAACAAGAACAACATTTACAATCAGAGTATGACGTCTTTTATTTTGACAAATTATCAAAGCCTCACCGAACATTAAGATTTAGTTTAACAAAAACTACAATTAAATGTTTTTTTTTTTTTGTGTTGACAAGGCAATCAGACGATGACGAATATTATTCACTAGTTGAGGATCTATATATATACACCCTCTGGTTATCATTGTAAGCAAAAAAACTAGTTTTAAGATTCATCGAATGAATGATGTATTTAATCTATAATAATAACTTGATACATTATTTATTTATTGAATCTCAAAACTAAAATATATTACAATTCTTTCTTTAAAAAAAATAGAATTATAATTGACGGTTCCAACACTTAACCCTCCTTTTAAACTCCTTTGAGTGTCACCACCAAAAAAAAAAAACTTCTTTGAGTGTCCAAACTCAACCAACCGAGCCATCACTTGGGAACAAGTTTAATTGAATTAATATATTGTACGCATGATATTGTAAGCAAGAAATAAATATAAAATTCATATCCCACCCAGTTAGTTGAAGCATATTGATCAGAAATTTTAAGTAGCACCGGATGAAGTATATAAATGAATTTTACTTGGTTGATTTAACAAGACATTGACTTTGTGATTTGCAGCAAGTCACTAATATAAATATCTATTTATTTTATGGAATAATTTTGAGACATTGAGCCAATACTCATCCACCTATAATATTTGTTTTGGCTTTTTTAAGACAAACCTCTAAGTATACGTCTACAGGCAACAAAAGAAAAAAAAGTCAGGCAAATCTCAAGGATATGTTATCCTCATCAAACAGCCTCATGCAATCAATCCATAATACGTAATTCTATTAATTAAATGACATAAATTAAGAATCTTTTCTTCTAGAAGAAGTCAATTAAGAACCTTAATAGTAGTATTAATATTGTTTTTCTAAGTGTATATTTGAAGAGATATGATTAATTTACTATTTCATCATAGTACTATTTTTATTTTAGTGAACAAACACTAAAAAACTTCTTTTAAAAAAATAATAATCTTTAAATTAATTAATATAAATATCACTTTTCTATAATTCATAACAAAAGGACCCTTAATCTTTGTGTTCAAACTCTTTAATTTATTTTATTTCAGAAAAATGAGTGTTCTGATTAAATTAGATTTTTTGGTAGCTTTAAAAAAAACTAACTATTGTTGGCAAGTGTGGTGGGTGGAAATATATATTTTTTAATAAATGTTTTTTTTACATGACAAGGACATTCTTGTTTTCATATCTTCTTTGGCACAAGGACATTCAATTGAAGGTATATGAGTTTGTTTGGCGTCTTCTCAAAAATCGGTTTCCTACCAAAGACAATTTATTTAGGTGAGGTGTCCTTAATCAAGAATCTCGACTTTGTGTGTGCGGTTGTGGGGCTTCATAATTGGCTAATTTCTTCAACAACATTTGACAGCATGTTCGGCATTGGATTGGTTTTTATGAAAAAAATCTAAAGCAGAACATGTTGCCAAATATTGTTGAAGAGGGCAGTGCACGTGTGTAATTGTGTGAAAGAGAGGTGTTACATTAGGTGTAGTTGTATGTAGGAATTACGGAGATCAAATGGGAGGGTAAAGTTTTTGTAGGGAATTACGGAGATCAAATGATTTTGCGCACTAGGTATTGTTGCATGTAGATCTGATGCTAAAATTGTTGTGATTCCTTCATCAGGTGACTCAGTGACAGAACTGATATGAAAGTGGAAGGGAGGCCTGGGCACGTTCACATGGGTAAGATAGGGAAGTCTTGGAACATGGTAAACAGAAACTGTTTTTGTGCAGCGTGAAAGTTAAGCATATAGTCTCATAAAGATGGTACTGGAAAACAGTAAAGATATAGAGGAGCAATTGGTGGTTGAAATACACAATATCGGTATATGTTTGGGCACATGGATAAGAAGAAAAAAAACCTATGCTGAGATAGAGGTAGATCATTCTGTATTTTTCAAACGTTGAACGGACGTACCAATGGCACTGTTTATGCTATTTATGTTGATTAAGTCTTGTTTAAAAAAACAATCAATTCCCAATCAACAAACAAAAATGAGAACAATAAAAATACAAACAGCAATCAGAAGGCAAAAGAACAAGCATCTCAAATATTAAAAAAAAAAACAATTAATTCCCAATAAATAAATTTAACATTGCTCTAAATTAGAAGGCAATAATAATGTTTACATGCAGGTGCAAAACAAACTATTCAACATGAAAAATAAAATGACAAATCTGTAATAAAGGGGAGCGGGTTACATCTAAATATGGTACAGAGCACGATCCTAATTTAGAGCATCTATCATAGAAAAGGTCACAGCTCAAACCAAATATACCTACCAAAGCTTTAACCTGTATAGACAGCTAACAGGAGAATGAAAATAAAATTTAGCTGTGGGATGACCCACAAGATTCTATTTTCTGCAGTAACTATTTTTCAATCTAAAATTACTCTTCATCTTCATCACTGGCATCGCCATCGCCATCTTTACCCGCATCGACATCCCCATCGCCATCACTATCAGCTTCTTCCTCACCTTCATCTTCCTCATCAGACATATTATTAATTACATCTGTGATGATATCCTTCACCTCTGCTTTTCTATGCATTAAATCAAGGCCAAAATGTTTACCTGTCAACATTTAATTGCAAAATAACTTAGTTCAAGAAATTATTCCCCCTGAAGGAAGAAATTTTATCAGGAAAAAGATTGTACCAAGTTGGCGGAGGATATCACACAAAGTTGCCTGCATCAAGACATATTCAAAATATAACAAGTAAAATTAGAAATTAGAAATTTTCGAACCTGCAAACTGATAATGAATTGCACAGAAATATTACTCACCTTATTGAAATCTACTTCCTTAAGAATCTCAACTACAACTGCGTGCATGTCCTGCCTACTCGGCTCTACCTTGGTCTTCTTACTACTTTTACCTTTACCTACAATTGGCATCAGAAAGAACTAAGCAAGCAGGATAAGATTTAAAAACGACAAAACCATATTTAAAGGAAAAATATAATCCAAATAATTAATCTAGTTTTTTATGACTTGTTCAGAATAACAAAAAATTAGGGGCGAACAAACAGGGACAGTTCAGCATGGCAACTAAAGGTTTAAAAACTGTGGACCAACCAGTAGACTAACAAGTACCCCTTGATTAAGCATTGAAGTCTATAGAGCACATCATCATCAAACATAAAGAGGGAGAATGTAATCAGTGCACCTTGATCCTTAACTGGAGCCTTTGCAGTTTTGCTTGCAGCCTTTCCTTTAGTATCTTGCTTTTCCTTTCCAGTTTTCTGTATCTTGGTTGCAGGTTGATCTGACTTGGAAAGAGAAGCAGAATCCTGCTCAGTAATGGACTTTTTTGGTATTGATTTTTTTGGAGTTTTTTCACTGCTTTTGGCAGCTTTCGCAGAGGTCTTCTTAACAGATGTGGATTTAGCTTCAGCTTTGGCAACTGAACCCTCCTTCACAGATTTTTTGGAAGTACTCTTGTGAGCCTTTGGTGTATCTTCCTCTCCCTCTGATTTAACCACCTCGTTATCACTTCCATTATTTGCCACTGCAACATCTTCATCTTCTTGGGACTCATCTTTTGCATCAGAAAGTTCAGCTTGGTCATCCTCTTCAACATCGGAAGGCTTTCGCTTTTTTCCAGATTCTGAAGTTTGCTTTTTCTTCTGGACGAAGATAAAACATAAAAGTGATTAAAAAAAAACATTTTAAGCATATCACTTATCACACACTAGAAAAATACACAAATTCATAACCGAAATCCTCCAAAGGAAATAAAAGAAGGATAAAGTTGAAGAAAGAAATGTAAGAAGCTGCAGAAAGAACTGTAAATTATTTATTCGCTAAAATGAACAGGGTTCTAATTAAAGTCAATCAGGTAATAGTTTGTGTTAACTTTTACAAAACACAAGCTTTAAAAGAAAATGAAGATATCTCCATACAAATTGGTATCAGAGTCAAACGCAAAGTTAACTAACTTAACAAAAAAATACATTTGTTAGGAAGAGGAATGCTAGCAACACTCACTTTTGAACACTCTCTCTAACACTCACTCTTTTATTGGTTTAAATCATTGTGAGTATACACTTTGGAAATAGAACCCACACAAAGTGGTGGGACATGCATGAATTTCATCCAATAAAAG
>Ga0228711_1011803_pt1 | contig 10949 bp, 5 predicted proteins | sample MedpolnodulmetaG_2_FD_177996 | JGI IMG/M metagenome (GOLD analysis project Ga0228711, IMG submission 177996) | Root nodule microbial communities from Medicago polymorpha collected in Santa Monica, California, United States - brown nodules | ecosystem: Host-associated > Plants > Roots > Nodule...
CAAAAAAAAAAGAAAATAGTATCTGCTAAATAATTTATATAATTATTTTCTTGTAGCACTTTCGAATATTATGATGTGAATGACTAGTATAGTCACTTTTTGTTTTGTTTTGATGTGTACATCAATATAACACTTCAATAGCATTAAACTGTTTAATAACTAACTTTTATCAAACATATTTTGATGAAATCATTGTTGAACTTGTGCTAGGTTGCTCATTCTCAATAAAAGTTTTATTATTAAAAAAATATAGGTTAGTGAGATCTGTAAAATATAAATAAATTTCAAATATTTAAAATGCGTTAAGATTAACGTCTTAATCATTTTTTCCAAAAATAAAATAAAATTGAATAAGGATATCATATACGGTTTCATTTTAACAATGAATTTTGTAAAATTTGTATATTTATGTATGTATTTATATAATATTTAATATAGTTATTCAAAGGGTAAATGATAATCTTTAATCTAGAGGTCCCTTCAATTCCACCTTTTATTTGCGGAGCTTAGAAGCTACGTTGAGCACTTGATAAGAAAATAATAGTTTTTTCTATTAAAGATGAAGAATATTTGCTTCCATATATGACTGATCATGAGGCTATGTCATTTCTCCAAAAACTAATCAATTATTGTGTATGCAATGCAAATGCATGCATGGTGATGACAATACGGTCTGTCTAATTAGCATTCTTGCAGTGGAGGACATTACCTAGCTAGGTGTGTCTATTTTCTCACTTTCAAAAGTTACATGGGAAGTAGGATATGATTAAACAAGCAAGCAATGATATATCTTCTGAAACCTAACTGCGTTTCCAAGAGGCTCACGGTGAAATAACATGCATGATGGTCATGTCTGCACATCATATATTAAATTTGTTTATGAGAATTGATAAAGTAAACACACGATTGAACACATACGGTATATTCTTTTTAAGAGGAACATGGCTTTTTAAAATATTATTATATTTGATTTCTTAACCATGGTTCTTGGTTTAACATTTTTCTTTAATTCACTTCGTTTTTTATGCAAGAGCAATAATGGCTTGTTATTGCATACGGTGGGGCAAAACCTGTGTCCAAATATCAACCCTCTATGTTTATATATATGGTATTTAGGAGAAACTTGACTCGTTATGACATTTTTTATTCGTTGCAAGAATCTTTGTGTGGATAGTGGTTAGAGCTCCCAGAGTCGGAAGTACATCTTATTGTAACATGTCTGTTTCTCGAGTCTATTTGGTACACAATCTTTACGTGATTTGGGGTGTCGACGACACTTTTGAAAGATTTGTTTGTGTTCTTACAAAGCTTTAGTTGTCCTTTATGAAATGAAAAAGGTCTCTTGCTTGGCATGTAGATCTATTTGGAAGACAAGAAATGACCTTATCTTTGAGTCAAAGACAATCTCAAGTGAATAGGTGGTGGATTCGATCAAAAACTTGTCCTGACAATGACATTTAACAAAGAATTTAGGGATCCCGTACTTATTCTATAAATGACTCACTTTACTACTAGATTGTATTCTTAGATAATGGTAGGAGTATGGGGTTATTGTTTTTATTATTTTAGTGGGTAGGGTACTCCTTGTTCTTCATCTATTGTTGAAGGTTAAGTACCTTTTGTCGTTTGTTTTACATATTTTTTTAATGAAATTTCTTCAGCTGTTGTTAAAAAAAACATTTTTAATCAAAGTGAATTTTAAAAATCTTACAATTATCTATTATGGTTTAGAATACGAGCCTATTAGTCCTTTTGAAGGGGTTGATGCCTAGGGTTTAGTGTGTGTTTGTTGCCTGTAAAGTAGAGTTTGATCATTTACCTCAAAAGCCAACCCATCCATTTATAGTAGTTGCTCTAGGGATTTGTCCTCTTATGGTCTTCCCAATAATTGCCTTGGCCTAAATCCATAGAAGGTGGGTGTCCTGAGGAATATTTTGCCCTACAGGCCAATGATTGGACATCACTAAGGGCAGGACATTGGTCGGCCTATCTATATGTTCCCATCTTTGGATTGTGTCTAACCTAGCCAGTATGTAGGTCTTATACCCTTAGCACGACCGTTCGTTACTCTATGCACTCTTTGATGGGGTACCAAGCCATATGTACATAATCCAAGCATTGAGGCCGATAAGGTGAAGTCTCTCTGAGGGTTGTGAGTTTTTCCAAGTGATTCTTCCTCTAAAGTGGGGCACCTACCTTCAAGCACCATACAACACCCCCGAGCGCCAAAATCGATAAAGCAAAAGTGTTCTCTGAGTTATCATGTTTGGTGGTCTTTCTCAAACAGTTTTGATTAGGATCCATTAGCCTAATATGGTGTTCCCCCTTCTCCTACCTATCCCTCCACACCTTTGTATATGGGAAACCAATAAAATGTCGTTCTATATCTTGTCGGTTGATCGGTCTTACCCCTTTTTGTTTCACACGATCGTTACAAATCTACCAATCTTAGCTCACTGTTTCTTTTATCTGGCATTTATGTCTCCTCCTACTCAACCCCTTTCATTTATATCTTATGGCTAGTGGTTGTGGGTATCTTAATTTTTCCGTGCTTCTAATTAGTTCTTGGACATCCTGATTGGTTAATTGGGTGACGTTGGTTCAACATTCTCTCTTGTATAAGGAGGGTTTTCCTTCTTATTTCGCAACTTCTTATTTTTCACCTTACCACTTTGTATGCCTCACCTTTTTTTTAGTCTTTCGTGTGGTACCTTTGGTCCCTCATGAATCTTAGACCTTTGGATTGTGGTCTTGAAGACCTTGTTCTCAAGAGATGTTTGAACTATTCCAATGGTCTTGCTCTTTAATCCCCAAAATGGCGAAGATGCCTAAAGTTACAGATACCGATCGGACACCACCTTTTTTTTTTCTCTTGTTAACAATCATCATTTGGTTGCATCATTATCTTGCTTTCCCATTCCAAGGTTTTGACTACTCCACGTCATATATAGCTATTAAGACAATCCCTTTACCAATTCCTTTTATCCTCCCTAGAGTATTGTCATCGTTGTTATCTATAGAGTTTAAAGAAAGACGTTGTGAATGTCGACATCACTCCCTTTTATACAAACGAGAGACATTCTATGCTCCATACAATTGTAGTTCAACCAACCAGGAAGAGTTATTTGGCTACTGCCTCATGCGCCCCTACGTGTGTACCCATGCCCTCCACGCATGGTTTACGGGCAAAAACCCATGTTTGCTTGTTTTTCAAGTTGGATAGGTGAAAAAAGCTCAGTTTTCTTCTCTTAACCCCTAAGTAATGATGCACTATAAATAGAGACCATTGCATACTCTTTTATTCATTCAGAAAACTAGCGGTATAGGGTAAGGGTCAAATATCGAGCTTTAAGGCAGATGATATACATCCTCCTCTTATTCTTTCTAGGGTATGTTTTTCTATTGTTTTGTAATGATGTCGGTTGCCATGTGCAACTAAATCTCTTTGATTAGGATTCCAGGATGCCATATGTGTCGTTAGATCCATTCTTCTCCTCCTTCTATATGTCAGACTGTCGTCAATGTTTATCTTAAAAATTCTTTCTATCTAAGCTAATTGCTTGAGGACAAACAATAGTTCAAGCAATGTAGAGTTAGATAACTCAATAATTTATAGTATTTTAGTTATGTTTTATTTAATAAACAAGTACTTTTATTTAAGCTTTAATTTTTTCTTTACTTTTGCTTCTTATATTTTTAATAAATAAGTAAGTATAGGAGTTACATGAAGTAATGGTGCAAAAAGGTGGCAAACCCTTCAGTGTGATGCCTTATTGACCAAGACCAAAGTCAATCAAGGCCACTTTGAATGATAAAAAAGTGGATTATAACTCAACAACACATCGGATTTTGCAAGATTAAGTTCAAAAAATGTCACCGAATGATGGGAGAATTCAAGTGATCAAGCCATTCAAATTAAAGCTATTACGATCAACCGTAATGAGTGGCTATGATCGTAACAACTCAATAACTTCAATTTTGGTGGCACTTGATTGAACTTTTTGTATTTGTAATTTAATCTATGACTAGTGATGTTATGCATGGATCTTAGAATGCCAAACCTATAAATAAACTTAGTCTTGCTTTGGTTTGTGATCGAAATTGGCAAGTGTACAAAATCGTAACAAGTAGTCGTTCAACTTAGCAATTAGTAAAACTTATTTTAAAAAGTGAAATTAAAAAAGAATTAAATTGAGTTGCAGGGTTTAATTGCCCTGCCCAATGCGAGATTAAGTTTGTAATTCAAATTATTAACACCGATTAGGGAATCCTTGAATCCCCCCTTTGTCTTTGTTGGAATTAACTTAAAAAACAATCACTTATGTGGTGTCTACTCATGATTTATTGAAACTAAGGTTTAAAAAATTCATTAAAACATCTTACGACAACACATGTTCCGAGTTAACCTAGTTATACTACGATGTTCCCCAAAGTAGAGAGTAGAAAACATTAGATTTCAAACTTAAATATCATTAACATAATTATGAAACAAGTAATTAGAACAATCATACACGGATAAAGAATTTCAGGTTGTCAATCCTAATTTTTATTAACGGATCAATTTTCAAGATTACGATATGGATATCTCTTTTGAAAAAGGCTTAATTACACTTTTGGCACCATAAGTTTTCCAAAGTTGTGATTTTCGCCCCTTAAAAAAAACAACTCTTTCCAGGCCCCCTAAGTTTACTTTATGTTGCAATTTTGTCTCTCCATGCCAATTTTGACCCAGTCAACGGACACGTGTGTATTTTTTTTTTAATTTTAAAAAATAAAAAAAAATATTTTTGTAATTATAAAAAAAAGTTGTTTTTTTTAATTACAAAAATAAAATAAAAAATGGTTTTTTTAGTTACAAATTTTTTTTTTGTTTTTTTCATTACAAAAAAAAATTAATTACAATATTTTTTTTTGTTTTTTTGTTATTACAAAAATTAAAAAATACAAAAATATGTCCACGTCAGCGTTGACTTGGTCAAAATTGGGCTAGGGGGCCAAAATTGCAACAGAAAGTAAACTTAGGGGGTCTGAAAAGAGTTGTTTTTTTTAAGGGGCCAAAATCACAACTTTGAAAAACTTAGGGGGCCAAAAGTGTAATTAAGCCTTTGAAAAAACGTTAAGAACAGACAAGACCTAATTTAAATCGAACACAAGAAAAGTATAACTGAATGAAAACTTTATTAACTGAATCAAAAAAATAAGAACGGGTTCATCTCAGAACCCTAATCAAGAGGTTTAGTTGCTCATGGCAACATACATCATAACAAAACAATAGGAAAATATACCCCCTAGAGCGAACAAGAGTAGGATGGAGATTCTATCTTGAAACTCTGATGCTTGACCCTCGACTTGAACCACTAGCTTTATGAGTGAAAAATAATATGTGTAAGGGTCTCTATTTATAGCATACAATTATTTAGGGTTCAAGAGAAGAAAATTGAGCTTTTTGCACCGATCCTGCTTGGAAAACAAGAAAATTATTGTTTCTGGCCGTATCTGTGTGCATAGGTGCATGAATGGTGTGCATGGGTGCATAACCACTTCCTTGTGCGCAAATGCACAAGGTTTCATGCGCAGGGGCCCATGAGGCAGCCCCTCCCGCGCGAATTCTACAGTTTTTGACCCTTTTCGTTTGTTTTCCGTCTTGCAATGCCTTGGAACTTAAAATGATTTTTCTTCACTTTGCATTGTCTTCAAGAACCTTCTAAGAACTATTGACTTTAATTTTCATATCCTTGATCCTTTACGTGATGTCTTGATTTGTCGATTGACATGATTTCTCAATACAAAATAGTGAAAACACATATGGAGTTGCATGATCTAGGATAAAAGTGAATTACAACGACTCGAGTCAAAACAATACAATATGTTCCTCAAACCATTGACAACTCCTACAATTCTCAACTTATTTGTCTTCAAATTCAAAGAAAAGTACTAAAAACATAGCCAAAATTATCATATGATGCTCCGTCATCAGTTGGGCACTTACCACTTACCACAAAAAGATATATTGTTTTTGCATTTTCATTAGTTTTTAATAAGGTTTTCTTGTTTTAACTTTGTTTACTTTATTTATTTTGTTTAGGTAGCTCATTCTTATGACAAGTGAGTTGTTTGTTTGTTTGTCTTGGGGTCATGGAAAATAATCTTATGACAACCTTTACATAAATCCAATTTCTTTTGTTTAGTAAATGCATTCACTTCATATAGCTTTATCGTGTTTTTATCAAAATTTAGGCAATCTTTCGATAAATGAAAATGAAAGAAAGATTGATGGAAATATAACACTAGACAAAAAGTTTGAAGCATGAGAATAACCTCAGATCTTTTGGAGTGTAAATGGGTCGCATTAACATCAATACCATGAGAATAGGGAGCCATGTTAATGAGGCACTTCTTTATTTCTAGAAATAGAATATTGATAAAAAAAGAAAAAGAAAGAATATCTTATCCTTAGCCGTGTGCATATAAAAGGTAAAGGAAATGGATAGAATATGGATTATTCGTTGTAATATTGAACTCCAACCATTCAAATGTTTATTTATCATCGCATATTTGCAAAATATTTTCCATGAAATCCTAAAACATTCATCTTATAAAGTTCCAAAAACATATTTTAATTGTATACTTAAGAGAAGAGCTACAACGAGTCTTGCAAGTCCCTGTGATTGATATTTTATTACGACGATAAAATCGTGCACTTGTGGAGATATCACGGGGAAGAGCACCTGTGGAGATACTTTGACACTAATGTTAATGAGGTCCCAAGATGTTTTGAGATTTTTTAGAATGAGAATGTTTTCCTTTTTTCGGTGTGGAACAATCTATTGTACACCGCGGTTATATCAGTTTTACTCTTATGGCTCGATGGTCGGACAACTGATTGATCACGTGAATAGCTTAGATGTGATCTGATCTTACTATCTAATGTGTCACAGTTCTTCATCGATGTTTGTGGTCCACAACTGTAAATTAGAACCTTATTGTGTCTAAGAATATGGGATAATCGATTTTGGATCATAAAGATCAAATTAGTTCATCTCCTTCCAACTACTCTTTCCTTCTCCCTCCTTCCACAATCTCCCTCTCTCTTCATTTCGCTCTTGTTCTTCTTATCTTTCCTCTCTCTTGATCTTCTTTTTAAAGAAAAATAGACACAAATTATAGAGGGAAAACATAAGTGAAAGAAAAGGAACCACATCCGGGCGAAGCGGGAAAGATATATACATGAATATTGACAAAAATAAATGCAACAAAGCATATATAATTTCCATCCTTCCCATCCATTGTCATATCTACATGTACTAAACATTTCTGAAAGATGGATATATGTGTACACACGTTATAAGGTAATATTTCAAATATCAATTGATTTGGAAGCATTGTTGACCAAATGTTAGTGGGATGGAAGTACCCTCCTATAAATTACAATATCACATGGCACTCCTATCTTAAAGGCCAAAAGTGAAGTACCGTGCACACGAATCTGACAAATTTTAACCCCCATAAGCCATGCAATATTCCTCTCGGTTTCCTCAATTTACAGTTATCCCCCACACTCTCACATGCATGGACTGACATAGCCACTCATTATAACACATGCACATGCAAATATAACACTAACTAAATAGTACACCTCTCCCCCTCTCTCTCCCTCCCTCTCCTTAATTTTCTCTCTCATGGTTTTGGTAACACTTCGAACAAAATATAATTCCTTCCCTCTTTTCCCTTTTAATGCCTTTTCTTAATAGTCAATGGTCAATTTGCTAGCTAGAGGTCAAAATTGAAGAAGTAGAAAGTGAAGCTAGCTAGCCATAGGGATCCGGCTCAAAAATATTCTTCATTCATATAATTGGGATATTGATAACCGTTCAATACATATTAGAAGTCTAAATTCAATCTAATATTTTGAATTATATAAAAATATTTGTTTGTCTGATTTTAATCACACGACCACCGATGTTTCAACTGTATAAATGTGGATCACTATAATGCAGATAACTTAAAATCCTAACAATAATAGTAATTTTTGTTGGATTTAGATCCTTCGTGTTGTCCATTGATGCTTAATCTCAACCATTCTCTCACTCTCTTCTTTATTATTTTTTCTTTTATGAATCAATCAACCATTAAATTAAAAAAGGAGAGATGGTTGAACTAAAAGTTCATGATAGAATCCATATCCATTATCATTGTAGTAATTGGGCCTCACTCTCTTTGTCTTGTATGTGGATGGATCATGGAATATGAATTGGTGATGATGATCGTATTGATGATGGCATAATGACGGTATTAAAGTTGATTACTTATTTTCATAGCAATATATAAAAAATAAAAATAATCGCCCACTCATAATCTATAAGAGTGGGAAAAAGACACTATAGCTCTAGCTAACCCACTTTCTCTAATGGGAACATGTACATTGCAAACGTTATCATTGTATTGGTCCCCTTCCTTTAGTACCATGCTAATATCAAAATCACATATAGCATATGGAATCTTGTTACAATTACTAAAAGTCATAGACTCATGGTAGCATCCCATGCATGATTATTACGTATTCGCACAAAACCTTCGTACACATTTTTGCTTTCAAAGCCAAAATAGTTTATTTTTTCGCCTAGACTATTAATTATTATGCTTCTTTTTTTTTTTTTATGAATATTTGCAGACTCTTTTTAAGCACTTATGGAGGAATTTATGTTTAACTCAATTAATTAATGTGATGAAAAAAAAATGGAAAATATATAAGAAGTTTAAAACAATTAAAGTGACAAACTCATTATGGAAAATAGAAAAAAGAAAGGTAGAGAAAAGGCAAAGTGAGAAACACAAAAAAGACAAACTCCTAATCTGGAGTTGTTTTCAGCGCCAACTTTTTTGGCAATAAACTTGTGATTGGTTGAGATTATAATATTTTAAATTAACTACTTACGTTTCAGTTGGTTTTGTCCACACTTTAAGATATATATTAAAGATTTGTACTTCTTGTGAAAATATATACCTTATGATTACAATGAAGAATTTTAGGTGACAAAGTGGCGATCCATCGTTTTACTTTTTGTTTTATAAATTAACGTGGTGCATCACACCTTATATTTTATTTTATGCTATTTTTTTTTAACGACAAAATTTATTAACAATTATGTTTCTGCACAAGACATAGACGAAACACCAGAAAGAAAATCATAACAACACTAATACTAACACACACCAAATTAAGGGCTACTATCAAAACCAATAAGAAATCTAACCCTAAAAACAAGTCAAAACCAAACCCTGCCCTTTCTCGCGAGTGACCACATAAATAAAATCCAATCTCCTATCGACTGTTGATCACCATAACCCCAACAATAAACCATTTAACTGATCAAAACCCTAAAAACAAAACCTCGACTTCTAAATCAGTCTCTAAAATATTTTGTGACCGATTTAGAGACCAACTTGTAGTTGGTTAAAAAAGCCAAGATACCGGTCTCTAAATCGGTCTCTACGGTGACTGATTTATCTCAATCTCTAAAGTGGTCACTAAACATCATGTTTCTAGTAGTGAACACCTGAATAATATTGTTCCAACACTCCTTCGAATTCCACCACCACTCGACCTCCGGTCTGCCGGAGAAGTCACAATAACAAGCCAAAAGACTTGAGTCAAGAAACTGACTCCCGATCTCGAATCAAAATCTATCGGCCCACCAAACTCTAGAAACAAATCACTAATGCACCCCTCAACACCCGATCTACCGAAGAAAACACCAAAACAAGCCCAAAAATTTGAAAATAGAGACTAACTTTCGATCTCAAATCAAAAGCGATCGGCCCCCCAGAATCTAAAAAACAAATCTAAGGCAACCGACTGTCGTTAGGTGGATGGTAGCACAAACAAAGCAGATCATGAAGAGGCCAAATGAAGACCCAAAACTGACACAAGCTAACGAAAGTGGAGTTAGACACATATCTAAGATCACACATGAGCAAACACCAAAAGAAAACCAAAGACCAAACCCCCAAACATAAACAACCCACCCACTCCTCAACATCATCGCCACAACCAAAACGTCACTCACACGCAAAAAGAACCCCGTTAACAAATTAATTAAAATTTACTTTGCTGTCAAACTTTTTAGCCTGTAATTTAGTCCTTTGGACGTATATGTGTAATTGTTATTGTTATTAACGGAAATACAAACACTAATAGGGTTGTATACATTAACCATTTAAACTTTAAAAATTGTTTCATCCAAGAATCTAACTAAGATTCTCCTTAACACTTTTGATGAAATTCATTAACCACTAAAGATTAAACCAATTGATTGATTCGTTTTTCATATTTATTTTTTTGAGGGAATCGACGTTTTTCATATAAGTATATACATGTCACAACACTACAAGAAATATGGTAATTAGCCAGGGGCAGAAGCCCTGGCAAAATGCAAAAAGCCTTGTCAAATGGACGTTTGCCAGGAGTTTTGCCAGGAGTAGAATTACCAGCAAATCTACTCATCGCAAATGACCTTGCCAGGGGTTTAGCTCCTGGCAAATTGCGTGGGGCACATTCTGACGCGTGCAGACTGTTCTGACCCACTTTTCAGAGATCAAATCAAAATCTGAAAGGAGATTTGCGAGGGGTTAACCCCTGGCAAAATGCGCACGAATTTTTTTTTAAAAAACGTTTTTTAATTGTTTCAAAAATCAAAATATAAAATTTAATAATTAAAATAATTTTAAAGTTGTGGAACATTTATAAATTATCCTTCAATACAGCAGCAATACAAAACTCTAAACATTTATAAATTTTATACCAACGACCCGCTTCTGCAACATTCTTAGAACAAACTCTTTCAACATTCTTCAAACCGTGAGACTAACATGCATTTTCACTTTAACCCCTGCAAATATAGAGCAAATATTTGAAGCTAGTACTTGAGGAATAGAAATAAATACAATGG
>Ga0228711_1011812_pt1 | contig 10939 bp, 6 predicted proteins | sample MedpolnodulmetaG_2_FD_177996 | JGI IMG/M metagenome (GOLD analysis project Ga0228711, IMG submission 177996) | Root nodule microbial communities from Medicago polymorpha collected in Santa Monica, California, United States - brown nodules | ecosystem: Host-associated > Plants > Roots > Nodule...
CTTACTTTTCTTTTTTAAATTACAGACACTACAAAATGATTTTTTAAATCAATTAAGTGTGAATGAACTATTATATGATCATTAATCATGATGTTTTTTTAAGTTTTTATTAAATAGGCTTAATTACGGTTTTGGCCCCCTAAGTATCCAAATGTTGTGATTTTGGCCCCCTAATAAAAATAACTACTTTTGAGCCCCCTATGTTTAGCCCCTTTTGCAGTTTTGGCCCCCCAGGCCAATTTTGACTCAGTCAACGCACACGTGGGAATGTTGCTCAAAGTGATCGCTATTGACTGGGGGGCCAAAACTGTAATTTTGCAAATGTTGCAATTTTGGCCCCCTAAATATATATCAAGGTATATACTTAGCCCTCCAAAGCCTTCCCCTCCAAAACAGACCCTAAGGCTTTGTTTGGGAGTTTGGAGGGGAGAGGAAGGGAAGGTTTGGAGGGGTGGAAAATATGAGGGAAAATGGAAAAATCTTTCAAATTTTTTAAAAGAGTGGTTTTTTAGAGAATGATAAATTAATGCATATGATTACTATATTTTTAACTTTAAAACTATTATAACAACATAGATTAAATGTGAAAAATCCATACAAACCCTCCTTTAATACAATTTTTGAGTTCCCCAAATGAAGAGGGTTTTGTATTATGAAGAAAAGTTAACCCCCCCAAAGCCCTCCCCTTCCATTTTCCTCTATTTCTTCCACTTGCTCATTCCTTTTCTCCTAAGCCTTCCCCTCCAAACTCGCAAACAAAGCCGAAGTTTCCTCACTGGAATAGAATGTTATTGTGTTTCAAGTCAGTAGATAACATTCTCCAGGTTTCCCAACAAGTTTAAAAAATTGAAGGGGATATAAAAATTGGTTGGGTGATTGGGGTGGAGGAGTTAAGGAGCGGAGTGATAAGGAGGCTAAACAAGTTAAACATATACCATTCTGTCTCAACTTAATCCTTCGAAATAAAAGTTAAACACATCATGATAAAAAATATATCATTTTTCCATACAAACTTACCTCTGATATAATATACATGTCAGATGACCAAAGACCTAAGGTTGAACTTTAGGAAAGGAAGGAGTGTAGTATGGGGCAATTGAGTTAAGTGGAAGCAATTAGGGAAGTGTAAACTTGTGGAAGGGGAATTGATGGGAGCTCTATTGCACCGACACTTCTGATTGAAGCTGTGTCCTGATGTCCGACACCAACACTTGTGATTACATTAAATTATGTCATTTTCTCAAAATTTTATCGGGTGTCCATGTCTGTGTCCGTGCTTCATAGGATGGGAGAGAACTAGGTCTCTTGAATCCTAGACAACCCCTGTGATTGTGTTTTGCTCTTTAAATTTTCTCCAGTGCTTAATTATGATATCACCCTGATACTGCTAGGTCAGTAGAGGTAAAAATACATACAATATTTTCAGCTTTGCATGCCTAATCTAGTTTACATGCGTTAAATATACACAACACAGTTATGATATCACCCTGATACTGCTAGGTCAGTAGAGGTAAATACATACAATATTTTCAGCTTTGCATGCCTAATCTAGTTTACATGCGTTAAATATACACAACACAGAGCTGATTATTATTTTATGGATGTCATTATACTTACAAAGCTGCTAGTCAAATCACATAGCCTCAAAGAGCTTACCATCGTAACATGTCCTTTCAAGACAAAAAGAAGGCCCAGTTAGGGAAGTTTACCTTTGGAAAACTCATGGTGAAAGGAACTGAAAGAAAAGCAAGAACCCTCGAGAATTTTTTCATGGTGTCACCCATAGGATTTCCTTCCATTCCTTCTTGCATATTACACTGAAGAAGAATATAAAACCAATTGATCTTAATGGGAAATCAAAATATAACAGATATTATAAGACCACTCTTGTCATCTCAATTTTAAACTGTTCTCTTGTCATATGAAGTGGCTGATATTGGCAAACACTAAATAAAATTCAAAAATATAATGCAAGACCACACAAACTTTCATACGAGAACTCAGAAGGACAAACTAGAAAGATAGTAGAGAAAAAAAGGTTTTCAGAAAATGAAGTGCTCACCTCTACTACTACTAAGAATGACAATGCAGTCAAAACTGGAAAAATGTATGAGGCATCTGGAGTTGTGAGATCAGTAAACCAGAAAGCTCCACCATGCTTGAATGATGGCATTTTTTCAGCCATGTTTGTTATCTACCACCAAAGAAAATAAAATAAAATTGTGAATCGGCAGAAACGAATTTAAAGGCTCCTCAGACTTCTACAGGTAGGGGGAATATCAAGGCAAAGTTAGCTTACCGCAAGAAAAAAACTAATGAAGACAGGACCTTGAATAAGGAGTCCCTTCAATGGCGAAAAAGGAGTCACGCCATATCTGCATTAATGAAACCAGCAAAAGAAAAGGAAATCTAGTGAAACAAAAAACCCATGATATTTGATTTAATACTTAAAATAAAGGTTCCTTAGAGCCACAAATCAATCATCATATTTCTTATATATTAATCATAACAAACCTTCAATCAACTATATAGATCACACGTCTAGCCAAAAGAAATATTAAAATATCTAATTCATTTGATTGTTTACAGAAAGCACCATTTTCAATATAATGAAAACAGCATAATCAAAATGTGGCAAAATAGTAGTGACGCTGAACAGGAGAGGGGTGGAGGTTGAGTAGTTCAACTAGTTTGAGCTAAGAGTTAAAGGAGTTGGAGGACCCGGGTTCAAACCCAATGAAAGATAAAATATTAACATAACAACTAATTACTGACATTAATTGGCCGTTTCAAAAAATAAGTAGTGACAATGAACATTGAATGTTATGATTTAAGTTATGGCCATCTCAAGTCACCACAAAGATTACTCCGCTGATACATTGTATCGCTGAATGCAGTAATTACACTAAACTTGGAGATTGAACTTGACTATTAGCAGTTGTGCATTGAATAAATAATGAAATGGCTTACTCTTTGAATAGCTCTTTCATTTTCTCCTGACCTTCAGCAACAGCCTGGGGATCAAATGACTGAAAAATGGATCTTATTGTGATTAGAGAGAAATTGTCTTTGATATAATTACATATAACATGCATGTAAGAAAATAAAAAACTTAAATACGTTTCTCCAATATGTCAAAGAACCAGTTTGTTAGATTATTTCATCGAAAAATCACTTATTTAAAATGAAAATATTTTTGATGGTTTCTGTCGGAGTTGTTCATTTTAGATAAAAAGGAGGAGATATATAATAAGAGCTTCAGATTATTTATAATAACTGGATATTAAAATGATTCAACAGATTAAACACTGATTCCTAATTATATGGATATATGACTCCTAATCCTAAATAAATACGAAAATAATAAACAAATCACAATAATAAACAGTAATATTAAACTGATACTACCTAGGAGATAATTTAAAATACTCGAATAGACGAGATTAGAAAATGATCATAAAAGATAAACCAAGATACTCTAAAATAATATCAATGATTTTTTGATATACTTTATATATACTAAAGCTCCCTCGAGCTAAAGCTTTTTTAATCAGGCAAGACACTTCACTGGTGAACTAAAAACAACAATAAACAAGCCTTATCCTATTAAGTGGGGTCGGCTACATGAATCAAACAACGTCATAGTGTTTTATCAAAAACCATGTCTTTCTCCAACTAATTGATCGCTAAATCCTTCTTGATAGTTTTTTTAGGTCTTCCCCTAGCTCTAGCGATTTGCCTCCCCTCCATATGATCTACTATCCTTACTACATCGTCCACATGTCTTCTCTTTACATGCCCAAACCACCTAAGTATAGTTTCTACCATCTTTTCTACTATAGGTGATACCCCAACTCTCTCTCCATCTAATGTTGTCATTTCTAATTCTATCTTGCCTAGTCTTACCACACATCCAACGCAACATCTCATCTCTGCTACGCTTAATTTATTTTCATGTTGATTCTTTACCGCCCAACACTCTATCCCATACAACATCGCCGATCTTACATACTAAAACTTGAAGATATAAGGCTCATGCTTCTTAACTTACATACAGAACAATATAATAGCAAAGCATTGTATCTGCTATGAATGGTATTAAAAAATGAATGGATGAAGTAGAGCAGCATTACCTTCCCATCCATCTCTGCCTTTAACTCTTCCAAGCGAGGCCTCATGATCTGCAATGCAACAGGCATGAAAGCAAGAAACAGGTATGAAAAGGAGAAGGAGGTGTGAAAGCAAAGCAGCAGCAGAACATACAGTAAGCTTAGAAGTAGTCTTGAGTTGATTTATTAAGAGTGGGACAGTTGCGGTTCGAATCAAGAGAGTTGTTACAATTATGGCCGACCACCTGATACAAAGGAGGAGCAATAAGGTAAAAAGCCCTGGCGGACACAAACAAGAAGTGATAAATGAGTGAATGACTGACCAGTTAAGGCCAGTGTAGGTATGAACAGCATCAATGAAATACTGCAAGACTTGAACAGGCAAAAATGAATCAGCAGCAGCAATGGCAACTTCACTGACAACGGGAGCAGCCTGAGAAGATACAGCATCGACGGCCGTGTCGGAGAGAACATGAGCTACATCAGTAGTCAATTCGGTGATCTTATCGAAACCCTGATCCGGCGTCGTGGACATATTTCTACAGAAATTATTATATCCAGCGAATGCGGATGGAGAAGAAGAGAAAACCCCAATTGATCCATTAAGAGAGTTTCCAAATCCAAAGGACCTTGTTTGGGTAAAGCTATTGCTGATTCTTCTTGCTGAATCTGGATGGTCCCGTTGTTGTTTACCTTCATCGTCGCTATGGAGAACGTAGGTGAAAGAAGGGTTGCATCTTCGATCTATGAGGTTTTTTCCTCTTTGTAAGAGGCAGCGTCTATAAGCCATTGATGAATTCTTTGAAAAATTATATCAAATTAGAGGAGAGAGGAGAAGGAAAATCCGAAAGAGAAGAAATCAATGTAATGAGGAAAACCTCAAGTGGGTTCAGGCAGTTCAGCAGTACGACGCCAACATTTTAGGGTTTTAGAATTAATTAATAATTCCAGCCTTTATTAAAATCTATTTTTATTTTTTATAACATATAGATTTTTAAACTACAGGTTTTTAAACAAATCGGCATCCGTCAAAATTCATCAAACTCAAGCAACAAATCAAACTCATACAAAAAGTAAGTAATTGAAATCTCTAAGATGTAAGGTTGGACAAAACCTAAGACTTGGTCAACCTCGAAAAAAAAACGGAAAAATTGAGTGAAACGGGGGGATGCAAAGGGCTACGGGCCATCAGTTTTAAATTCCAGTTTGAACTAGGTTGTTTCGGGCGGGTTCGGGTAGAGAGTTGTAAATCGCGGGTAACCAAACCCGCCCGCATATAATAAAGGATTGTAGTAGTTTTGCTTTTCTTGTTTGGGAAAACCCTGTATTACATGACCCGCTAACTCATGACCCCTTCGAAATCGAACATATCAAACTTAGTCTTTAGATAATGTCTTCACCCGCGAGTTCAGTTAGGTTGAGCTATTGGGCCTGAGCCCGCCCGTTGTCTACCCCTAGTAAGATGTGGATTGTCCCCCACTTATAGCCTGGTGCACTAAAGCTCTTGCATGCATAGGATCTGGGAAGAGGTCCCACCATTTTGGTGTATTGTACATCGTCTTACTCTATTTCTTACGCAAAATGTTGTTTCTAGGTCTTAAACTCGCGACCTTTCAGTGACACGACAACAACTTTATTGTTGCGACATGACTCCCCATTCGATTGTCCGCCACTTATACATAAACTAATTTCGAAGTATTATCTCATTTAATTTGACAACATATGGCCCAACCGATCTTGGATATGATATTACACCGTCTTACTATTAGATCATGATAGAACATTCCACTTTTTTATGCATAACTTCAACACCTCGTTTCGTCTCTATCTCTCTCTTCCTAACACATCACTCGTATCTCTCTCTTCAGTTTAGTATGTATACACTTAATTGGATTCTCTCACCCCATGTTATCACTTTGTATCTATCTCTTGATTATATTTTTCATTTTTAATAAAGAGGGGAAGTGGGGTTAAGAGAGAGAGATAATTATGAGAGAGAGAATGAGAGAAAAATGAAAAAGAGTATTCATATTCATGTATGCATCCTCATGAGGTGTACACTAAACACTTATTTTTTAAAAGTCAACCTTGTTAGTCGTGTATGTCAAACTATTCAGATAACAAAGGTTATGTCAAACAAAACCTTAATATAATAATATCAATTGAAACTCAACTTGTTATAAGATATATTGAATAATAACTAAGTTTATACTATTTTTTTGAAATAATTGAGTTATTTTGAGAAATAAATTCAACATTAAAAATTGATAACAACTTAGATAGTTAACATAATTTAAAGATGTGATTATTTACATTGAAAAATGACTTGATTGACATTGATAAAAATAAGAAGAAAAAATGCATACCTGCAAATTTGATGAACATCCTTTTTTTAATTGAACTGTGACATGAAGAGTTTTGGTAATTCTCTGCATTTGATTTGCTAAACAGTAAGTACCAGACATAACAACACAAGACAAAACAGCATAAAGCAAGTTAGAACAACACAAGCCAAATTTTATGGTATTGAATGACTTTTGGTCTTATATGATTTTTGGTGGACAAAGAGCTATTTTGGTATATCACGCAACTTGTACGTGAGACAACAAATTGTGTTGTGGTTTAATGAGGGACAGAAATTTATCAAACACTGCACAACTAGACTTTCATATTATATCCTTCATTTTTTAACATATCAAACGCACCCACTAATTCATTGTTACCTTAGTACACAATACTCTTTGTCATATCCCTGATTATGAGACCACCCGCTCCAAGCCCGAATGGATCACAAACCAACCTCATAGAGTGTGTCTTTATCTATCTCACTTTCACCCTCATCCATCAAACTCATAGCAATTGGGTAGCTAAATAAATAAATTCTAACAAACTTTATCTATCTTAATATAATTCACTGATAGTCATAGTCTCATTGAAAGAGTAGATATTAACAATTTCATGATTATTATTAATATTTACATTTTTTATTTATTTTTCAACATTGTGTTTCTTATTACTGTTATTACAGGAAGGAAGAGAAAAGATTAGTGAGAGAATGAAAATTCTAGAAGATTTAGTCCCCGGAAGTAACAAGTTAGCAAACATAATAATTTCCTCTAACTTGTATTCTATCATTTGCATTGAATTACAAATGTTTCTATGTTTTTTTTTTATTGTTTAGGTAATTGTTAAAGCACTCATGCTAGATGAGGTAATCAATTATATTCAATCACTGCAACACCAAGTTGAGATACATGCTTATGTTTTTATATCTTTCTTGAGTTTAGACTTCAAGATTTAATTAAGGGAAATGTTAACTTGTGCCCTTGGAGCATAAGTTAAGAAGGCAAATGTAGAAAGTTTTTCTTGAAACGTGTGCATTCAATGTCTCAAAAGTTGCAAAAGTTAAACTTTCAATATAAAATTTATTTTTAATTTCCTTTTTAAGCTCCTTAACTTGTGCCCTTAGGGCACAAGTTAACATGACCCTTTAATTAATTTATTATCTACATGGAGAAAATTAACTTGCTTTTAATTTTTTCAATTCCTTTCAATGAAGCTTGAAACAGTTAATTTCAGATTGAATATACACTCGTCTATTGATTGTTTCCCTTCAAAAGATCACGTAAGTCTTTCGAATTAAATATTAGTTTGTAGATTTGTTGACTTAAGTATGAGTATTTTTGCAGCATATTGGTTTTTATTAAATAAACTTGCAAGTGTAGTGGTCCATACAAATATCCTATAGATGTTAGTAACCAGCAGTGTGTGTGTGCATTCACAATCTTGTATTCAATATCTGCAAATGCATGTGTAGCTGGTAATATATGCATTCACGTATGAAAATGACTCCATGTTGGTAAAATTGTTTCATTGTAAGAAGCAGATTGAATGACATTATAACAATGTTCCAGCTTTTTTATTGTATTGTTTGCTAACAAATGATTGAAATTGATATACTTAATGACCCTGATAAGCCTTAACAAAAAAGTTGCTTTCATTCATAAGAATATGAAGTTGCATAAGTCCCCATCAAACATAAGAATACAATTTATAGTTTTTTTCACAGGAGAAGTTTAGACTTGCAACTTAGTGAAGTTGTTGAAGCAACAAAGCCAGCATTATAACTTGTACCGCTTCAATGCAATGCAAGACAAAAGTATATACCGATCATGACAGAGAAATATTGAATATAATTAAATAAACATTTAAAATTCACACAAGTATGTCCAAATTATTATCCTAGCCAATATTACTACAAGCCTAGTAATGGCCTAATGGGGATGTCAACACACCTTGAAACTCCAAGGCATTCTCACCCCAAAGGATTGCAAATATCTTAAAGTAGTGAGATCAAATAATTTTACTTCTGCTTATGCTACTTGCGTGGCAACCTTATGAAACCAAACTATTGTGACTCTTACCATTTGGGTTTGAGCACACTAGACATGAGTGAATCAAATCGCGATCGTGCATTGTTTACCTTAAAGAATACCATTACAATACTACCATCTCATATTCAATTCTCTGTCAAGGGAGATCCAATTTCCATTTTCTTCCGCGCAAGAAGATATGTTTTCTCCATTCTAAAATCTTTTAGTGATTCCTTGAACTTTCCCCCTCCATTATCTGCCTTCGACGAAGCAGGTTGACAAAGATCAAGGTCTTTTTCCACGTCATCCTCGCCATCGACGTACCTAAATGAAATGTCATTGCCGCCATGAGCCTTAATATCATCTTCTGTCAAGCATCCATATTTTTCTCTATAAATCTCCAATTCAGTATCTAAAGTTTTGACTTCTTCCTCTAGTTTAAGAAGAAATTCATTAGTTTCTTGCAGGACTTCTTCATCATATTCTATCTGCTCCTCCATCATTCTTTGATACTGTGAAGCATCCATTTGCAATGTCGCCTTCTCTTCCTGCAAGCGGGTGATCATTGCCATAGCATTGTTGGCAGCAACAGCTGAAGCACTTCTCTCTTCATCCAACTCCATGTACAAAGCCATGAGCGACTTGCGATCCAAACGAACTTGCCTCTTCAAATTATTTAAGACGGCATCGACTTCTTCATCTTGACAATTCCCCTCAGTAGAGTCAGATGCAGACTCCATCTTTTCTAATGGTGATTTCTTGCCCGAGATAGAAGACAAAGAAGACCATCTTGGACTGTTGTTTGGAGAATCTGTAGGTGGGACTCCAAAGAACCTATTGCCCCATGGAAAAGACGGGGTTTTGGGGGATTCTGTGTTTATATCGTCGGACCCTATTAATAGAGGCCAAAAGGCACCTTTGTTTACTTCCTTTACTGCATAAAAAATTGAAAAAGAAATTATAAATGTAGGAGTAAATAGGTATTTTAGTCCAATTGAAATTGTAAGCATCGATTGATTTAATCATTTAAAAATACGAACTAGCGATTTAGTCCAACAGATTGAAAAATATCAATTTAGACCACCAATATTGTGCAATTTTTATTAAGAAATTGCATAAGCTTTAGTAAGCATGTTACTACAAAATTCATGTTTTTATATGCACTCACATTCTAAACTCTGATTTTTCAGGTTGTTGTCATCCTCGTTCTGTTGAAGCTCAATTTTTTTTTTTGTATTCAAGATTCGAGGCGATTCTGTACCATGAGATTCCTCGCACTTTGATGCGATGAATGGATGAGCTCGTGGCGAAGCGGTTGGAGCTTGTAAATTTGAAACTGAATTCTTTCTTTTAGATATGGAAGACTTGAGTTTCAACGGTGCTCCACAACATGAACACTTTTGAGTACCATTTTTCTCAACTTGTATAACCCCTTCATCCTTCAAACTCAATTGTATGTTTCCACTATCTTCAACAAAGCAATCAAAATTCTTATTCAAAACCCCTACAAGAGACTTATAGGTATCACAATCTGATTCCTTTTGCGTTGCAAATGAAAGCAAACACCCTTCACACATCTTCCTTGTATCAGAAAGTTTCTTGTGATTATAACAAAACGCCAGAGACGAAACATCTTTCTTATGAGCCTCACACATGGAACTGTTGTAATAAAAATTAGGAGTCTTATGAGTAAGAAAATGATTCATCTTTGCGCATAGCCAACATGGAATTTCCAAATCAAAAAACCTTGCAAATTCTATGATGAAAAATGCTAGAAGCCCATCAATGAACAGGGAAATTATCAAAACCCACTCAAGCATCATGCACAACACAAAGTGTGGGAACTTTCCTATATTTCTCTCAACAAAACGAATAAATGATCGAGTTGCCATATCAAATTTCCTTCTTTTTTCCTTTGTTTTCCTATTTTTTTCTTGCAAGACCCAACAACAAGTAGAATGCAAAAGATAAGGATAAAACCAGACGTTTTGCAATCTATTGTGTTGGGAAGGTTTAAAGACAAATTTGGTGCAATTATTTAAGAAGTTGATAATGTCACATGGAAGGAAAGATCATGACCTTGTTTGGAGGGGGAGATCACGACCTTGACTTCTCTGTGTGTTTCTTTGGCTTCATGTGCATGCTTTTGCAAAGGAAGCGAATAAGAATGTTTTGGATGGTTGAACACATTTGGTTATAATTAGAAGAAAAACAGTTGTTGCTATGAAAAACCAATCACAATTATCATCCTAAAATAAAGGTTTGTCTATCAACAAGGTTTGTCTATCAACTTTGTTTTATTATCAGACATGCTGCATAGGATCCTACAAACTCATAAGTACTTATAAAAAAACTATCACGAACTGTTTTGATTGGACAGTCAAAGCATTGACCCCCTATGTTTTCCATTAAAATAGGGAATTAAAATACATTCTTTGTTTATTTATTTTACAAAAT
>Ga0228711_1011814_pt1 | contig 10938 bp, 7 predicted proteins | sample MedpolnodulmetaG_2_FD_177996 | JGI IMG/M metagenome (GOLD analysis project Ga0228711, IMG submission 177996) | Root nodule microbial communities from Medicago polymorpha collected in Santa Monica, California, United States - brown nodules | ecosystem: Host-associated > Plants > Roots > Nodule...
GGGGGGGGGACTAAGCCAAAACCTCCCCAAACTAGACAAAATCCACAATTAGACAACCCCTTAAGATTCCTCACGAAATGCTCTCTAATAAACGAGGGAAAATCTAACCAAACTATATAAGAATTCAAAGAGAGTCCTATATTAGCGATTATGTCAGCACAATGGTTTCCTTTCCTATAGATACGAGGGATCATTATGTTCATTTGTCTAATCAGAATTTTGCAATTAATATCCCGTCTATTCTTTAAGGAACATAGTATCAAAGAAGATTTCTTAAAAGCCTGAACAACTAGAGTTGAGTTAGTCTCCAACCAAACTTAAGACTTTGGTGATTTTTCCAAACTGAAGAGATCACTCACTGTTCCTTTGCCAATGTGAATTAATTTTTAAACTCTGATGTAATAAAACAGATATATCGAAGATTATTTTATTTTCATTAGTCAACCACAACGTCCATCCATCTCTATATTCTCTTTTAGTCTCTTCTTTAATTGTCGGTTTTTGATTCTATTTGTTGGTAAAAACAATTGTTATTGTTTCTCCATTGCGAGAAACAAAACCTCATTCAACTTATTGCCAAAAGAGAAAACAGATACAAGATATATCAAACCAATATGACTGAAATTAAATTTGTGTATTTGGTTTGCAATAGTGTGGGAAATATGAAAAGAAAGAAACAACTGAATTTTTAATGCAAAAGCAAGCTTAATTATGCAGGTGGTGGACAAAATAAAGTCATTAACTTATAGGTGGTTGAAGGAGAAACTCATTACTCTTCCTTTCACCGTTCACCGTTTTAGGCATAGGCTAATTTTATGTTGTTGTCTGTTGCGGTCCTATGGGTGTTGGCTTTTGCCTTGTAATTATTGTTTATACTTTGGATTGACTTTGTTTTTTCTAGCACACCTTGTGCTAGGAACGCTTTTTTGGCGGTGGTAATATAATTCATTTTAGCCTTTTCAAAAAAAAAAAATTGTGTATTTGGAAGTTTATTGAAATGAAATTGGATAAAATTAGACGGCGTGCTTATGTTGTTTAAGAAAATTTCAAAGAATGTCAATGTAATTTGCCCTTTTATCATTAACGTCGTCTTTATCGTTAGTTTTTTTTTTCTCTCACTCTAATGCATATCACATTGCAATTCGCTTTGACATATGACCCCTACTTTGACGTCCAACCCGTGCTTAGCACGGGTTTGTTGCTAGTTAATATAATATATTTGTCAAACTTAAATGATAAAAAAATCTGTTTAGCCTGATATTTATGTCATGAGTGATTATATTATTGCAAAAATTGCATAATAAACCTCCTAATAGGGGACTTATGTAAAGTTATTAACATAAGTCATAACGTGCACTCCCTCCACCACAACCCAATGCAGTAATTAAATCGAAACTTCACGAAACATACCACGAAATCACCCTTGCTATTTCAATAATCTTAGATACCCAAAAGAAAAATTAATAAATGGGTGCATAAAAAATTTGAAACAAACATTTATCATAATTACTAACATTTCCCTTTATAAAACAAAAGAGTTAAGAAAAAATATATAATTGACGGTACTACTGAAGACTTTTAAGTCAAAATTGGGAGTAGCACTTGGGTGACATAGAGTTGGGTGACATTGGTCAATCACAATGTCACAATACTTGTGAAAGAGAGAGAAACACAAGCATTGTAACATTGTGATTGACCAATATCACCAATGTCACCTAACTCTATGTCACCCAATTGTTATTCCAAAATTGGTGAAGGTACAAAAGAAACGCGTCTATGCTGAGAGGAAGGTAAAAAAGATAAAAAGTACTGTGTCACTCATTAAAGGGTTTTCTATCATGAAGGTTCCTGGTACTTACCACGAAATACCACTTGCTATTTTCTCGTATTATAAATAAATAATGATATACCTATATATATACACACTACTATGGTAATCGACCAAAGCATAATTTGAACTGCTTGCTAAAGTGATCAAGTTTGTTTGTTATTATCATAATTTAATAACATATACCAGTCTCATCTTTCTACTGCTGGATCATAAATAGGTATTAATTACTTAGCCTTTTTTTCTGCTACATTCCTCCTGCTTTACAACGTTTTCTATACACTTTCTTCTTAACTTGTATTTTTTTATTCATTCGTTGTTTTTGTTTTTTTGAGTGTAACGTTGTGATTAGTGCAGTGCAGTGCAGCAGTTGTAATGGCTATGGCTATGCAACAAACGATAGGCTCTTCTTCTTCTTCGGTGGCTTTGGAAAAATTTGATGTTTTTATTAGCTTTCGTGGTGAGGATACTCGTAGAAAATTCACAAGCCATCTTAATGAAGCTCTGAAAAGGAGCAGCATTAGGACATTTATAGACGACAGCGAGCTTGAAAAAGGAGGTGAGATCTCATCAGCACTTATCAAAGCCATTGAGGAGTCATCTGCATCTATAGTCATATTCTCAAAAGACTATGCTTCTTCAAAATGGTGCTTGAATGAACTCGTCAAAATTCTAGAATGCAAGAAAGATAATGGACAAATTGTGATACCGATTTTCTATGAAATAGATCCATCACATGTGAGGAATCAGATTGGCAGTTACGGGCAAGCCTTTGAAAAGCATAAGCAAAATTTGAAGGACAACAAAGACAAGTTGCAGAAATGGAAAGATGCTCTCACCGAAGCAGCCACTTTATCTGGGTGGGACTCTAAAAATTCAAGGTAAAGAAAATGAACTATACATCTAATTTATTCATGACTTGTCTGTGATATAACAACTATGCATATTGAGTTAGTATAAATAGGAACATAAGCCTTAGTATTTGTGTACTCAATTCAAAGTTAATTTATGTTTAGAGTTGAGGGGACAAAATGGATGAATCAAAACAATTCATTAATCCATTTACAATTTAATAAAAATTCAATCTAATCCATCCAATCCATTATTAAATTTTCAATAGATGAATATGCATATGATCCGTCTATTAAAGTGTATTTTGTTTTTACTTTTATAAACAACTTTTTTTAAAATTCTAAAAGTATTTTTAAAATAGATTTTCTTTCACTACCAAAAAAAAAAGATTTTCTTTACATTATTATTTTTGTTTGGGTTAAATATGTATTTAGTCCCTACAAAATCATAAATTTTCAAGTTTAGTCCCTATAAAATTTTAATGGTAATTTTAGTCCTCCATGATTTAGTAGTTTGTAAGAATAGTCCCTGTTTTGAAAACTTTTTACCAAATATGGACATGCTCCAAAATAGTCCCTATAAAATGCAAATTAGGACCAAAAGTGAATAAATTTTTTGTAGAGATTAAACTTGAAAGCTTGTAATTTTGCAGTGACTAAAAACATATTTAACCCTCTTTATTTTTGAAAAATATATTATTATTATTTTGTTAATAGTGCATCTAAACTTCAGGTCAAAATAGTTTTTTTATTTATCATGGCGCAAAACGATTCTTGTATTAGGCCAAAATCAGTTTTTGTTAAGAATAAGAAAAATTGAAATGGTTTTTTACTAGGAAAAATTGCACAAATCAGTTTTCAATAATGTTTTATTATAATTTATTTAAAATGTTTTATATTAATAAATAATTAAATATCTAAATAGGTGGTGGTGCTCTTGCGTTAACTTGTGGTCACAAATGTCGACCACAACTGAGATTCGGCCATGCTCTCTGACATTGATCGGTGGTGTTTCGGCGTTAGCTACCACCTTATTATAATGTTATATTAAAATTTAAGTTAATTTCCAAATTTACTTTATTTTTTCTATTTTTATTTCAAAGTTTTGTTTATTGAAGTAAATTAATTTAAATTTTTAATTATTAAATTAATTAAGACATTTCACAAACAAATAATATTTTTGTTTCTAGTTTATTTCCTTATGTTTTTTATTTATTAAATTAATATTATAAATACATTATTTATATTTATCAAATGAATGTGTATTATCATTTGAGATGATCCATTGGATGGATGGATTGAATCCAATCAATTAGCAATTTTTTTTTGTTGATAAATGCACTCAATGAATTAATCAATGGATGTATTGAATGGATGGATCAAATTGCCACCCTTAGTTTTGAGAGACAATTTATTTTGCATTCAAGTTGAAGAAAACATTTTAAAATATGGGAAATGATAACTTGTGCTTTTAGAATTGAAAATTAATGTTTTGTAATAAATATTTACCATTTATGGAATCCTAACATCTACCTAAGGATACAAGTCAGCAAAACTCTTAAAATATTGATATATTTGTTGTGCCCTAAATATCATATCTCCAAATTTTATGAATTTGTACTATCTATCATAGTATTTGTTTTCAAACTTTTAGTACTATGCACATAAAATCTTCTTCGGTAAAATGCTTTGGAAATAAATTGCCTAGAAAAAAATAATAGAACATTAATTACCTACTCTATCTTTGAATTTTCATTTCATGAAATCTATTTTTTCCTTCTTTCTTCCTCAATCATGTTGACAACAAGTTTTATATAATTCCCCTGAAAAAAATATATTTATATGATTATTATGAGCACAACAAGAATGTTGACCTTTTTTCCCTTTCCATTCATATGGTAGGATTGAATCAGACTTCATCAAGGACATCGTCAAAGATGTTTTGAAACAACTGAATCACAGACACCCATTTAAAGTCAATAAGAAACTTGTTGGAATTGAAAAAAAGTATGAAGAGATTGAATCGTTAAAGAATATTGGGTCAAATGATGTTAGAACCCTTGGATTATGGGGCATGGGGGGCATAGGAAAGACCACTCTAGCTAAAAGTTTATATGCTAAACATTGTTCTCAATTCGAATATCATTGTTTCCTCAAAAATGTAAGGGAAGTATCAACTAAGTGTGGGCTCAAAGCTGTACGTTACAAGCTTTATTCTACATTATTGAAGCTTGGTCCTGATGCGCCTTATGTAGAAACTACAATTCTCAAAAGAAGACTTGAACGTGCAAAATGTTTCATTGTGTTGGATGATGTAGCAACCTTAGAGCAAGCAGAATATTTTAATATAGGATTGGGACCGGGTAGTAGAGTCATCGTCACAACAAGAGATAAACAAATATTTAGCCAATTTGATGAATGTGAAATATATGAGGTCGGGGGATTGAACAGGGTTGACTCCCTACAACTATTCTGTTGGAATGCCTTCCGAAAAAAACATGCTGAAGTTGGATATGAAGAGCTCTCGGAAAGTGCAGTTGGCTATTGCAGAGGCAATCCTCTCGCTTTAAAAGTTTTAGGTGTAAATCTTCGTACAAAAAGCCAAGAAACATGGGAAAGTGAATTGGAAAAGATAAAAGAGATCCCGGATGCGAGAATTCTTGAAGTGTTAAAATTGAGTTTCATTGACTTGGATCGTACTCAACAGGACATATTTCTAGACATTGCATGCTTCTTCAACCCAAAATTAAATAAATTTGCTGGTTATAATACACGAGAATACATAATAGATCTATTTAATGCTTGTGAATTTTATCCCGCAACTGGGATAGAAGTCCTTCTGCATAAAGCACTCATAGCTTTTAGACATGAGAAAGGAAGACCTTTTCCAACGATCAAAATGCATGATTTGTTAGTAGAAATGGGACGAGAGATTGTTAAGGAAAAATATCCTAAAAACCCTGGAAGCAGAAGTCGATTGTGGGATCCAAAGGAAATTTATCAAGTATTTAAATACAACAAGGTAAGTGGAAGACTTAATTACTTGTATATGAAAATGCATGTATATATTTGATTATGAAATATAAGCAAGATAAATATGTAAGACAACCTTTTCTAATTATTATTCTAAATTTTGTTTTCAGGGAACTGATGCTGTTGAAGTTATACTATTCGATACTTCTGAAATTGGGGATCTATCCTTGAGCTCCAAATCCTTTGAAAGCATGATCAACTTAAGATTACTTCATATCACCAATAAATGCAACAATGTTCATCTCCCTGAAGGTCTTGAGTGGTTGTTTGATAAATTGAGGTACCTTTATTGGGAATCATTTCCACTTGAGTCTTTGCCATCAACCTTTTGTGGTGAATGGCTTGTACAACTTAGCATGACCCATAGCAAGCTTAAAAAGCTTTGGGATGGAATTCAGGTACAAATTAATTAACGTGTTTATAGAGGTGCATTTAGATAGCCGTGCTGCAGCTAAGCTATGTGTGCTTAATAATGTTTAGATTCTCTTTTAGTTAATAATCATTCATGAGTCAATTTTAATGAATTCTGAACAATGTGATGTTTCTTTCTTCCTGCAGAAGCTTGACAATTTAACGATCATTCATCTTCGTAACTCTCGAGACCTGATTGAGATTCCAGACTTATCAAGAGCACCTAATCTTAAAATATTATGCCTTGCTTATTGTGTGAGTCTCCGTCAACTCCATCCGTCCATTTTCACTGCCCTCAAGCTTAGAGAACTACACTTAATAGGTTGCAAAAAGATTGAAAGTCTGAAAACTAACATTCATTCAAAACCTATTAGATATATGAGCTTTTCAGGATGCACAGAAATCAATACATTGAATGTGTGGTTCATTCTTGATAGTGCACCGTCTTTAGTAAAACTATATCTGAATAAATGTTGCAACTTAGAAACTCTCCCTGACAACATCCAAAACTGTTTAATGTTGGAAATACTTGATTTAAATGATTGTGAAAACCTAAAGTCCCTAGCAAAGCTTCCTGCGTCCTTGCGAGATTTGAGAGCCATGAACTGCACTTATCTGGACACTAACTCCATTCAAGGAGAAATACTTGAGAATATGTTACACAGACTCCCCATTAAGAACTACGAGGATGGACTATATCTTAGATATTTACTTCCAGGTGCCGAAGTTCCACGCGAGTTTGATTTCTACACAAGGGAGGCTTCAGTAGTTCTTCCTCCTATTCAAAAATCTGGCTCGTTTCGTTTTGTTTGTTGCGTTATTCTCTCCGAGGGGTTAAATCTTACTACCGACGAAGTTGGTTGTACTATCTATGACCACGGAGTGAAAGTCGTCCAATTGGACTGTATAAGTCGTGGGATTGCGAGTGGGACATTAATTTCAGATCATGTATTTCTAGTCTGTTGTTCATGGTTAGAAAATGACTATTTTGCGAGGGTAGATAATAATGATCATTACACCCTTTCATTTGAATTTAAAGTCAAACATTATGTTGATGGTGGGGAACAGGTGTCAACTAAAGGGATAAAGGGTTGTGGGGTCATCCCATTATATGACTTGGAACATGGTTCGGGGGTTGATGGTAGTACCAGTAGTAAAGTTGAAATTGTTGAATTACCATTCAATGCTCAAGTTTCTTCTGATGAATTTCATGTTGATGAGAATGAAGATGCCCAACAACAACTCTTACCCCCAAAGAAAAGGAAGAGGACTTGAATGATAAGCCTTCTTGTGATTGTTTAATAGGTATAAATTTTAACCCACTTCCTAATTATAAATTCTATATTTATTTATTTTTAGTTTAATTCCATTTTTGGCCCTCAAATTTCTGCGATTATGCAATCTTGATCCCTACTTTTTTTTTGAGTGATTTTGGTTTATTTTGTTTCCCTTTTTATGATTTGATATGGTCTCTTCCATTTTTTCCAACTTTTACTTTGAGGTGACATCATTTAGGGTGTGTTTGTTTAAGCTTTTAAAAAAAATGGATTTTGGGTTAAAAGAACTTCGAGATTTTTTTTAGAGATTCTGAAGAAAAAAAAATCAACTATTTCTATTTGTTTAGTATATAAAATTGATTTTTTTTTAAGATTTGAAACTCTTAGACTTGAGTTCCTTATTAAAAAAATAATTGATTTTGATAGCTTTTCATTTTGAGGTTAAAAATAATTTTTGAACAAAACAAAATAGATTTTTTAAAAATCTGAAATAAACAACACAATTAAAAAAAAAGTGATTTTTTAGTTAAAATAATAATTTTATTTTTCTTCAAAAAAATCTCAAACAAATGGGCACTTAATTATGCGACACTCAACTCTCATAATCAATGTGATTTCTATATGTTTAAAAATGCCAAAAAGTTTGAAATCCTAATTAAAGATTTCATTCACTCTAATGTGTAATTTTAAAACAGTCACTCTAATTTTGAGAGTTTGGTGTCAATATATAATGTCAAGTCGGCACAAACTTTGGAAAAAATTGATTGGAAAATTGAGGCTGAAAAAATTGCTAAAAACATTGAGGCTGAAATTAAACATTTATTTTGTAAAACAAAAATAAATAATTTAATCCTTCAAATTTATAAATAAATTGATCTATGAAAAATACTTCTGATAAGATTGTAGTGAAACATTTCATTGGACAGGGTCTTTTGCTGAAGCACCTACTAGAAGAGTCAAAACGTCTATTTCTCTCTGTTTCTCAACCAAAAGGATTAGTAACATAAAGTTGTATGCATGTAATAAATTCATCCTTTCAATATGTAACATCGATTGTACTGTTACAGAATCTACCATTGTAAAAACCTTCCTAATTTTATTGAGTTCTTTTGTGTCTTGCTTTTGTTGGTATTAATCAATAATAATTGTGTTTTTATTCATGGTATTCTTATGCATTATGATGTTGCAAGTTGCGTCATTTGGCCATTTTTTTCATTTTAATTAACTATCAACCAAATTAGTGTTATACATTTCAACAATGAAGTGTTCTGCTCTGGAGCTCTCAATAAATGAGCTAAAGTTTTGTAGGATATTATTTATATTTATTTTCGGGTGCAAATTTGGGATCACTATGATCTCAATGTGTGAGATATGCTTGAATAACTTCAAGGTGATGAGGAATACAAAATAAATAAACTATCAATTTTCTTTCTGTTCAAATAAAAAACTATTAATTCATACTAGTATCCTTTTATCATACACATTTCTGCAAAGAACCATATCATCCTTTCAAAGAATAATTTTTCTTAAAAGATCCAAAAATCAAAGAAAATGACATGTTTAAGAAATTTTTTATGTTAATCATCAAGTGATTGTAAATTTTTTATGTTTGAATTGATTGTTACCATAAATTAAATGAGCAATGGAGTATATATATAGATTTTGTATTTATGTTAGTATTGAGTATTTTTGTGAGTACTGAGTATTGGTTTGGGTGAATGGTATATAGTTCATAGTTAGGGAGAATTACACTAGATAAGTCACTTCAACAAATTATTCTAAAAATTGATTATAGTAATCGATTTCAAATTCCAATGATATTAATTATAATATTTTATTGGGTTTGTCTAACATGTGCAACATTGCACATGTTAAAGTTACTAAAAATAGTAAATTTTTATTGAAAATAAATAATTATTTATTAAAAAGTTATGTATTTAATACAAAATATACAAGTTTCAATGCAAAATTACTATTTAAAACTTCTTAACATGTGCAAATTTGCACATGATAGAAAAACCCTATTTTATTATATTGATTAAATTAATTTTAGTGGTAATTTTATGAATTATTCATCTTTAGAATTTATAGTAGAATATAAAATATAAAAAAAACAATGATAAGTTTTAGTGACAGCCAAACCGTAGGTAGAGGTCCATAATGCATTTTAAAATAGTCTCCTTAGAATTACCTACGTTTTTTCCGTAGGTAAATGTGGAAAACATGTAGTGACTGCCATTTGGCAATGACAGACAGATTTAGCTACGGAAATTTGCCCTATAGTGATAGATTTTGACTGTCACTATAAGTCAAATTTCTTGCAAATTTCTTGTAGCGATACAAAGAAAGTATCGGTTGAGCCCGGGCGTGTGCCCAGGCTAGCTGGGCCCTAAAAACGCCCTAGAATCTTACCAATGGATTGTTTCATTGCTCATAGTGAAAAAGTGTAGTGTACTTCAACATGTTATATGAGGTTTCAATACCTGGTAAGGTTTGTAGTTAACCCGGATCCAAATGAAAAAAGAGGATCATAATGTTTATCACCAACTTTCAGAGTATGAAGAGTTAGCATGAGGAGGAGGAGGAGGAGAAGAGATAATCTGGTCAATACCCTGCCAATCTGATATGACAAAACCGTGAAAGATGGATGAAAAATTACATGATATTAGTATGGACACCCGTGCCAAGCACGGGCTAGAATTTCGTCATCCTCGAGCGAGAGGATATTGTGATGTATTAAGTGTGAACCGTCAATACTTTCTTAAAGACTTGGTGCCTCCAGAAGGGTCAATCCTATATTTTCATTACTTCGCCTTGTCCCAAAGCTCGTGCTTGGAGACTGTGAACTGTCATAATATTCCTAAAGGCTTAAAAGCCCTCTAAAAAGGCTCTAAGCCCTCTAGAATGGCTCAGGCGCCCTCCAGAAGGGCTCCTAAGGCCTAGGCGCACCCTCCTTAGGGCACTGCCTTTCTTAGCTTCTAGAATCCTCTAGAAACCGCCTAAAATACATAAATACCCCTGTTACTTGGGGACCAAGCAACCGAAACCCAAACCCATAGCAGACTATAAATACCACCCTTGAGAGCTGTAACAACCCGATTTTCGCTAGATTTATTCTATTATTTACCTCTGTGTGTTTATATGTGCTTATATGTGATTAATTGCTTCTGTGTGTATTTTGGGTTCGGTTAGTGGATTTCGGTGTTAGAAGGGTATTATGGTCATTTTAGACTCAGGGGTATTTTGGTCATTTTGTGAGCAAGGGTAAATTAGTAATTTTATGGCTAGGGTTATTTTTAGCGTTTCAAGTGAGAACCATTATTTTTACTAAGTTACTATTCAGTAGAGATAATTAGTTTTAGATCGGTAATTATTCGATAACTTTTAACCGTTAGTAGATAGTAACTTTGAGGGTTAGTTTATAAGTGTTGTGAGCCCATTAAGACATTAAGTGGGTTAAGCCCAATTGTGTAGGGACTATATAAGTATTAGTCATTAAAGAAAATAGGGTCACATAATCATTTTACAATTTTGAGAA
>Ga0228711_1011816_pt1 | contig 10936 bp, 6 predicted proteins | sample MedpolnodulmetaG_2_FD_177996 | JGI IMG/M metagenome (GOLD analysis project Ga0228711, IMG submission 177996) | Root nodule microbial communities from Medicago polymorpha collected in Santa Monica, California, United States - brown nodules | ecosystem: Host-associated > Plants > Roots > Nodule...
CCTTTTTTTCCAAATGGTTTCGTACCCTTTTTTCTCCTTTCAACTGATACTTATATATGAAACTCTACAAAACCCCGTACATCGTACGGGTTAGAGTCTAGTTATATCTATATTGCACATTTGTAAAACCTGCATTGTTATACGACGAGACTAGATGTTGGGTTGTAAAGAGTCGCAAGAAAGTAAACTCAGTGACGCAGAGATAGAATGGTATGATGGATTAGTGCTGCGCTAGACAGTAGAAATAGAAATGCAATCATGAGAGAGAAAATTGTGGTAGCTTCCATCGTAAAAGAGATGTTAGACTGTTGTCTTGGGTGATTTAGACAAGTTTGGAGTTAGGTTATCAAGAGTTCGCTATAATGGTTGAAGACTTCAGTAGAGTGGTTTAGAGGTGTGCTATAGGGTAATATAAGGGGTTGAAAGAAAATACCATGAGCAGCCTTTGTTGTTTTTGAAGCAGCCATGTGACCCTAGCCTCCTCTCCACCAGCCCCAACCTTTTTATTTTCTACCTCTTTTTTGGGCAAAAGACCACCATCCAAAGTTCAATTAGCTGTGCTTTTCTGCTCTTTAAGTAGAATATTTATTTGAATTTTTAATGTTTAGTTACTTTAATTTAAGCCTTAGAGGCTTAAACTTGTTGAATTCCTTGACTTATGTTGGTATTTACTTCTATGTTTTCCTTAATACCTGTGAGTTTCTTTATTAATTACTTATGAATATTTCATCAAACACAAGTAATTTTTTTAATTCTTCAGCATTTATGTGTATACTTCTTCAGTATTAAATATTTATTAAGCCTTAAAAAATACATAATAGATGTCAGCTCGCTATGCGCTATCCTGCTATAGTGTTTTTGGGGTCGGCCACCATTAGAGTTGATAACCACAGTGTGTAGAAGACTGGTAGAGTGATTGGTTAGGAGGGTTGATTAGATGAAGTATAATCCAATAGTTAGCAGTGTTGTCAACTATTGGCTTTCCGCCATGGCCAATTTTGTTAAGGATAGCGGCGCCATTTGCCGGCCGGTATATCGGATTTCTGGCTCTCCGCCATGGTCCGCCATCCTCCATTGACCAGTGGTGGAGCCAAGATTTTTTTTATGAGGGGGCCATAATTTTAATATATATTTAATGTCACTATAATTTTAATCTACAGCTACATGTCAAGTGGTTTGGATGTTTGTATTTTGCAACCCAAACCATGGTTCAATACTTGCAATTTACAGCATTTTCATGGCATTTTTCAATACTTGCTAATAGGCTAAAAATGACCAAACTGAGGATCGAACACACGACCTAAAGCTTATATGTGAGTTGCATGACCACTGCGCCGGACTACATATGATGGATATGTTATGTAAACTTTAGTATATATAATATAACAATTAGATAAAATGTGTTTATATACCTACTAAAAATGAAAATTTTTAGACTTTGGGGAGGCCCTGGCCCTCCCTAGTCCCCTCTGGCTCCGCCTCTGCCATTGACAACACTGATAGTGGCAAAAGGAGACTGAGAAAAACCATTAGAAGAGACTTAGTTAATTATCTATTTTTGGACATTCTACTACTTGATTGGCTATTATGACATCATTTTTAATAAGTATATATAGCAACCCTTATTTTTACCCCTTTTAAACTTGGGCATAATAATAAACCTAAATGAGGAAATTTCTACAACTTCCCGTAGTCCGCATAGTCAGGCAGATTTTGAGTAAATTAACAAGGGGGACCATTGTGAAAGATTTAACGATGAGTAGGGCTTAATTGATATTTTTCATTCTTGCAAAAAACCGGAAAAGCAATTTCTTTTGAATAAAAGAAGGGGTTAATACCTCCTCACCTATAAGGTAGTGCCACCCCTGCATGTTGTATGCTATAGGACTTCAACTGTATCACAATTACCCTAAAATTTCCTAAAGTACTCAATAGAATCCCTAAATATAAAATATATGAAAATTATAAGAGACCTAGAAATGTTATGTTGACAATTTTTTGGTTCCCCAACACCGTATATATACCATATAAGTACTGTTTCATTTTTTAATTAGTTGTTTCTCTCTCATAGTCACACTCACATCAATGTTATAAACTGTTTATTTTTATACGGTTTGTCAAATAGTTGTTGATTTTTAGATGTTATAAACTGTTTATTTTTATACCTGTCCATGTCTTTTCCTGCACCACGTTCTTGTTGGCTGTTGCACCTCCATAAATGGGGAAAAACATTAAATGTGTGTTTGGATGGAGGGTTTAGGAGGGGAAGAGAGGGCTTACTGTTCTTTTTTAAATTACCGACATTATAAAATGAGTTTTAGAAAATTGATTTCACAACATGATTAATGATTATATAATACTTCAAAAACACTTAATTTATTTTAAAAAAACATTATACATTGTTCGTAATTTAAAAATTAAAAGTGAACCCTCCCCTCCCTTCCCCTCCCAAACCCTTGATCCAAACACACCCAAAAGAGAGTAATTGTTAGGGTTCGTGTATGTAAGTAAGAGGTTTCTTAATGTATGCAAATACTGATATTTTTATAGTCAATGCTGCAAATTTTCAAAGGGATGCTTTTAATTGTTATATAAATCAAACTGATCTACTGATGCAAAATTTGACAGCGAGAACATGTATGAATATGTGTATCTAATAACTGATAGCTTTTTATTTTTTTGACAGATTGATGGGCTAAAAAATGAGCATAATTCTACGCACAATCAATTGGAAAATGGTAGTTTGATTTCAGCCAGTGATAGTCAATCTGTATCCACAGACATTGCTTCCAATACTGTGAGTGATGTAGCAGCAGTTATAGTGGATGCAAACACAGCTACGAGCAGTGGCAAGGAGACTGATCTTAATAAACAGCTCATGAATGAACCGCATGGGATTCCCTGCATGCTGGAAATATTTCACTTCTTATGTTCACTGTTGAATGTTGGTGAGCATATGGGAATGAGTCCTCGATCTAACACAATAGCATTTGATGAAGACGTTCCCCTTTTTGCCTTAACATTGATTAATTCAGCCATAGAGTTGGGAGGTTCTTCCTTTCACCGACACCCTAGATTGTTGAGCTTAATTCAGGATGAATTATTCTGCAATCTTATGCAATTTGGTTTGTCAATGAGTCCCCTTGTACTTTCTATGGTAAGTAGCATTGTTTTAAATTTGTATCACCATCTTCGTACAGAACTCAAGTTCCAGCTAGAAGCATTTTTTTCTTGTGTAATTTTGAGACTTGCACAAAGCAAATATGGGGCTTCATATCAACAACAGGAAGTAGCCATGGAGGCACTTGTTGACTTCTGCAGGCAAAAAGCATTCGTGGTGGAGATGTATGCTAACTTTGACTGTGACATAACTTGCAGTAATATCTTTGAAGATATTGCTAATTTGTTATCCAAGAGTGCATTTCCTGTGAACAGTCCATTATCTTCCATGAATATTCTTGCTTTGGATGGTCTTATTGCTGTCATACAAGGAATGGCTGAAAGGATAGGTAACGGATCTTTGAGTTCAGAACATTCTATTGTGAATCTTGAAGAGTATACTCCATTTTGGCTTGAAAAGTGTGAAAATTTCACCGATCCAAATGATTGGGTTCCTTTTGTTGGCCGAAGAAAGCACTTCAAGAAAAGATTGATGATTGGTGCCGATCATTTTAATCGTGATACTAAGAAAGGTCTTCAGTTTCTTCAAGGAACACATCTTTTGCCTGACAAACCTGATCCCCAAAGTGTTGCCTTCTTTTTCAAATACACTACTGGGTTGGATAAGAATCTTATTGGGGATTACCTTGGAAACCATGATGAGTTCTGTGTTCAGGTTCTTCAGGAATTTGCTAGAACATTTGATTTTAAAGACATGGCATTAGATACAGCCCTGCGAATATTTTTGGAGACTTTCAGACTGCCTGGAGAATCACAGAAGATCCAGAGGGTGCTTGAAGCATTTTCAGAGAGATATTATGAGCAGTCACCGCATATCCTAGCTAACAAGGATGCTGCTCTTTTGTTATCATATTCAATTATATTGCTTAATACAGACCAGCACAATTCACAGGTCAAAAAGAAGATGACAGAAGAAGATTTTGTCCGAAACAATAGGCAAATAAATGGCGGCAATGATCTACCTCGGGAAGTTCTGTCCGAACTATATCATTCAATTTGTAAAAATGAGATCCGTACAACTCCTGAGCAAGGTTCTGCTTTTCCCGAAATGACCCCGAGTCGTTGGATTTATCTCATACACAAGTCAAAAAACACAGCTCCCTTCATTGTTTCTGATTGCAGAGCACACCTTGATTATGATATGTTCTCCATATTGTCTGGTCCAACAGTTGCAGCCATTTCTGTGGTATTTGATAATGCTGAAACTGAAGAGGTGTACCAAACATGTATGAACGGATTCTTAGCTGTTGCAAAGGTATCAGCTTATTATCATCTTGAAAGTATACTAGATGATTTGGTTGTGTCACTTTGCAAGTTTGTTACTATTTTGGATCCGTTATCTCCCGAGGAGTCAATCTTAGCCTTTGGAGAGGACCCAAAAGCAAGAATGGCAACTGAGACTGTTTTCACTATTGCCAATAGGTATGGTGATTACATTCGTACAGGGTGGAGGAATATTCTCGATTGCATCTTAAAATTTCACAAGTTAGGTCTTCTTCCTGCTCAAATGGCCAATGATGCGGCCGAAGAGTCAGAGCCTTCCACAGAAACTGGGAATGGGAAGCGTTATGCTAACTCTTTATCTTCATCTCAGCTTTTATCTGTTAGTACTCCAAAGAGATCGTCGGGATTTATCAGCAGGTTTAGTCAACTCTTATACCTTGGCGCTGAAGAGACAAGATCAGAACCATCGGAAGAACAACTTGCTGCTCAGCAGTGTTCCCTTCAAACAATTCAGAAGTGTCACATTGAGAGCATATTTACTGAGAGTAAATTTTTGCAAGCTGAATCTCTATTACACCTTGTTAAAGCACTCAAAAGTGCAGGAGTGAGACCTAAGAAAGGGAATGGCACATCTGAGGATGAAGATACTTCAGTCTTCTGCCTGGAGTTACTTGTAGCAATCACTTTGAATAATCGAGATAGAATTGAACTTCTTTGGCAGGATGTTTATGAGCATATTTCCAATATTGTGCAGTCCACTGTGATGCCTTGTACACAGGTAGAGAAGGCTGTTTTTGGACTCTTGAGGATTTGCCATCGCTTACTTCCCTACAAAGAGAACATGACCGATGAACTTTTGAGGTCCCTGCAACTTGTCCTGAAGCTTGATGCCCGTGTTGCTGATACATACTATGAGCAGATTACACAGGAAGTTAGCAACCTTGTGAAAGCAAATGCTCCTCATATCAGGTCTCAGTTAGGATGGCGGACGATAACATCACTGCTTTCCATTACTGCTAGACACTTGGAATCATCTGAGGCTGGATTTGATGCATTGTTTTTCATTATGTCAGATGGAGCCCACATACTTCCATCTAATTTTGTTCTCTGTGTAGATGCTGCAAAGCAATTTGCCGAATCTCGTGTTGGACAGGTTGAGCGGTCTGTAGTGGCACTTGATCTAATGGCAGGGTCTATCAATTGTTTTGAGAAGTGGACTAACGATGCTAAGCAAGCAACGACAGAAGAAATGGCAAAGATGTTGCAGGATATTGAGGACATGTGGTTGAGGCTCGTTCAGGGACTAAAAAAACTATGTTTGGACCAGAGAGAAGAGGTTCGAAACCATGCATTGTTATCATTGCAGAATTGCTTAACAGCATCAGTTGGAATTCATCTCCCACATGACTTGTGGTTACGATGTTTTGACCAAGTAATCTTCACCATGCTGGATGACCTGCTTGAAATTTCTCAGACGCACTCTCCAAAGGACTACCGGAACATGGAAGGAACACTTATTCTTACCTTGAAGCTCCTGTCTAAAGTTTTCCTCTTGTTACTCCAAGACCTATCACAATCTACAGACTTCAGCAAATTGTGGTTGAGTGTTTTGAATCGTTTTGAAATATTTATGAAGGTCAAAATTAGGGGAAGGAGAAGCGAGAAGTTTCAAGAGCTTGTCCCTGAGCTTATGAAGAACACTTTGCTTGTTATGAAAGCAAGCCATGTACTAGAGCGAAGCAGTAGTAGTGGTGATGAAAAAAGTTTATGGGAACTGACGTGGCTACATATAAATAATATCTCCCCGTCATTACAATCCGAGGTGTTTCCCGAGCAAGAGGCTAAGCAATTGGAGCCGGAAAAGGCTGAACAAGTTGGAGATAGAGGGCTGACTGAAAATGTTTCTGCACCTTCTAGGGCTGGAAATGAGTTGAGTTGAATCGAACTCGTCTGAGCTCGACTCGACTCGATAAGAATTGGCTAGGGTAGAGCAGTGGGTGGGTTCGGGCGGGCTCGGGCCTGAACTTGCCAAGATGGATGAAACCGTTCACCATATTGCAAGGCCCAATTCCAACCACAATCACACATGGTTATGCGGGTCTCGGTTTCAACGGTTTTACGGTTTGCACGGGTGGGTTGGATCGGTTGTGGGCCTTCTTCAAATGGGCCATTTGTTTTTTATTTTTAAAATTTGTCCATATTTTTGAAGTCATTTTTTAAGCCTAGCTGATAAAAAAAACAATTTAAAGATACATTGTAGTTACTAGTCTTGAAATGATCCAATGATATAAATTCAAATACACATCTTTCTCCAAAAAAATGGAAATAAAACATTGGCACTTTGGCAGTGCACTTGTGCAGTAGATATTTAAGTCTTAGCATCAACATACAATATCTAGCAACACAATCCATATGCTACTGTCAGAGCAACAAGTGTGCTTAATAGATAATAAACTGAACCTAATAATATTTGTTTTGTCCCTGCTTGATTTGGACCACATACCAAATCTAACCCGTGATTGAAATATATTACATTCCAAATAAGAAAAGTTTAGGCAAATCAGAACATGGTATTAACATTTTCCCATGGTTCTTTACTGCCAGTGCCAACATTTGTTCCGACAATTCCTACAAAAAATGAGATATCAATAAATTAAGTTAAAAAATAAAGCATTAGTGCACACTTGTATGATACTACTAGCATTAAATTGTTATGTCATCCTTAACATATGTAGCTTAGTATAACAATCAAATATAAAACATGTATTACATCAGTTAATCACCTCATTTGAAACTTGTATCCAAACTTGGTAGGGGAAAGCCCTGAAGAAACAATCTCCAACTCCAACATGAGCCTGTTAAAATCAAAGAAGAAAATGTTCCATTACTCATGAATCTCAAACAAGTAGAATCTAGTATTTCAAAGAATAGAGAATTAAATTTCAATCAATAAAACTACATTACCTCAAAGCAAAGTTCTAATTTCTATATCTCAATTATCATAAACAACAAAGAATACTTCAAAATTATCAAAGTTCTAAACTATATTACCTCAAGTAAAGTTCTAATTTCTCATAGCCAATGACAACAAGTCTTGGAGCACTTAAAATTATGTTGGCAGCACTTGTTGCAAATATCCATAGCCAAGGCAGCCTAATATTTGTATTGGTATCATGAAGAAGTTGCAAATGAAAAGAATTTTTTATCATGAAACAAAGGATTGGTATAAAAATAATAAATGTATTTTGTAATTTAAAAATAGTCTTGTAAAAAAGGAAAGAAAAAAAAATCTAAATCTTACGGGGAGAGACGGAGGTCATACTTCACATCAGATTTCAATCATTAACACTCTTAAAGATTTGTTTGGGTCTAGCTTTTTCTAAAAAAACATTAAACACACAATGTTATTTTAAATCAAGATCACATCTAAATTTAAAAGTGAGTGTAAGATAACATGATTTATGTTTTGATATTTTCATGTTAAAATAATTAAATTGAACATTAAATTTGAGTGTACAAATCACATTTTGATGAAATTCCAAATCCTAACTTTAAGTTAGAGCTAACTCTAAAGATAAAATCAATTCTATTGAAAAACCCCAAACATATAAAATCAATTTCAAATCTTTAAAAACACTTTGTGCTCTCCCCAAAAGTGAATCGAAACCTGTACTAACTTCACTTCTCATCACATTCATTTTGTATATATCTTAAAAACATAAATTACTACTACTATAAGCTCTAAGTAGAAAACAATTAAATAAGACTTTATGCATAACAGATTAGTTGATGTAATGGTACAGAGTTATAAATGAGCTATATACTTCATGCACATGCACACAATACATATATACTGCATTTACCAAAGGAAAAAACTAGTGTCATATTAACATAAGTCAACACTTTTACCATATATATAAGGTTGATGGAACCTTCACAAATCCATCCAGGTTTGCAGTATTTCTTAATTCCTACTATCATAACCGTTATTTTATTCATCCGTGTGAATCAAATCTGATACAAGACAGTTTCTTAAAAGAGACCCCACTAGACCTTTTGTATCTCACCAAGAAAAAGAAAGAAAAAAAAACAAATAGTAGCTTCTTCACTAAACAAAAGCCAAATAAATAGACACATAACTTATAAACGTAACTTTATATCTAGTCATTATCTCTGATCACTCATAGATTCCTAAGTTGCAAAAATATTCCTAAATATGTTAGGTAAAGTAGTGTCAATATAGTGTCTAAATATATTGAAATTACAGAAATATCCCTCATTCTGTCTTTTTTTAAGAATTTTATGACCCAAATTAACTAGCGAAAGACACATTCGAAGATAAAAATAACTAATGCAACACATAATCGATGATCAAACTAAAAACAAAAGACGCATTTATGTATGTATGTTTTTGTAATTTAACACATTTAGAGACTACTGCGACAACACCTCACATCTTTAAGGACTAAAAATAAAATTACTGTTTACTCAAGTATATATACATGGACAAGGTCACCCTCTTAAATCATTTATATTAACTTCACTCTCTTGCTTTACTTCATTGCTTCTTATTTCTACATAGTCCTAGCTATTTGCTCTCAATTAACACTCTCTCAACTTTAGTAGATTTAACTTTTATTTGCATGGAGGGATCTTACTCTGATCAGTATTGGTTTTGGATGAAGAGAAGGCAAGTTCAAGCACCAATTGAATCATGGGAAGAAAAGGCTTTTGCAGAAGATGCAGCTAGGAATATACTGAATGGTAGCATGTGGCCACCAAGATTCTATTCATGTAACTTTTGTAAAAGAGAGTTTAGGTCTGCTCAAGCTCTTGGTGGTCACATGAATATTCATAGGAGAGATAGAGCTAGGCTTAAACAAAATCTTAGCCCTCAGAAGAACAATGATTTGATCAACTCATCACTAGGTAATCATTATTTTTCTGCAAAAGTGTCATCAAAACCTTGTTCTAGCCCTGCAACAACTTTAATTACAACTAGAAGAAGATCCCTTTCACCTTCTAGAATTATCTCAACTATTGTCAATGCTAGAGAAGACAAATTTTTGGATTGTAATGATTGTGTTGAAACAAGTTTGTCTTTAGGAATGTTTGGACAAAAATCATCAACTGTACTTCCTTGTGAGGAAAAAGGTATCAGTTGTAAGAGATTGAAGACTAATAACATTTCTTCATTGCCTTCTGTTTTCCTCAAGACATGTTCAAATGATCATCATAGGTTCCTGGCTTTTCAACAACCTTCAGAAATTGTACTTGGAGTTAATCATGGAATGGAAGATTTAGATCTTGAACTCAGGTTGGGGAAACAACAGAAAATTATTAAGTAGTTTATTGTATTTGTGCACAACTTATGATTTTTGAAGTTGTATTAATTAATTGAGTTACTTCTCCTTGCTCCTCTTTTTTATTTTTCTTGGGTAATTTTTAATTAGGATTTTAGAAAAATGGCAAGAGAAACCTTTTCTTTGCCTAAGTAAACATTGAATATAATGAGTATCTTCAAATGTTTGGATATTAATTTTATCTCTCTTGCAAGTTAATTACTTTGTGTTATCTCATTTTTCTGTTTGAGATATATTAATTACTATATATATAGCAAGGTTAATGCATGTAGGTCAATGACTCAAAAATGACAATGGAAAATACAATTTGCACATAAAATTAATACTTATTTTTTTATAAGCTAAGTACATTTTGTTGAAAGGATTGACTAATATAATGCACAAGTTGTTCTGAAGAGATTAGAAGAAACAATGCAATTGGAATTTTCCTGCAGAATATATATAATCAGCCGCCTATAACAACCAAAAACATATCCAAAAATTGAAAAATTAAAATAAAGAGTGCAAGTAGAAGCCAAACATAAAAATGAAAGCAACACTTCAAGACTCAAAATTACTTGTTAAAGAGCTAGGGTTTCTTTGAAGGGTGAGGCAAAGAAAGATGAACAAGTGGAATAGCTCTAGAATAAACTAAACTTGGTTTTTTCTTTTATTTGTTATTATTATATTATTCATCTTTATTTATTTGTTTTTGTTCAATAAAATAGTTTACATATAGAAATATGATGCATCCAGTAAACTGAAAGTTTAGATAGGAAGGAGAGAGAGGGAATGTAAAGTTTAAACTGGAAGGTATATTGAAGTGGTGAAAGAGACTGACGACAGTGTAAACTGACAATATGAAATCACTTCAGCTACATACATTCCAGCTAACTAACAGTAGAAGTCCCCACATGTATAACCTGGATAAATAATCAATAACCTCCTTCTTCCTTGAATATCACTAATAATAAGTTTGCTAGCTAGGGAGATATTTTTGTATAAATCTATATATTTAACTATCTATTATAGTTCAAAGTCACTAAAACATTGACAATGGTTGTTAATAAATAATAGGTTTAAATATTGCACTCGTCCCTGCAAATATGCCTCGTTTAAGTTTTGGTCCCTGTAAAAAAAAAATTTGTTTTTGGTCCCTGCACAATTTTTTGTTTTTTAAAATAGTCCCT
>Ga0228711_1011817_pt1 | contig 10935 bp, 7 predicted proteins | sample MedpolnodulmetaG_2_FD_177996 | JGI IMG/M metagenome (GOLD analysis project Ga0228711, IMG submission 177996) | Root nodule microbial communities from Medicago polymorpha collected in Santa Monica, California, United States - brown nodules | ecosystem: Host-associated > Plants > Roots > Nodule...
CTAACCTAAATTGCGTTAAATTTCTTTACGCGGTAATTTTTTAACGCGGAATTGATTTTAATAAACAAATTTCTTTACTTAAGATATAGTTTGTAGTTAAAAATTATTTCTTCTTCAACAACAAAATTATTCCTACTTATTTTAACAGATCTAGACATTATATATATATATATATATATCAGCCAAAATAAATCATATATTCAACAACATTAATTTCTTCAAATAATTTGAGACATCATGTAAGAACATATATATTTCTTAATAGTAGCATAAATATTCCAAAATAAACATTAAAAATTCGATTTTTTTCACATTAGATAACCAATAAATAATATCCAACATCATCAGCATAAAAAAATTACACAATTTTTTTTCCTAATTTTAACGGCTTTTCCTTAGAAATTTTTTCTTTAAAAATTTTATTACAGAAAAATTGAAATATATTTGAAAAAAAACTTGAACATGAAAAAATTATAACATCATCCATATCAATAGTATTTATAAGTAGAAAAACTACTAACTTGTTGAAGCTTGATGATAGAACATATCCAAACAGCAACAAGGATGGCAAGGGAACAACAGGAGGCAATAAACTTAGACACTGTTGCAAATTAAATAAGTGAAAAAAAATAAGTAAATAAGCAATCAAAAAATATAAACATGAAATTGTAACAAGTAAAAAGAGTTATACCTAATGAAATAAGTTTAATGAAGATGGGAAAGAACAAAAAAAAAATTCTAAGGTTGAGAGACATTTTTTCTAAGTGTAAAAAATGAATTTGTCTCAATGAATGAATGGAACGGTGTTGTTATTGTAAAAATTATAGATCTGCAATTTGCCAGGAGCCCAGCCATGAGCTACCCCTGGCAAGGCTCGGTCTCCAACACTCATTGAGTAGCCGCAGGCCTACCAAAAAGGTGTCAGCAATTTGCCACGACATTGTGCATTTTGCCAGGGGTTCAGCCCCTGGCATATCAGCTTTTCAAAATTTTGTCAAATCTTCTGCATAATGCAGAGATTCCCTTGACTTTAGGGGCTCAAATTTTCCCGCCAAAAATTTGCCAGGAGTTACTGCACTTTGCCAAGGGTTTGCTCCTGGCTTATTGTGCAGTTTGTAATTGCAATTTGTCAGGGGTTTCCCTGGCATTACCCAAACAGGTTTAAAGCAAGGAGACCGTCTAGCTCGGTTCTTCTTTCTTCCTGTAGCAGAAGGTTTTATTGGTTTGATGAGTAATGCGGTCAATCGAAGTTTGTTTAGAGGTTTTGAGATTGGCCGAAGTGGGTTGGAGATATCTCATCTTCAATATGCCCATGATACTCTTTGTACATGAGAAGCATTGGTGAAAAATTTATAGACATTGAAGGCATTGCTTAAAGTTTTTGAGATGATGTTCTGTTTGAAAATCAACTTTAAAAGTTGTTTGGTTGGTATAATGTGCAAAGGGAGTTCATGGACATAGCGGTTGACTTTTTGAATTGTAATGAATGATTTTTACCTTTTAACTACTTAGGGTTATGGTGGGAGTTTATCCTAGAGCGAAATCTACTCGAGAGCCGCTTTTAGAGCAATTCAAAGGGAGATGAAATATTTGGGTTATCGGTGGAAGTAAATCATAAGTACTTGGTGCAATCTATACGAGCCTTGGTGGTTGGATTGTCCTTCTTAATTCAGTGGTGAATTCAAATCCTATTTTCTTTCTATCCTTTGTGAAGATGTCGGTATGCGTTTGGAGAAAGATAGTGAGGATTCAAAGAAATTTTCTTTGATGAGGAGTTTGGGGAAGTTGGAAAGTAAGTTAGGTGAAGTGGAGTGTGGTTTATCATTAGAAGAGCAAAGGGGGCTTGATGTGAGGGACATTCAGGTTGTCAATTTAAGTCTTTGGTAAAATGGAGATGGAGGTTAATTCAACAAGGTTACTCGCTTTGGAATGACATTTTATAGAGTAAGTATGGGACTAACATTAACATGGTTAATGATGGAAGTGGTGTGTCATAGCATTATTATGTCTCACAGTTGGTGGAAGAATATTGTGTTGCTGGAGGAACTTACGGGTGGGAATTGGTTCAATAAGGAGGTTGTTATGAGGTAGTAAATAGTGTAAGCAAGAGGTTTTTGATGGATTATTGGGTGGGTGATAACCCTCTTCGTTTTAGGTTCCCTCGAATTTATTCACTTTCAGACCAAAATGAAGGATTTATTAACGAAATGGTTATTTTAGCGATGAGATTTATTTGTTTCGGAAGTGTGTTAGAAGCTTGAACGGGGACTCGTAAGGAGGATGTTTGCTGGTGGAGGCCGAAGGAGAACGGTTCTTTTACGGTAAATTCTATGTATAAGTGGAAGAGTTGCTTGCTAATCATATCAGATGTCTCAAACCCAATGGAAAAGAATCTGTATAGATTTCTATGGAAAAATATGGCGCCTTCAAAGGTGGTGTCTTTTTCTCATAAGATTTTTCGGGACTTTATTATAGCGAGAAGAAATCTAGCTCTTCATAACTTATTGGAACCATAAGCCTCGACCAGTTGTGTTTTTTGTGACGTATCAGATGAATCTTCAATTCATTTCTTTTTGCATTGCCGCGTAACATTCTAGGTTTGGAGTAAAGTCATGTCTTGGTATGGTTTCAATTTTATCACCACTCATAATTTATTTGCCCATTTTGAATGTTGGAGCATGGAGGTTAGAGGTACGAAATGGCGGAAGGGCTTTTGGTTGAGCAAGAATAGACGTTAAGGATAAAGTAAAACGTACTTAGAGGACGCAAATGGGTCCTCTTATACAGTGGAGGATGAAGAATATCAACCATCACATTTTAGATTCGAAAAATCACAAAAAGTGATTTAAACAAAAACGGGTATCAAATCATTCTTCCCAGATGAGGTAATTGGAGACGGTTTATTTTTCATTTGAATTGTTGTAATCATACAATAAAATTTAATGTCTTCTGGTAAGTTCTCAATAAAATATGTTACCACAGTAAGGAATATTAAGGTGAATATCTTAAAAGAAATGTAACAATAATAATTTTATCAACATTGCTTAATGTATAGTCAGTTATTCTTCACATTCTAGTTGGTAATGCATTAGTTAGGTGTTGTATATGCTAGATGTGACTATACTTCATAACCAGCAAATAGCTGAACTAAAAAAGTAAATATGAGAGCCTGTTTTTCACTCAAAATATGAACATCTGTTGAATACAAGCAAACTAATCAAGATGCCATTCTTGGAGAAAAATTGTTCAAACAACATCTTTAGATAATAACATAAAGCCACAATATTGTGCACTATGAAAATCACAAAACAACTTGGATTAAGAAGAATATAGCTTAAAGATAGAGAGAGAAAATGAATTATATGGAGCAGAAAGATGCTTCCTTCTTTTCATATACTTTCTTCTACTTTCCTGCCAAAAAAACATGAATAACACACCGTTACCATATGTAAGAAGAAAAGATTTGTAGAAATATTGACAAACAGATGAACCGAAAAGAAAATAAACCTGTACAAAATATGCATGTGTAAGTTTAAGCCCTTCTCTAAAATTGTGTTTTCTCCAAAGGTTTAGCCATTATTTTCTTTACAAAGAAAGAAAAAGAGATTATGGTGGAAATAGGAAATAAGAGCCATGGCTTGCAGAATACAACTCTAGAAGGCTTTTAGCTTTCCTATTAGTAAGTCATAATCTTAGGGCCGGCCTAAGGGCCGAGCAACCCAAGCAAGGGCTTTAGGCCACAAAATTTTAGGTGAAAAAAAAAGTCTCTAAAAAATTAATTTGGTTATAAGTATATTATACGACAAATAAACTACAGACATTTTTAAATACCATATTAAATTTTTTGTTTTAGACCTCTTAATCTGTTTGGCCAGCCCGACATAATCTATCAAGCAAGTCTATTTTTTTATCATTTTCTCAACCAACAGAATACAAGTTCATATATAGGATTTAAGAACTATATTTTCTTGATAAACAATTGTTCCTAGAGTCCAAGAAGAAAGTATATATTACCTCTACGTGTCATCTTATCACTGCCTTCCACGTCAACCCCGTTGCCTTTGTAGTCAAAGCATAGGAGAGAATTAGTAAAATTCCAACAACAACAACTACAACACCATCATAAAAATCATTTACATCACAAGTATTGTTTTAAAACCAAAAATGTTAAATCAATAAAAGTAAAGAACAAGAATATGGTGTGCTCATGACCTGGATTAATGTAACAATAGGAACCACTCACAATCATGGTGGTGTAGATAATTTATGCCTTGTGTCACCCCAATGCTATCTCTAATACTATGTTTTACATTAATATTTGGATACATAGAATAAAGAAGATAGCACTTGGTGTGGCACAAGGTAAATGTTATCTTCACCCATGATTGTGATCCTATGTTGTGCATAGGAAAAAATGAGAATGAAAAGAAAAGTTTTCATTGTTTTTGGAGTGTTGGGATTGTGAATGAGAAGAAGGTTGTGTTCAACGAGCTAAATTTAAGGGTAAGAAGGTTTTGATGAGGAATGTAATAACATGAATGAATGAGAGAGAACGATGAAAACCTCTAGTTCTAGTACTTTACCTCTATTTATACATTCTTTAACATTATTATTATACTTTTGTCAGACATATATTTATTCAAATATGATATTTTGACATCCTTTATTATCCTACATTTATTTAACACCATATTTTATCTTTATTTTTTGTTTCTATCACTTCATCAATCTATTACATCAATCATGTTAGTATCATTTTCTCTTTATCTCAAGGTGTGTACATCCCAAGAGTATGTACACAACATTTTCCATCTCTATTTCATTCATACTTTTTTTCTTAAAATTCTTTTTACTTTTTCTTCTGCCGCTAATTTCCATCATTCCCTTGATCGTTTGGCTACAAATTGATACTCCTGCCTTATCAAAATAAATTAACTATTTGTAAGAAAAATTCGTCTCAAAATAATTTGATTTCTTTCGGTTTTTAATACAAAATTAATTATTTTTTTCAATTATAACATTTAATTAATATTACTATCATCTATTCTAATTCAATACGAGTATCTTATAGTACTTTGCATTTATGGTAAAAAAAAAAATACATCGATACATAATAAGAGTACTTTTGTAAAAGTTCGATTTTTTCTTTCATTTATTCACTTAATTTGTGTGAAGATATGCACATTCACTCTTTTATTAGGTGGAACTGACGTGGTTCCCACAATTTGAAAATGAGTCTCACATAAATTAGTGAGATTTATCAGAGTTTCACCTAAAAAAAAGTGAATGTTAGAGAAATCGTCAAAAAGAGAGTATTCTTAGTATTTATATTTGTGTGAATTGGTCAAATAGATCGCTTATGAAGAGAATTTTACTGTACATTTAATTTTATTAATTTTATTGTCTCAAAAGATCCAAGAAAGCAGCATAAAATTCCCACCATTTTACCCCAAACCACTCTTTAGAAAGAAATCAACCCATTTTATTGCTTAGCTATTTTTGAAACACAGAATAGATTGAAATAAGTAATTGCTAGCTGGTCACACCTCTTTTTGAATTCAAAGTCCAATCTAAACTATATGTCCATTGAATGTGCGTTCATCCACTTACTGTCATGCATTCACCATCACTCGAATATTTTGCCAGAAATTGATGGGTGAAGCTTTGATTCTTCTTTTGTGTATGGTTCATTCTATTCAATCCTTTTCTTTCTCTTCCATCTTAGCCATTTTTCACATGGGCAAAGTTTATGATTTCGAATAAGAGGAAGTGTGGGGAGAAACAAAGATAAAGTGTTATTGGCTTATATTCTACCTAAAATGGAAAACATAGAGATTCTTTCAACGTATTAAAGTTGTATTTTGTGTTGAAAATTCTTTTCTTAATCGCTCAATTACTTCTTCTTTTTTTACAACAATAAGGTTCAACTATTAAATAATTGTTGAAAAATATTATCCACAAAATCTATAAATGATGATTGTCACCGCGAGTTATGTATGTACTACGGTCTTCTTACGTGCAAGTCATATATGCGTTCAGGTTATCATGTAACATATATACAGGGAAGGTAATGTTGTGCGGATAAATTACCAAATCATGGCTGCTATGCCATCTTTTATTACGGACGATTCTTTTAGAGACAGTTACCGTTTGCCAAACTTTCGTTTTCCTTAATTTATTTTGTTGTTTTGTTTTCTTTGAGGTTTTTGGTTTGGTCACCCTTTGTATATATTATTCCTCTTCTTTTTAATATATATTATTATGGGGAAGGCGACCTAGGATTGGGGTAGCCCAGAAGTGCCAACTTAATTGGGATGTTCGCGCTCTCCTTGATGCTCTCCCTTACTCCTAACCTATTAAAAAAAACGTGCAAGTCACGGTCAATTATTGATCATAAACACAACACGTAGAGGAAGTTAAGGAATTGAGGTATTTATCCCCTAGGAATCAGGTTCAACTTTTATGGAAGGCAAAAACTTGCTAAATTATCCAAGAGGTAGGGCCGTAGGGGCGAGAAGTTTGTGAGTACTAGTGTGAACCTTTGTCATAAATAGAAAGTATGGGCCACAACACGAGTACTTTGATCACATGGTAAGTGATCTCTTCCATCTTAGTTAGAGGTTATGAGTTCGAATTCAGTTATAAAAATACAACAGTATTAAATCATTTGAGAAAAAGTTTTTTCATACATTACAATCATATCCTACTCAAAATATTAGTTTTTGCGGTCAAAATTGGTTTTAGCAAATTTGTGTAAAAAGTAAAGCATGTTCCATGATTAAATACATCTAACAGGTTCCAAAATAAACCACAGAGCCTTATATCCAAAATTTAGTTTTTTATGCAATCATATTTTATTATACCCGGAATGCAATCCTCGTAAGGAAGTATATTATTTAGGGGGCTTCAATGGTGAAGTCAGCCATATGACTTTTTTGGTGAAGTCATTTATGTGGCCTAATAGGAGAGTGCCACGTGGAATCATTATTTATTTTTTTTATTTTTATTTTTTTTTATAAGACTTTTCATATTCCAAGATCGATGTTTGCTCTGATACCAGAGTTTGAGGCAGAGTGCAGAAAACTTTTTTCATAGATAAATTTAGATTATTTAGATTCTTTTGTCTAATTTTTCAAGTTGTAAAGACAGCCCTTCTACTGAGCTTTATAATTTACTTAACTCTTTTTGTTCTGAGATTTCAAAATCTCTTTTGGGTGGTGTTACTCTTAGGCTTTGACTCCTGAATAACGGTTTTTCTGTTTCTTCAAATAGATCTTTCTCAGCTTCTATCAAAGAAAAGCTATTTCTTGCTAAACTTCTAAATATAGGTGACTTTAGGGTAACTAAAGGTGTGAATAATTCATCAATATGAATCGTATTTTTTCCTATAAATTCTATGCTATGGTGTGAATTACTCAAAGCATAATTCATTTTATAGCAAGTTGTAAAAGGATGATTACCCTTTTTCATAAAATTCGAGTTTTTCAACTTATAATGAAAAACTATAGATCTATCTAGATCTTTATCTTTTAGGGATAATCCCATTTGTAAATTTATATCAAATTTTATTTTTCCATATTTTAAATTACACTTTCCTTGTGCAATTGTTGCTTGTCTTTTGTCTAAAATCCTAGAGTCTTCTAGGGCTATTTCTAGAGGTGAATCAATACCTTTCATAAAGGTGCTTTTGATTAAAATTTGAATAGTTGATATATGAATATAACCAATTTTACTTTTTTTCTTTTTCAGAAAATGTTTCAATTCTTTTTTCAATTTGAGTTTTATCTATGATAGATATGACTATATTTCCTTGAGTAGTTTTAATTGGAATTGCTTCTTCTCCGATCATTATTCCAAATTTCAAAATATTTTTTCTTAAGAAAAATTATTTGAATTTATTAAACTTTCTTTTGAAGTTCTCTTCAGCAGTTAAAGATAAATCTACTTCTTCTATCTTATTATCTATTATGCCATCAGCATAATAACTAGATGTTCCTTCAAAGTATGAAACCTCAATCATATTCTATAATGTTTATCATGTCAATAATATGATACTGAAAAGTAAATTTTGAATTTAATAAAGATATATTCATACTTGATTTGATCTTCTTTGAGATTTTGTTGATATTTTTGGTTTTGTTGTAGCTAGATATAATCTTCAGAATGATTATATTTTGATTTGGGTGATCCCTCCAGAGTATTACCTCAAGGATCTAGCTCCTCTAGAGTCTTGTCTCAAGAGCTACTTCTATAAAAACAAGTTTTTATAGGAACGAAATACTTAGTAGTATTGAACTTCAATATTCATTGTTTACAAATGAGCATAAAAGCTCTTATTTATAGTGAAGAGGACTCACAGGTGGTTCACATGTCCCTTTCACAACAGCTAATAAAATGCATACAACAAATAAAAAGACAAACAATAATTTCCATAATTATTTCCTTATGCGTAAAGCGATAAGGTTTATCACTAAGTGGTCCCCGTCTGACTCAGATGTGATAAGGTACCACTGTGCACTTTAGCCTACTACGTGACGCTTGGCTTAATGATTGATTCTTCATTGTTATTTTGTGCCGACGTTTTCTTTGGACAACTTTTACACACGTGTCCCTTGAAATATGTACCAAAATACCTACAGCATTCTTCCTATATGGCTCGTGGTAATTTTTCATGATCATTTTTTAACTGATCTATTTTTTTTTCAAAGTCTTTTACTACTTTGACATCCTTGTCTTTTACTGGTTTTCTGGAGTCTCTGTATACGACTATTGAGGCGTCTTCGTAGACTACTCTGTAGTTTGTCTGCTGTGTCAATCTGGAAATCTTTTGATGCATGTTTTTCATTTGATTGACATATACAGCTGGTTTCCATTTGGTGCTTTCTCTAATCATAACTGGGTACTCTTTGTTTGAGATTCCAATCTTGATTAGATACAATGGTTTAGAGATAAGATCCGAGGTAATTTCATCATACCAAGGATATGTAGAGTTGATCTGAAGAAAGATCTCTTTCCCTTTGGCAAACAAATTGTTGAACTTTTGTGCCAAATTTTGTAACTCGTTTGGGAGGAACTTGAGTTCTCCAAATGTTTTTCCTGGTTGTTCTTCCATATATATAGTATGAATTAAACCATTCTGATAGAAAGATAGACATGTGGTGTTGTCTATTCCTGGTAGTATAACTGCTTTGGTACAACCAAATCTGCTGATTGGGTAAAAATATTCAATGGTGAATTCTTCTACATAGTTGTTTAACCATTTCCATCTAAGACTGAACTCTAAATAAGTTGGATCAGTTATTTGGAAATTCTTTTGGTGTTCGAGCTGGCGAATTTTGTCAATTGACGTCTTCTTTTTTGTTTCCATTGTTGGAGATCTCCGGAGGTCTTTTGTTGATGTAACCTCTTTGTATGAACTGTGCAGTGCCTGTTCAGCTTCTTTCATCGTCTTGTAGCCTTTGTGACTACATTTTTGCCGATGATATGTTGCTTTGCAATTTCCCATTTTCTGTAGATGCCCTTCATTGGACCATCGAAAATGACATATGCTTCAAACTTTCCCATTTCATTGTCTACGGGATCGCTTGTTTGGATGGTTGAACCATTTTTTCTTGCTTCATCCTCTTCTTCGACTTCTTCAGCCCATGATTTTTGCTATCTAAGGTTGTTTCTGAAGTTGGTGCTGAAGATTTTGATTTCTGATCTTCAGTTGTTGAACTCCAACCACTAGGTGCTATTGACTCAATGGGGATTTTTTATTCTTCTGGGGCTGTGTACTTTACATAGTAGTTGTATTTTGTAGAATCTTGACCCAACAAGTCCCAGTTTTCGTCATCTTTAGGAACTTCATCTGAATTTGTTACCATGCTTTGTAAGCTTTTTAGTGTGATTATCATTTCCCCCCTCTCGTCAGAGACCTTTTTCCTTCTAGCTTCTAAGACGCCTAGCTGTTCATCCTTCTGCTTGATGTTGTTTTGAAGAAGTTTTATGGCTTGCTCCATTCTCTTGTTAATGTATCTGCAAAACTGTTTTGTTCAGATTTTATGTATTGAATGTATGGCTGGAATGGTTGTAACTTCATTTGCCATCTAATTAGTCTGCCTTGTCTATGGTCAACTTTAATTTTGTATTTTCAGAAACCTGTAAGATACTTGAAATCTGTTCGTAATAAAAATCTTGATGGAAGTAATTCAACTTTCCCTTTTTCTACTATTTTTACACATGCCAGAGTTTCCAGTTCCTGAATATGGTATCTGGATTCTGTATCTGTAAACGTACCAGAAATGTATTTGCATAAATGCAATTTTTCATTATCCTTTATCAGGATTTTAGAAGCACTATATCTGAACAGACTTCATCTAATCTTTCTTCTATGCTAATATGAAAATTTCTTTCTTCCCACATAATTCTTAATTCCTTAAGGTTTCCTTTAATAAGATTTAAAATCTCGTTTCTAGTAACTATCTTGGTGGTTACCATTTTACTATTCTTAGGGTTTCCTAAGTCTTTCCAATGAAGTGATATAGTATCTCTTCTTTGGGTAAAGGGTTCATATAATTTTAAAAAATCATTTCCTATGATTAAGTCTAGTCCTGAATCATGGAGGTAAATTGTTGGAATAAAAAACTTATATCCTTCAATTTCTATAGAAACATCTCTAAGGTTAAACCATATCGGATGTTTCGACTTGTCTGCAACTATAATTTCTTTTGGTTTTGCTAATCTTTCCCAATTTCTAGAGATAGATTTTTTACCAAAACAAAGAGTTGCACCTTGTTGGAACAAAGGGTGTTTCGCAAAATCACCTATTAAGTTTTGATGATAACAAGGTATTAAAATTATCAATTGGATATGCTAAACATTTGTTCAAGTGTACAGGATCCTAATCAAAGTACTATTCATAGAGGTTCTGATTGAACAAGTCAAAGAGCAAAG
>Ga0228711_1011818_pt1 | contig 10932 bp, 5 predicted proteins | sample MedpolnodulmetaG_2_FD_177996 | JGI IMG/M metagenome (GOLD analysis project Ga0228711, IMG submission 177996) | Root nodule microbial communities from Medicago polymorpha collected in Santa Monica, California, United States - brown nodules | ecosystem: Host-associated > Plants > Roots > Nodule...
TTGTGGGATATAATAAGTCCAAAAAAAAAAAGGGTATCCCACAAGGGGGGGTTGTGGAATGGTAGGGAATCTTAAAAAGTAGGGCATTTTTGAAATTTTTTTAAAAAGTAGGGTATAAAAATAATTTTCATTTTTTTCAAGGGTAGAAAAAAAATTTCTCACCCTATACTCCTTGTTTTATACGTGCAACACGTTGCAAAGAGAAACTGAGTGTTCTGTGGTGAAGCAAATTAGAACAAAACTCAGGCAACCTTTCGTAAAGAATATAAACATAGAATGCAAATCTTTCACGCTCCACCATCACCTCGTCAAAGATTCTCTTTGGTAGGTCAATGTTGATAAGAACACGATCACAGTGGCCAAACACTCTCTTCTTCATAATCAGGTTCCCACTTTGAGAGGTGGAACAACCCTGGTCACAAATTATAGGTACCAATTGACCGGGCTTCATCTTATCTTCGGGATTGGTGAATTGAAATTCAAAGAAACCTCGACTAAGAGAAATCAACCTCCATTGTCCGAAAGCCTTCCAAATTGTTTGCAACTTCGATGAGAGATCTCGAGATGTTATGGGTTTGTCTCCTTCACTCATAACCATTCCATTCTTGTAAATTTCCACACCTCAATTATAAGTCTTGTGTGAGTTTAATGCAAACTGAGTCCCCTTTGATGATAAGTTTCAGTAATAGCATGAGAGATAGATCATCAAAATTTACAAGGGCCTATGTGAAGAAACATGTCCGATGATCTCCTTGTTTTGTTGGAGGCATAATGTTTAGGGAAAGAAACTTCCATCAATATATTGGCGGTGGCACGAGCATGATGTGCGAGAAGCCCTAACAACAACAAAGCAAAAAAAATCACACACAACGTGTGTAATGAAATACATGAGGAGTCCAACAAAGAGGTAACAACCAGGATTTTATAGGATTTTATTGAAATAAGAGAACAATCAGCAAGACACACTTATGAGGGAATGATCAAGGATAATCATTGCATATATGCGAACTGATGATGGAACATCATATGATATTTTGACTATCTTTTTAGTTATTTTATTTGTATTTCAAGGCAAATTAGAAGTCATACAGTGGAGTTGTCAATGGTTTGAGGAATTTTTTGTATTGTTTTCATTTGAGTCGTTGCAATTCAGTTTTATCTGAAATCATGCATCTCTATAGGTATTTTGAGTCTTTTTATTAAGAAATCAGGTAAATCGGTAAAACAAGACATCACATGAGGATTGAGGATATGAAGATTGAAGATCAATGTTTCTTAGAAGGCATTTTCAGATAATATGATGAGCTCAAGAGTTCGCTAACCATGTGGAAGGAAACTTAAAAAAAATGCACACAAAAATGAATATTTTATTCATTTTTGGTCTATTCACGTTTTTTAATCAAAATTGTTTTTACTTGTAATTTTCATGGGGTCTTGATTAGAAATAGGTCATGGATAATATAATGGAAGGAATTGGAAGAATCATTTGGCTATTGAATGCCTTCAGAGCAACATTTATCATCTAATTGCACAATATCTTTAGTTATGGAAGTTTGAAGAATCCAACACATGCATGACAAGGCTGTAAAGTCAAGTTTATTTTGGCTATTCATTGGTTTTTGTTGGTTGAAATTGAATATATGGTTTTGATATCATATCTAAAAAATAATAGTAATGCTAATACGCCATTTATTAATTTTTCTTTAAATTAAGATTAGAAGTTATTTTAATTAATTAGGGATCGTTGGGATAAAGCTCTATAAATTGTAATTTGTTTGATTTACTAAAAGAGATTTAGAATGAGTAAAAATTGAGAGTTATTCTCTTTGGTTCTTGAAACCTTATATCTAACTTATCGGTTTCCTGTGGCGCTAATTTTCGACTTATTAACCTGAACCTCCATAGCCGGTTGTGGCGTATCCTTGACTTATGAATCGTTATCCACCCCGATTGTGGCGTCTTTTCACAAACCCACCAACTTGTCCCCTAATTCGTTTTCGACGGCTCCGCGACACTCATCATAATACAAAGTGAAGAAAATTCATTTCAAGTTTCAAGGCATTGCAACACGGAAGAATGCCAAAAAAAGCGACGAAAACTACATAATTCACACATGAGGGGCTTCCATAAGTGCCCCTGCGCCTAGGACCATTCGCCCTTGCGCATGATCTAGCCTTGGCTACTGCCTCATGGGTCCCATCCAAATTCATGCGTCATGCACTTGGTGTGCGGGCAGGGAGTACTGATTGCTTGCTTTTCAAGTTGCTTTAGATGGAAAACCCTGTTTTTCTTCTCTTAACCCCCTAACTAATGATGTAGTATAAATAAAGACTCTTCACACTATTTTATTCATTCATAAAGCTAGAAGTACAAATCAAGGGTCAAACATCAGAGCTTTAAGGCAGAGGATCTTCATCCTCCTCTCGTTCTCTCTAGGGTTAAATGGTATATTTTCTATTGTTTTGTAATGATGTCAGTTGCCATGTGAAACTAAACCTCTTTGATTAGGGTTCCACAATGAACCCTTTCTTATTTGTTGGATTCAATTGATAAAGTTTTTTATTCACTTTATGATCTAAAGTCTAGTTTAATTTGTATATGTCTGTTTCTATATCATATCGTAGATGGAGCATTATTAGGATTGATAATCCTAATTCTTTCTGCACCCGACCACAGTAAATTTCCTAGTTTATAAATTAATTTCTTTTAATTGAATCTAAATATGAATTTAGGGCTATAACTCATGTTAAGGGAACACCACAATTGTAACTGGTTGAATTACATCGATATTAAAATAAAACTTCCATTGATTTATCACGAGGTTATGTTCTGATTACTTAAATCTAAAGAGACAAGTCATAAACTAATAATTAACCAAGATAACTCCAACAAAGACAGAAGGGGAGGATTCAAGGATTCCCTAATCGTTGTAACACTTATGAATCAAGAAACCTAATCTCGCATTTGGCAGGACAATTAAAACCCTGCAACCAACTTTCAATCTTTTATTTTATTGGCTTTTTAAACAAATTCCGCTAACTTACTACTTTATTACTTGATACAACTTGGTGAACTTGCCTAAATTAATCCTTTAGGAACAATCAGTATGGCAGTGAGGAAAAAAACCACTCTTGTGTGGTCAAGTATGACGTAAAGAAAGTCTTAATTAACCAAGGACTCTGGTTTAGCATTATATACAAAAAAATGCAATTATCAAACAAGATTGTCGCCCCGTACAAGAGGTTAGATCTCTAAGGGTGTAGAGGTTAGGGGTGTTCAAATTCAAACTAATCCAAATTAAAGCCGCAAACCGATCCAAAAAAACTGAAAACCGCATAAAACTGAATATTATTGGATGTGTTTGGATGAAATTTTGTGAAAACCGCTCGGATTAGATTGGATTTTGGATTGATTTTTCAAAGCCGAACAAAACCGAACCGAACCGCATACAAATATTTTAATACATATTTTCATTTTTATAAGTATAATATGTTATATTAAGCTATTAATTTTTATTTTTAATTCTATTAACACTACGTATGAGTTTAATTTAATCAATTATGTTTCTATTTCGTATGTTTCAAAGATAATCAATCATTGTTATTCCGTACTATTAATTTTTTATAAATCGTATGCTATATTTTGTATGGAACATATTATTTTATCATAATTTTATAAGATTATTATTAATAAAAAAAGTTACAGTTTGTAATTTGGATATCTAAAACCGATCAAAATTAAACCGCATTAATTCGAATCGGATCGGATCCGTTTTTTAAAAATTAATAATCAAAAACCGAACTGAACCGCATATAATTTTATCTTTAGATTTGATGAGTTTTTTCCTTAAAACACCCCTACTAGAGGCTCCAACACCCACCCACTGAGACACATGGAGATCATGTTAACCTTCTGAGAATAATAATGAACATAGACCATATAAGTCCAATTTCTAGTAGTATATTGAAATTCCATATGTATCTGCAACATCAAAAGGCCCACCATTAGTAAGATATGTAGAATATCATCCATCACTCATCTAAAAATGAAATACCACATGATAGATATCATGGTGGAAACTTTCCAAGCGGATATGGAAGCGACGATAATATGACTAGTGACATTCCTTTGTTTTTTTTTGAATAAACGACTAGTGACATTCCCTAAGATATACAAATATAAAAGCTAAGAGAAAAACAAATATTCACACATTCTTAATGGACTAAACATAGGCCATAACAGTCTAAAGCCCAATAAAGGAAATTGAAAGAAGAGAGTTGCTTTTTTGATATTCATTGTGTCTTACTAACATAAGTAAATGACCAAAAAATCCAGCGGCAGTTAACTGCCGGCGTGTTTTTTAGTTATAAGCCAGCTGTAGTTAACTACCGCTGGAAGTATTTTAATCTTTTACTTGTGTTTTTAGGAAGTATTGAAAGTCAGAAAAGCAATCTTCTTGAAAGAATAGCGAAGAGGCAAGAGGTACATAGATTACACCCCTATAAACAGGCATCAAACCACATGCCCTAAAAAATCTATACAAGACAACCATTTGTAAATACGAAAAATATAAAATAAAACGACCTAAATGCTCAAACTACTTTCACTTTTATTGACTTTTGAAGAAAAGCATTTCCAAATTAAAAGTTCTCCTATAGGAACCATGTTGTTGCACACTTCTTGTAAGTTCAAAATACAATAATCAAGTGATTGAAGGATAGACATATTGTTTGATCACACTAACATTTTAGCTAAAGTATCAACATAAAAACAAGTTAATTTCTCCCACTTATCAGCGTGGATAGAAGCATCAACACCAAATGTATCCATAACCTCTCTTCCTAATAAAGTGGAGTTAAAAAGTACCTCCAAATGCAAAGGCTTGCTATTCAGCTAGGGACAACGATGGGAAACATACCTATTAGATGAAGATTTACTTCCCATGAGGATTTACTTCCCATAGGTGACGACATAACCTATTGTAGTATCATGAACAAGGCCAAAGATGCCACAAAACAAGTAAAATACAAGCAGAATGAATGTCCATCTGGAACCAAGTTATCACTTGCGTTAGGAAGAGGGAATTCCCTTAACAAGATCATAAATATTTCTAATGACAGATCATCTTACGTTATTCTTAGTATATTTTTCAGTCATTTTCAGTAGATTTTAAAGTAGGTCATCTTACATTATTCTTGGAAAGCCAATTTAAATCAATGCTTTCAATTACCTTTGAGGTGGAAAGACCCCGCACGTAAGGATCATCAGGTGCAACCAAATATTGGAGGGATAAACCTAGTCAACTGAGATAGTATAGACCCCACATGTAAGGATCATCGTGTGATCAGCAGGTGCAGCTTGACGACCGGCTAGGTTGGTAACGTCCCAACTACCTCATCACTTGTATAGTCTACCTAGAATAGATAAACGCGACATGACTGTTATTTAATATCTAACATAATAAATAGGGGGATTCGAAGAATCCTAACGCTGCTTACTTTTCTACAACCAAAACAGGTAACTTGCTCTGTTGCAAACATATAAAAATTGAAAATCTCTAACCATTTAACTCTTTTATTTATTTGTCAAGTAAAAATAAGTAACGATAATTGGTTGGACGAAACGACAATCCTCGTGGATACGATATTCTACTTATCACTTTATTACTTAGTAAACGATTTGGTACACTTGTCTAATCCGCACATCAATTTCTAAAGGTATTCAATCTCTTTTAAGAGAACAATCGTCTAACCGCATATGGATATATGGTATACTTCACAATCTTTGAAATGGGAAACACACACATTCCAAGAATGTTCTTCATAGCTTTTGAAAACCTCACATACTTGAGTTGTTGAGAGTCTTTATAGGTGCATCACCATGTTCCGGTGAAGTTCAACTACATTCCACTGTGTCACACCTACTTTAATCGTCACTTATGAATGTATTCATATGAGATGAATATACTAATATTAACAACTAGAAATAATTATCTTGTTAGACGAACTATAAAAATAAGAAATTAAATGATTATGCGAGGAAGATTCTTAATCGAGTGAAGTATATGTGATGGAGGTGATTCTTTCTCAAGACCATTAACTCAAAATATCAGTCTTGAAAGACTCATAACTGAGTCAATACATAGTGGGGATGCACAATGATGCAATAAACTCATGATCCATGCTCTCAATGGCGCTATGAATTTTGAGGAATATGGGAGAAGACACAATCTCTATTGGAACTTCAAATCTTGTATATTTTCATGAATCATGCCAAGGAAAGGTGAATGAAGCCAAACAATGTTTAACTCCCTTGGCAAACATGGGCCGCCACAATCCAACAACGAGGGAATTATTACGCAACATAAGTAAAATTAGTGAAGTGAAGGTTTAAGCATAGTATACCATGTCGTCTGGGTAGTAGTCAACAGTTACACAATAATTACTCTTTTCATGCATTGTAATTAACACATCTAATCAATCAAATAAGCTTGTATCACACTTTATTTTTCTGCTTTCATTTATGCATTTCTTAGTGTAGTTTAAACTCAATAATAAACATCTAATCAATCAAATAAGTTAGGGAACCTGCATTTGAGGGATAGATCCTCCTTCAAAATAAATCGCTTGAAGTAAAAGGAATCACAACTGAGAAAACTCAATTAATTTCAGCTTCCATCAACTATTATACTTATATATATATATATATATATATATATATATATATATATATATATATGGGAATTCTAGGATACACCCACTGTATTTTATGAAGGTGTAGTTTAGCATTCAACACCTTTTTGTTTGGACAAATAACCCCACTTTCTATTTTTAATGAAGGTGCACGTTAGATTTTTCTCATTTTCATTTGGACCAAATAACATTTTTCTAGATAACAAATGACTATTTCTTCACATTTTTAATGACTATTTCATTCGTCTCTTTATAGACCCACCCCTCCCCCAAAAAAAAATATCGTTCAGTCCTCCTAAATACATATTCGATAGTTATCTGGGGGTCTAAGGAAAAACACCCATTTCATTTGGACCATATGGCATAAGCCAAAAATACGGATCAAGCCCAAGCCATTGAGGGGCCCATACTTGACCCTTTCTCTTGTTGAATGGGATGACACACAACCTCATTGCATGTGAGACACATGGAAGTTTCATGTGCCTAAGGTGACAAGTAGAATTATAAATTATTGCATGCAATACACTTGGCCTCTTGCATGATGCAAGTAATACACCTGGCTTCTTGCATTTAACCATTTTAGTTGTTCTTCACCTATAAATAAGGTTCATATTCATCTTCTTAATCATCTTTAAGAATTAAAAATCAATAGTGAGTGTTTCAAAACAAAGTGTCTGCGTTTTTCATCCCAGGTTCTAAACCACTCTCTTCCTCCCTCTTTCAGTTGTTACCTTCTTCTTTTTTTAATCCAAAAATTAAGAATTTTTTTTACAGGGAATTTATATTTTTGTTCTTCTCTCATGTTCACTCCTAGAAATCAAATCAATACAAATGATTATTTGAAACTGATAATAAACTTAATTGCACCTTCATCCGCATGGATTTATTGACTTTATATTTTTAATTATATAAATAAGAGTACATTTGGTAATGAACTATTCATTTTTTGACTAGAAAAATAAAAAAATTAAAAACAAGTTATTTCCTTATGTACTATTATTTTATTTGGTTTTAATTTAAAGTGAATAAATTTATACATTTTCCCAATAAATCTACACATGGAAATAAAATATTAGAAGAAAAGGTTTAGTAAATTAAATTTTTTTTGGGAACATTCTAAATTTGTAACGTATGTAATGAAATCAGTCACACTAAACTCATATATTATTGTTAATTATGTAATAAATATTAGAGATTCACTTTATGATGGTGAGTTTTCTTTCTGAATGGTTGAGGGTGTGAAGATATATTTCTATTATTTTTTATAGATTTCCTATTTGAATAGCTTCTTGATCTTCTAACTATTATACTAATCAAATTTGATTTTCGTGATTCTTGGGTAGAATTTGTTAAGCGTTTTGAAGATATTCACTTCAAAATGGACAACAAGGATAATGATCACTGCTTTGTTATAGGAGGTAAATCATGCATGATCCTTATTGTGTTTGATTCATACAATTTGGATTTAATTTAAGAATTTTATTCTTTCTTTTTAATTTTTACAATTTTCAATTGTCTTTATGGTTTTTGTTCTCAATTAAATTTTGAATGTTTGTACAAGAAAATAATATTTTTTATTTGAGTTGATTTTAGATCCAATATACAAAACATATGTATAGTTTCATAGTTTCATTTGTTAAATAACACCATTTAATGTCAATAGCCATAATTTCCTCAACAAAAAGATATAAAGACAAATAACAAAAGACTATTATCTGCTTGAAATTTCTCTAATTAATTTAAGGATATCATTAGCGCACAATTGTACTTCCAGTGTTTATATGCAATCGCATGTATATATGTGTGTATGTCTATGATTAATTATATAGACACATATGTATTTATACAATGAAAATGTAAACTTCAGTCTACTAATTTCTAAAGTTGATTTTCTTTATGGTTGAAGTAGGCTCTTCTTCAAGCGAAGTTGTCAAAAGCATAGCTTCAAGCACATGTGTGAAAAAAGAGGATATTGGTATAAATACAGAGGTTAGGACTAAACTATACACAAAAGTAATGTTCTTGCATGCTTTTGATGAAAACAATGTACTATAATTTATGTATTCGATATTTAACATTTTCCTTTCCAATGGGTGTGATTTTTACCGTGATATAAAATCTCATACCAATTGGGGTCTGATGCAGTTGTGGGTCCTGCTATGACTAATATATTTCAACTGTATCACTAGATGCGGTCCCCAATAGAGAAATATTATATATTGAGAAAATATATTGAGTTTGTTAACTTTATTAAACCAAATAAAATAACGCTAGATATGGTAATGAATTTTTTTTTGAATAGATAGATTTTTAAAAAAAATCCTAACTTATTGCAATACGTATTGTTTATTTTATTTGGCTTAAATGTATAGTTAATAAATATATATTTTCCTAATTAATCTATGTATGGCAATTAATTACTGGGCCAAAAGTTTTATGAAATTCAAATTTCATTTTCAGAACATTTTTGAGAAATAATCTATCTAACTGTAGTCGACCACACTAATATAAAACATTGTTGATTAGGTCTCAAAGATTTTATCTTAATAATTTAGTTTGTGAAAGAAAAATTTCTTTCTCAACTCTTGAAGATGTAAAGAGTATATTTTTTTTCTTATTTAATCATAATAGCTTGCTTTTCTTGATGAGCTTTTATAGATTTCCTACTTATCTTGTTTCTAGATCTTATTGCTATCAAATGAATCAATTTTTTTTTCGTTCTTGCATGAGATTTTTTTAGAGTTTCGAAGAGTTTTACTTCAAAGTGGGTGACAATAACGCTCATTGCTTTGCTGTTGGAGGTAAATCAATATTTATGTGTGTGTCTATGTTATGATGTACGCATATATGTATATGAGAAAATGGAAGATGTAATATCAATATTTTTATAATTTTGTTCGGTTTGAATTGAATAACTTACAATTATATTTAAAATAATGTCAGACTATAGGTTTAACCACTAATAAGATAAGTTCTTATCAAATGTCAGGGTAAAACTGTTTTAAACCAAGAGTGTATCTTCATTAAAATTTGCTTTTATACAATGTAATTTTGATTCTAATAATATTTAAAATTGATTTCATTCTATGTTTCAAGGTGGTTCTACTTCAAAAAGAGGATTGAAGAATATTGAACAAATTGTCGTAACCTCACCACAAGATTTGAAGCAGAAAGAAAAGTCAAATTCATATTCTATATTTGTACGTGCGTAAATAATTTTGATTAAAATTATTCACTGATTATATGTTCAATGATGAATGTTATACATTTTATTATTTGAATCTTTGGTTTAATATAAACATTACTGCATTTCAATTTTGATGACATATTTTCAGACTATTAAAGAAGTGACAACGGATGGCCGACCATGGAATGCTAAAAAAGTAAATGCAAATAAAACTGAACCTTATGAGCCTTATCAATTTGTGGGATTCTATATCTGCAAGGAATATAATGGAGTTAGATGTCTTGGGACGGTTATTGGCTACAGTCCTGAAAAGAATAATAAGCTCATAGTATGTTTTTCTTTAACTTATGCACTTACTTGGTTTGACTCATTATAATTGTCATTTTTTTTTGCAATGTATGTTTTCTTGAATAAAGTATGAATGATGTTGAGTTTTAAAATATAAAAGTATGACATTTACTTATAATTACAAGCCATAAAAATCAAAAGCATTAAAACAAATGAACTCATTTATTATTTTAACCTTTTGAAAAATTACAAGACATTAGATACAATTTCTAATATTCAAAAGAAAACAATTTTAAATGAGGGTGATACTAGGATATTATTAGAAAAACGAATAAATATTTTCTCTTGATATTCAAGTGGGATAAATAATTTGAGATAAGAAAAATATTTTGAATGTGAGGCTTATAGTGTCGCATATAAAGTAACAATTTAGTGCACGTCCATTTATAATGACGCAGATAAGTACCAATTTTGTCAGTAAAGTATTCAAAATACTAACATTTTTTTTTTTTAATAAAAGGAAACTTGCCAGGAAGACAAGCCCCATAGGAATATATTAAAACAAAAGAGTGGAGGGGGGACAAGAACCAAAACCCTCAAAACAAACAGAACACTTAACAGAATCTATAATTGGACAGGCCTAATCTATCTTTTGTAAATTCAGCACCAATTTGATTAGGAACCTGATCCCACCAAGCATGAGTTTGTAAAGAAAGACCTATGTTTGCCAATAGGTCAGCACATTGGTTACCTTCCCTATACACA
>Ga0228711_1011819_pt1 | contig 10930 bp, 13 predicted proteins | sample MedpolnodulmetaG_2_FD_177996 | JGI IMG/M metagenome (GOLD analysis project Ga0228711, IMG submission 177996) | Root nodule microbial communities from Medicago polymorpha collected in Santa Monica, California, United States - brown nodules | ecosystem: Host-associated > Plants > Roots > Nodule...
ACATCAACACAACTGTTTCTTCAAAATCTTCTATTTTTCTTGCTTTCCTTGTTGTTTAAGCTTGCTTGTGAACTCAAAACATCATGAAAATGACACTAAAAATAACGTAATGACTACTGTCATCACCCACCCTTTTTCTGGAAAACACACAACAAACCTTCACCCTACCTTCTTCTAGGAAACGAATAGTTTTAAGTGCACTTGTTAAGTATTGGTGCATTCTCCACTATCATAAATGTAAAGTGGAATATATTGAATTGAAAATGATGAAAGTAGTATTAATTAGAGTTATAAAGAAAAAAAAAGTAATTAATATTGTATTGAAAAGTGAAATGACTCAGTTATTTTGGAACATTTTTTTGTGTGCAAATGGTTCAGTTATTATGGGACAGAGGGAATATTCATTTATATTTGTGACAGTATAAGAATGCATCCTTAACTCTTTGCTTTTTTGAGCATTGACGGCACGGCACGAGTGAAGTGGTTCGTTTCCATTTCTCTTATTTTGTCTGTTTGGATAACAAAATAGAAACAAAAGTGAGTCAAAAAAAGTTTATATATTTAGTCTAAATTTTAAATCAAGTACATCAATTTTGTTTAAAGGCTCGTAAAAGTTCAAGTTCTCGAGACTATATTAACTATCATGTTGATACAAGTGTAACCAGCTGATTAAAGATAACAACACATGTGGATGAACTCTTCCTAAAAAAATTCATGTGTAGATGAACGAATCTAATTTGTATGTATCTTTAATCTAAAAAAATGTATATTCATCTTCAAAATTTTTAATGATTAGATAAGAATAAGATATAAACTCTTAAATATATGAATATGAAAACGATTTGAATATATAATTTGGTGTCTGGTTTTACAACATAGTGTACGTTTTGAACCCTTTGAATGGACTATATGCTATATAATAACATGGTGTCTGGTGACCCTAACAGCTCCAACTGATATGCGACAAGTAGAACATTCTATCCAGTATACATCCATCAAATATAATCTGCATTTCTTATATGAACTTATTGATTGGCTCAAATATTTTAATTAATATTATATATTTATATTATAGTAGCATATTCCCGGCAATGGAATATTTTAAAAAAAAAAGATTCATCAAAAAAATAAAATAATGAGTTAATCATCATCACTTCCAAAGGGAGTGTTTCATTTGGACTGGTTCATAGCATCATGTGTATGGTATGATATATTGCTTCTTTTTTAAACTTTTTGTTTTGGTCAAGTCTTTTTTTTAACCATTTTTTATTTAACTTCATTTAAATAAACAAAATAATTTTACTAAAAAGTAGATCAAATAAAAATCACGACGGCACTTACAACTAAATGCGACGGACTTGTTCCTTTCTTTCTACCAAATCAACATGACCATACCGCGTGTAATTAATTAATACACCAAACATTTTTACTAAAAATACTGGACTATACACATAGAAAACAACAAATATGGAGATGATGAGAATAGGTCACAAGCTGGACTTCATCTTCTGAGTTTAATTTGGTACAACAATTTAAAAACCTCAACTATATTCCATTGGCACTGGTCCTGGTCCTATACGACATTTACTCTTTAAGCCTACTAGTGAATGTATGCATGGAATAATGAGGCATGAGCAGACTAAGTCGTCATCCAGTGCCCAAAACAAGTAATTTGTTTGAAGAAAAAGAATCTTACGTAAAGGTAGCTTAAATTGCCATAAAGCCCTATCGAAATTTCTAGAACCAATGTATTTATAAGTAATTTTTAAAAATACCGTATTTTTTCTTTCCTTTCTGAAATACAGTATTCTTTTTTACGCAAAAATAAAGTACTCTTGAAAACACGTCACCGTTAGATTGGACCTTATGCTATTTTTTTTTAAGGGGGAAAACTACCTTATGCTCTTTTACAAGACAAGATATGCCTCTTAATTTAATTTTGGTTTCTTGAAAAACATCCATCATCGTAACTCGCAGGCCTGGCCTTGGGGAGTGCAAGGTGCTCAACCATGCCAGGCCTCCAAATGCTACGGGCCTCAAACAAAAAATTAAGTCTAATACTCACGCCCCACTTAAATAAAAAATATATGCTATATCATTTTCTTTCTTCAGTACACGTTTGAGTTTTATTTTATACTCTAGTTCTCCTTTTTGTACATAAATTTGATCCTATCAAACCACCCATAATTTGTATAATCACTTAATCAGTCAATTTGGAAAGCTATTTCATTGAAAGAATCATAACAATCATTTTTTTCTTCGCATAAACCATTCGTTTTACCCTTTTCCACAACAGAGGAGTGACAAATCTAAACAACACCGTTAGATAAATTTCAACTCTTTCACTTAATTTTTTTTAATTCCTTTCATATTTAGAAGTTCTTCTCATTCTGATTTTTTTTAATGAAGTTTAGCTACACAAAAAAATTACGTTTTATTTTACTAGGAACTTATTTTAAAAAGAGAGTCGAACCTCCTATTTCACAGGAACGGTCCTGGTAACTCGTAAGATTGCCATTATTGGTTCTCCATATATTAGAAATTCCAATAACAATGTTCAAAAAAAAGAAGAAGAAATTGCAATAAAAATGTGCCCAAAAGAAAGAAAGAAGAAATTGCAATAAAAATGTGCCCAAAAGAAAGAAAGAAGAAATTGCAATAAAAATGAATTCAATTACCCATACAAATTTATTACCGTAAAAAAAGTGATTTTGCTATAAATAATAGAGGATGTTCATATAAAGATCTATAAAAATAAGGTATGCTAACACAAGTGTTCTTATGACACTTGTTAGTGTTCTTATGACACTTGTTAAAGATTTAAAAAAGAAAATAATTATTAAATTTTGTATGAAAAAAGTTGCATTTTAATCTTTTAATAAGTTGAATTACACAATTTCTAAAATAAAATTGCCACTATAAAATTCTTATCAAGGGACTTTGTCCCCATAAGCAAGTGTTCACATATTTGATGTTTTAGTCTTGTGTGCCTTGGTTAGGAGAGAAAAACTTATTTTGTGTGTGTCCTTTTTCCATAGATAAAGAGAAAAAAAAACTCATCCTATGTGCTTTTATCCGACGAATATTAATCAGAACCAATGGAAAATAATATACTCTGTATTTAGGGGTGGGAATAAGTTAGGTCGAGTTAGGCTTTGTAAGACCTGGGTTTGGCCTGCCAAATATTTTGAAGGCCTAAGTCTGGCCTGCGACCTGTCATAGGCTTACTTTTTAGGCCTGAGTCTGGCCTTCTGAAAGCCTGATACGACTTGTTAACCTGTTTAAAAGCCTATTTTATATGAACATCTTTAAATGAGCAATGTGATTTAAGTTTAAATAGACTAGCGAACTAATATATCAGTTAAATTAAACTCTCTTTTGACAATCAGGATAAGTTTTTAGGGAATTTGACTATAAATTGTATCATATTTCAAATCTAGTTTATAATAATAAATTTAGATATGAAAAAAATTAACGTATACCAATAAGTTTAAATTACTGAAAAAGTTAATAAATTTTTATTTTAATTCAAAGTACAAAATATAATATAATAATAAATAATATTATTCATATTTACTTAAATAGGCCTAAGAGACTTTTTGAATGGCCTATAGCCTGACCTTTTAAACTAAATAACCTTCTAAAAAAGTTTAGGCCTTCTCTGTTTAACAAAAAGTCTGGTCTAGCGTAGGCTAGGCCCCTGTAGGCCTGACCTATCTCATCCCTATTTGTATCTAATAATTGCATCAAAATCCAAACAAAAAGATCTTTAAATTGTTTTTTCTTTTTATCTTATAATTATAATAATAATAATAATCATTCTTCTTGTTTTAATGTAAAAAGCAAAGATCCAGTAAGTAGCTCCCTTCCTCGGTTGTTGCCCATGAAGCATAAGAAAATTATGTTGGCAATATCTGAACCTATAACCGCGTCTGCTGTCTTGTCTTTACTTCACCTTCCCCACACGCTGACACGATTACGTTCTCACCTCAAACAAGACTTAACTATCTTCAAATGTTCCACTTCTATAAAAACCCCTCAACCCCCAACACTCCAAACTAGAAAGAATCACACACAAACTCAACTTAAAACCTCAGCAAACACATTAATTAATCACACACAAATAAACCCTTCAATAATGTCTAAACCTAGAAACTTCTTTTTCTTCAAACCATCACCACCCAAATCACCATCACCATCTCCACAAAACAAAACATTCTCAGACGCAATAGTTGATGAAAACATAGAAACCGCACGTTCCCTCATAACCAAATGGAACACTGTCTCCACTTTTTCTAACCATTCTAATTCTCTTTTCACCAACACTCGTCAAGAAGCCAAACACTATCTTAAAGCCGTCAAGAGTCTACAATCTGCTATGTTGTACCTCGTCGCACGTGATTCCACCTCCAAAAAACTCGTTGAAGCTCAATCCTTAATGCAACTCGCCATAAAGAAACTCGAAACTGAATTTTACCGAATATTATCACAGAACAGAGACCGATTCGACTCTGAATCGATCTCTGTTCGTTCTTCCACTGATCGTCGGAGCAGTTCCTCTGACGAGGAATTCTCCGATGACGACTCATCACTCGCAGCAGACTCAGTATCCATGTCTGCTGTTGCTGATTTGAAAGCTATTGCAGAATGCATGATTTTCACCGGTTACAGTAAAGAATGTGTGAATATTTACTTAATCGTGAGAAAATCTATTATGGATGAAGCTTTGTACAATCTCGGAGTTGAGAATCTGAGTTTTTCTCAAATTCAGAAAATGGATTGGGAAATGGTTGAGTATAAAATCAAGTGCTGGTTAAACGCCGTCAAAGTCGCTGTTAATACTCTCTTTCACGGCGAGAGAATACTCTGCAATTATATTTTCGATTCGCCGGAGAAGAACAACATCGGCGAATCGTGTTTCGCTGATATTTGCAGAGACAGTGCAATGATGCTGTTTACATTCCCGGAAAACGTGGCAAAATGCAAGAAAACTCCGGAGAAAATGTTCAGAACGCTTGATTTATACGAAGCGATTTCAGAGAATTGGAATCAAATTGAATCAATTTTTTCATCGGAATCAAATTCACCGATCAGATCGCAATTCATCGCTTCACAGGTGAGACTCGGTGAAACTGTTAGAACAATGTTAACTGATTTTGAAACGGCGATTCAGAAGGAATCTTCGAAGATTCCGGTACCAGGCGGAGGAATCCATCCTCTCACTCGTTATGTGATGAACTACATCGCACTTCTCGCCGATTACAGCGAAGCAATCGGCGATATAGTTTCCGATTGGCCACAAACTCCGGTACCGGAATCTTATTACAAAAGTCCAATTTCCGACGAGGATAATCCACCGTCGGAGATAGCGAAACGGTTATCGTGGTTGATTCTGGTGGTTCTCTGCAAACTCGACGGAAAAGCTGAGTTTTACAAAGACGTTGCACTTTCGTACCTTTTTCTTGCGAATAACATGCAATACGTCGTCGTGAAGGTTCGTAAATCGAATCTAAGGTTTATTCTCGGCGAGGATTGGTTATTGAAGCACGAAATGAAGGTTAAAGAGTATGTTACGAAATACGAACGCATGGCGTGGAGTAAGGTTCTATCCTCGATTCCGGAGAATCCAACGGTCGAGAAAGCAAGAGAAATTTTTCAGAGTTTCAATGTGGAATTCGATGAAGCGTTTAGAATGCAATATTTGTGGGTTGTACCCGACCCGGAACTGCGTAATGAAATTAAAGAGTCGTTGATATCGAAGATTGTTTTTACGTATAGGGAATTTTATGTGAGGTTTCGGGTCGGGTTGGATTCGGTGATAAGATATTCGCCCGAAGATTTGAGGGAGTATCTATCCGAAATTTTGTGTGGACCCGATCGGTTCAAAGATTCTTGAAGTTGGAATACCTGGCGGCAATAATGGGGCCCACTTTGTGATTTGTTTTTTAAGTATTTTTGGTTTACGGTGAAGACAAGAAAATGGGGCAAATATCCAACGACAAGAACAAAGATTTATCAATATGCTGTTTCTTGGTTGTGTACAGTGGTAACTTGGATGCATATGTATTTGGTAGGAATCAACGTAAGTATACAGATTTAGAACTAGATCATTGATGGATACCACATATAGCCTATAGGAGTAGGAGAATGATAATTAATATTTCTATAGTATTATAATATACGGTAGTTATGTTCCTTAATTTTATTGCAATTACCATAATATATCATTCATTTTCACTTTTTTTTTTTTATATTACAAGTTTTATTTTATGGTTTAACGAAAGAGTGCTGCTATTAATTGCAAGAAAATTTCTTTGCGAATATCACAGGTCTAAAATCAGCCAACACATTACGTAGTTTGTGTAAAAAAAAATCACAACACTATATGCATCCTCTCGTTTCTAAGATATTAAATGTTTACGTGTTGTGATTTGATGTTATAATCAATTTTGATGTACTAGTTTGCAAAGTGAATGAATTACAAGTTTCATGTCCATTCTCATGCACGTATTGCACAAAAGATTTTTGTTTAGGTTTCTTTTTCATTTGATTAAATGTAATAATGTTGAATTGAATTGAATTGTCAAATACAGATAAAAAGAGGATGCAAGTTAAGACTTATTAGCTATTTTACTTGTATTCGTGAGGTTTACTAGCAATAAATGTGGATCCTTTTCATCAACGGTCTCCTTCTGGTCATTCTTTGAAGCAGATTGGTCAGGGTTCTGACGCAAAAAGAGAAGTGCAGGGTGACACTTTTGAGGTTTCTCACTCTTGTGGATCCTTAAAAGGGAAATAGATTTTGCAAGACCCAATTACTTGTGCACATGTGGAGGCTAGAGGTAGGGGAGTTGACTACAGGAAAGAGGAAATTAATGTTTGCATCAGGTATGAGGGGGACATGTGGGAGGGTTCCTCGGTTGGTGTGAATGTCAAAAAGGGAGTGGTCTCCCACGCGCTTGTGAGGTCAACAATGGGGCCCCCTTGCATTTCTGTGGCCCAGCTGGACCCGGGTTGTGGGTCTTCCAATTCTTATGGGCCTTCTGTTAGTAAAGCCCATTTTTCTGGGGAGGTCCAGCCTTCGTGCAGTGTAATTCGGGGGGTGTAGAATCATTTTGTGGATCCTTTTTCGCCAATTTTTTCTGGTGATCAAGCTGAAGGCAGTACGGTGGTTTTGCAGGAGGTTCACCATAGAAATGTTGCTGGTCCTTTTATTCTTTTGTGCCAAGGGAGAGAAGGGGTGCCGATTAACCATCACATTAGATTTCTTTCAAATGAGTCCGATATTTCGGAATTTAGTGACTCTATTGAGAAGTTGGTGGTGATGACCAAAAGGTGTTGAAGTTGAGACAAAGGAATAGAAACAAGAAAAAGTCCTTGTTTTTGGCTAAGAGACATTTGGGGGTGGATTTAGAAGCTCAATTAGGAGGGAGTCCTAAACGATGGAAAGAAGACAAAAGAAAATATAAGGTTTGTTCGTCTCATAGGAGAACGGTGTCCCATCTGGTGGGAAGGGAGGAGGATGACATTGGTAGGGGAGGTGGACAAGCACGGTCTTGGGATACTAGAGGTTATTATGGTTCCGGTATCAGGTTTGTTTTTGGTAATAATGGTGAGGCGAGCGAAGACTCTCGTTTGCGCAAAGAGCATGGTAGAGGGAAGCAACTCAAAGTGCTAGCAGCCAAGAAAGTTCTTGTTACTCAAAAGGAGGCGGGGGTTTCTTTTACGATGAAGGAAGGTGGCATTATTGACAAGCTTGTCGACCTTGAAGATAAGGCAGTGAAGGCTAAGACTAGTAGGAAGGTTAATGGGGTGGTTTTATGATTGTTTCAACTTTTAATGTGCGGGGGGTTAGGTGGAAGAATTAAGAAGAATAAGATTCGAGAACTTGTGAGGCAAAATAACATTGATTTTTTGACGTTACAAGAGACGAAGTTAGAAGAGGTAACTCCTTCTTTATGCTTTTCTATTTGGGGGAGTGAAGATTTTGATTGGGTATTTAGACCTTCAGAAGGTAGTAGTGGTGGTATTATCTCTAGTTGGAGGAAATCTTGTGCGAGTTTGGTGTCGTCCTTTCAAGGGGAAGGTTATGTGGGGGGCTATTTTGGAATGGAGGGTTGAGAAGGTTAAATGTATTATTATTAATGTTTATTCCAAATGTGATTTACCGGCAAAGAGACGCTTATGGGAGAACCTTATAAGGGAGCAGAATGACAGAGGAGGTGGAGCTTGGTGTATTCTTGGTGATTTCAATGTGGTGAGGAGAAGAGATGAAAGGAGAGGGGTTAATGTGGGGGCTACTTCGACGCAAGTTTTGGAGATGTTCTTGTATAATTCCTTCTTGGGGGAAATGGAGTTGGAGGATCTAAATGTTTTGGGTCGTCGCTTTACTTGGTACCATCCTAATGGGAGATCAATGAGTAGGATTGATAGAATGCTTGTATTGGAGGAGTGGGGTCACGTGTGGGGGGAGTATGCTCTTTGGGTGTTGCCGAGAGATGTTTATGATCATTGTCCCTTGGTGCTTAAAAATGGAGGGTGGAATTGGGGGCCAACACCATTTCGCTTTAACAACTTTTGGCTCCAAAATAGGGACTTTAAAGGGGTGGTAGAGGAGGCTTGGAGGAATCAAAATGTATCCGGTTGGATGAGTTTTGTTTTAAAAGAAAAATTGAAGTGTCTTAAAGTCACTCTTAAGGAGTGGAGTAAGGGGGAGTATGGTGGTATGGAAGAAAGGTTGGTAAGGTTAGTGGAGGACATCAAGAATCTTGATGAAAAAGGGGAGGAAGGTACGTTAACGGAGAGGGAAGTAGGCCTTCGGAAGGAGATGTTTAAAGAGTTATGGAGGCTTCTTAAGGCTAAGGATGCCTTGTTAGTTCAAAGGTCGAGATCGCGGTGGCTTAAAGAGGGTGATGCTAATTCCAAGTTTTTTCATAAATGCATTAACTTGAGAAAAAAATAGGAACTCGATCAAGGCCCTTAAGGAGAATGATGGGTGAACCGTAACTTATTTGAGGGGTTCGCTTTTGGTGATAGTGGAATGGTGGTGTCTCATTTGCAATATGCCGATGATACTTTGTGTATTGGTAAGCCAATGGTTGATAATCTTTGGGCTATCAAGTCTCTTCTTAAAGGCTTTGAGATGGTCTCCGGCCTCAAGATTAATTTTTTTAAGAGCTCGTTGATAGGTGTTAATGTGGCTAATGAATTTATGGAGATGGCTTGTAATTTTTTGAATTGTAGCCAAGGGACAATCCCTTTTAAGTATTTGGGTCTTCCGGTGGGTGCTAATTTGCGTGGTATGTCTACGTGGGAGCCGTTGGTGGAGAATCTTAGTGGAAAATTGAATTCGTGGTTTCATAAGTATATTAGTTTTGGAGGTAGAATTGTTCTTTTGAATTCGGTTCTTAATGCTATTCCAATTTTTTATTTGTCCTTCTTGAAGCTACCGGTTCAAGTTTGGAGGAGGCTAGTGAGTATTTAATGGGAATTTTTGTGGGGTGGAGTGGGAGGTGGCAAGAAGATTAGTTGGGTGAAATGGGAGACGGTGTGTCAAACCAAATCTAATGGGGGGTTGGGGGTGAAAGATATCCGGGTGATGAATATTAACCTCTTAGCTAAGTGGCGGTGGAGGTTGCTAGATGGGGATATGGCTCTTTGGAAAGATGTTTTGAAGGCTAAATATGGTCTCTATGTGGGGAGTTTGTTGGTGGGAGGTTTGATTGGGGATTTGAGATTGGCATCTTATTGGTGGAAGGAGATCCTTAAGCTTGGAGATTTTGGTGAGCTTAACTGGTTTAATTCGGAAGTGGAACGAAGGGTGGGTAATGGGTTATCATCTAGCTTTTGAAACGATAAGTGGTGTGGGGATAGGTGTTTCCGGACAAAGTATCCAAGACTTTATTTGATTTCGACATAAAGGGAGGCGTTGGTGGGGGAGGTGTCAGATATAGGTACGGTTTGGAATTTCACTTGGAGAAGGCATCTTTTTATGTGGGAAGAGGAGGTTCTTGTCAAATCAAGCCGATGTGTGGAGGTGGAAATTAGAGGAGACCGGGGTGTTTACGGTGAAATCGGCATATATGAGGTTGGAGGGTGTTGTTCTTGGTGAGGTGTTGTGGGGGGAGGAAGAGAAAGGGGTCTTTGCAAAGTTGTGGAAGATACCGGCGCCTTCGAAGGTGGCGGCTTTTGCTTGGAAGGTTCTTCTTAATCGTGCTCCGACCAAAGCTAACCTTGCCTTGAGAAATGTGTTAGCCCCGGATGTGCCCTTATTGTGTGTTTTTTGTAATAGAAGGGAAGAAAATGCTCTCCACCTTTTTCTTCATTGTGATGTGGCTAGTGTGGTGTGGTATAAGTTGATGTGGTGGTTAGACCGCATTTTTATTATTCCTCTGAATCTCTTCATCCTTTGGGAGTGTTGGTATAGGGGGAAAGCAATAAGAATGTGAGGAAGGGCTTGGGGTTGATTTGGTTGGCGACCGTTTGGGTCTTGTGGAAAGCCCGGAATGACAAAATTTTTAATGATGTAAAGTTTAAGTTGATAAGATGGTGGAGGATGCTAAAGTTTTGACTTGGAGGTGGATGTTGAGTAGGATGCATATTCTGGTATGTCTATTTTTTAATGGTGTTGGAATCCTCAATGGTGCCTTCAGAGGGTTTGTATTCGGTCGTAACCTTGCAAGTTGGGGGTTATTTGTGTTGGTGTTTCGGCTGGCAGCATCATGTTTGTTTGGCTTCTGGTTTCTTTCCTGTATTCGGCTGCTATAGGTGTGAGGCTGTTGTCATAATTTTCCCAGGGACGTGTTTTTGCTCTTTTGGTGTTTGACTCGGCAATGATAGTGAGGCAGGGGTATGCATGCGGTGTTGTCGCATGTATATGCCGGCCTCAAGGTCGGGTTCCTAGTGTTTGGTTTTTTTTTTTTTGGGGTGT
>Ga0228711_1011820_pt1 | contig 10930 bp, 4 predicted proteins | sample MedpolnodulmetaG_2_FD_177996 | JGI IMG/M metagenome (GOLD analysis project Ga0228711, IMG submission 177996) | Root nodule microbial communities from Medicago polymorpha collected in Santa Monica, California, United States - brown nodules | ecosystem: Host-associated > Plants > Roots > Nodule...
AAATAATAAGTGACAATTGTTTCTTTGAATAAAAGTTCACCTTTATTTTATGTTCTTCTTCTTCTTCTTCTCTTCTATGTCTACAATGAACGTTAGTGAGTAGACTCTTCTTGTCTTGGGATTGTTGGATAAGTCTAATGACATAATCCTAATCAAACCAAGCCATAAACCCTAATTTTATATAAATCTACTTTCTAATCTAATTTCACTGTTTTTATAATGAATTAACAAATACCAAACTCATAATGCGACCGCGGAGGGTTAATATTTGTTAGTTCATCATCACAAATATCAATTCATAATGCGACAGGGATGCTTTGATATTGGAACAAGTGAAATTAGACAATGGTTGCGAAACATGAGAATAGTCTAGGAAACCTTGAGACATATAAAGTTTCGTTTTTCAAGAATTTTAATAGCAATCAACCATGAGAATAGGCGTGGTTGCTAGAGGAACACATTCACTGACTTCGAAAGAAGCTTTGATACGCTTAAGAGAAATTTGTCTTTAGAAAGTAGGTCGAATATAAAGTTTAGGTTTATGGTTTGTTTGTGAAGGGTTTATTATTATGATGAACCAATAATCCCAAGACGCTTTTTATTATTATTCTTTTAAACCGTTAAAAATCCAATCTTTACAACTGAACTTTCTTCTAATCATCTTCTAAAAGTTAATTAAGTTGAACAACTCCCTGTTAGAACGATACTCTCTTTTTACTAATTCAGTAAAACCATGCACTTGCGGTTTTACTCATCAACTATCTCCATCTTTCCTCTCCCAAAATCATCAATTTAAAACCTACAAAACAAAAATTCCAAAATTTAGAATCCTTAGGATAACAAAATTTCATGCTTAGTATAACAAACTTGTATCTCCCATTAACTTTACTAAATCCACACGGAACTGTTACATGAAAAGGGTAAGATGGCTGAATCATAAATCCATGTCTCCACCAAGAATTCAATAATCAATTTCTCAAATTTGTCATGATCTGTGGCAATAACTTTGGCCAACATTGCTTTTAATGACATCCACCTTACCATGTTTGACAGTTTGAGTCTAATTTCATTTCATGGCATGTGTATATATAATCACATTTCAGACCTCTAAGAACTCTTCAAAGTTTTTTCTTGACAAAAAGAACTCTTCAAAGTTTTTAGCTATAACTCCTAGTAATCTTGTTCAATTTTCCATCGATAAACTAAAACCAAATAATTCCTCACATAACTTGTGCTAAAATTTTGTAGGCAAAACCAATAATATTTAGCCACCTCATCAACCATCCAATAAAACGTCACCCTAAAAACAAAACCCAAACCTCATAATCCTATCAAAATGCATTTTCTACATTTTTGAAAAGTCTTGCATTCATGTACTCAATATGCATCAATGATCGTTGAATTCAGATCAAACAATTCATAAATCATATAAATTTTGATTTTTTTTCTAAAACTGAAGATACCAAAGTTAGTCGAAATGATAAATAAACACCACGCATGAATAAACTATCAAATTCTAGCATCGGGATTCGAATCCCAAACCAACGCCCCAGGTCGCTGAAATTGCCAAAACAACCAACCATGGGACCTACTTTTAGAGGGTAGGTTAATTGTCATTGGTGTTTTGAGAAATTTTCAAGTATTAGTCTATCGTGTACCGTAAAGCTTGCCTAAAATTTTCAAGTATTAGCCTATCGTGTACCGTAAACAACCAACCATGGGACCTACTTATTTTCTTTTTAGATATATGAACTTGTGGAGTGGACATTGGTTGCTTTGAATAGGGAAGGTGTTGGAGAAGGATGGAAAGGTTTTGTCTATGCATTGCAAGGAATTTATGATGATGGAAGTGGATTGAAGAATGTAAGAAGTTTGAATGGATTTGATGATGGAAATTCATTGACTAATTTCTTATGGTGGACTCATATCAGAAGTGATAAAGAGTAGGGATTTACTAATTGGTAATGCTTTCAAATCATATATCTAATAAGAAAATAAGTTATACGACTATAATAATTCCTGCATTGTATTGTAGATATTTCTGTTTGTTAACAATTTCTATGTAAATAAAGTGTGTTGTGTGGACTTGTGAATTTACTAACTGTAGCTCCTATTTCTTCACTTCATATTTGCTTTATATGTTTTTGGTATTTTCATTTCTAAAAGTAACCTCTAAAGTTTGAAGGTTAAAAGAAAATGACTATTTGAATTCTCTTTGTAGTGTATAATGATTTTAGTAACCTGTTAAGGGAAGTTTAACTAAGCTATACATTTTCACAAATTATTGAATATTTGAGAAACTGTCTACATGTTAATGGTTTTGTTGAATAAGAAGGAAAGTTCTCGTGAGCTTAACTCAGTTGGTAGAAACAATGTATAATATATGCAAGGTTCGGGGTTTAATCCCCGACCACAAAAAAAAAAAGGAATGAACACATATTAAAGTTTAAGGGAAGTAAAAAATATAACTCAATGTGCCAGATAGCTAGGTACTTGAAGGATATCATATTAATAAAAATAAATAAAACCTCTAAATCATAGATCATAAAACTTTATGTGTACACAATACTATGAGTCAAAAAAATGTGTATACAATATAAAACAAAGGTTTGAATATGGTTTTAATCTCATAAATTTATCCTTTTTTACTTCTAGTCTCTATAAAATTTCTATATATATATTTTTTTTAAATTCTAGTCTTTGCAAATATACCATATTTTAAATTCTAGTCTTGTCATTAATATAAATTTTGAAATAATTATTACACATGTGGTCAAGTTATTCGTGATAAAAATATGAAAATAGAGTTTTAAACATGGGGTAGGTTGCCTTCCATTCAAAGTTTAAAATGATTATCATACACCGAAAGATTTTTCATTGCTAGAAATTCAATATTTTTATTAAACATTGATTAAGTTGTTGATACAAATTTTAAAACAATATTATACATAGTTTAAAATAATATTATACACGAGACAAATTGTACCTGATAAAAATTTAAAAATAACTGTAAAACATGAGATAAGTTGTCTCAGATATAAATTTTAAAATAAGTATGATACATTAGAAGAGTCGTCATTAGTAAAAATCCAGCAATATTTATTATACACGGAATAATTTATAGCACAACAACATTTTCATCCTACGACAACGACAAAAAACTGTTGGGAAAACTGAAATAACCGTTTCAGTTGGCTACCAGAACGGTTTTCTTATCGTGGCAAACTGAGGCGTTGTCTTATCATTTCAGAACGCTTTTTTCCGCAAACTGCAATGGCAAAGTTAAAACCGTAGTCTTAAATAACCTTTTCAGAACAGTTTTAGTATTTAACAACATCAACGGTTATTGGCCGTCACCATAGAAAAACCGTTGCAATATGACCAATTTTAGAACGGTTTGTTTGTCCCTACCCCGACAATTTTGCACCGTTGTTATTTGTCAAACCGTTCTCTTAGGCACAATTTTAAATTACTCATTGTAAGCTGCCACAATGCTTTTGCACCGTTTTGAATAAATTAGTTTTTTTTTTAAAGAAGGTGTATTCAGTCATTATTATTTCACTTCACTAATTCTCAATTTTCTTACTTTGTTCTTGTCAAAAAAATAAAAAATAAACATTATATGATTTAGAGAACAATCGTTTCAGTGAAATAACATAACAACATCAAATACTTCTTAATAATATATCATCCACAAAAATATATCAAAAATAACATTACTCAAAAGAAAGTATTCGGATCTTTAATATATACTTTGAGACATAATGTCAATTATCATTTTCATAATCTAAATAACATATTCAAAATAATCATCAACATCTATAAAAAAAAACACTTAAACAACCCAAAAAAAATGTAAATATCAACATCTGCCTTCATCTCTTATATTTCCAAATCTTGAAATTCTTTATCAATATCATCATTATTCATTCATCTGCAAAATAAAATAAATATGTTCAATAAGTATCATGTGCAAATAATAGTGTCTTCATGGACCAATTGAAAATATATATGCTAAACATTGATGTAGTAATTTCAAAGTCACTTCCTTCCGAAGAGACACAACAACAGAGTGAGAGTATACTAAACTATTATATTTGAGACATTTGTTATGCTTCATTTCATATGGTAACTAGTAGGACACCCATGCGCGAACACACGGTTGCGCTCTGTTTTGGAATAAGACATAACGTGTTCAATTTAACTCAATTTAACACCCTTACAACTTAACTTATCATTGTCAATCATGTATAAGTCAACATAAGTATCAATCCTTCACTATTACGAGTTCTTATTCAATTTTTATACATAAGTGAGCGATGTAGAAGAGTGCAGAACAACACGGGATTATACCTTTTTTATTGTTGAAACTTGTAACTTTGGATAATCCACTAAAGACTCTTCTATAAGAATAATAACCCAAATTGAAGAAACTCAGATTAACAAACATCATAACCTTGTAGAAGAAATTTCATTCACTTATCTGAACCTATCATTTGATGGTAACAAAAATATAACTTTGATATATCAACTTGAAGATTAGTTACCTTGTTTATGTATTCACTCTGGTAGTTCTTACAGAAGAAAGATGGGTGAAGTCTGCACAAAAACCATAAAGGTCACTGTGTTATGAAATTCAAATTTTGAATGAAAATGATTCCCAACCAATTTTTTGAGATTGATTCTCAACCAAAAAGCCAACAAAGTGGTTACTTTTATTTTAGTTTACACTGAAACAACCAGAAAACAAACTTATTCAATTAAATATCGAGTTTCAACCTTAACGAAGTTGATACCCGTACTATACTTTTTAAGCTGATTTGAAAAAGTATAGTACGGGTATCAACTTCGTTAAGAATGAAACTCGATGTTTAATGGAATAAACTTTTGACTTGGAAGATTGGACTGAATTGGAAAGGGAAAAGGAAAAAAAATGGCCTTCAGAGCAACAATTTCAGAACAATTTAGTCAAATCGAATAGGCAAGAAAAGCATACCTAACAAATGATTTCGCCAATCAATCACTGTAAACAATAGTGGTACCTACATCAGTTAGTACAAACAGTGTCGCCTTCGTGAGTATCGAAGATAGAAACAAAAGCGAGTTTGATTGAACAAGGGTTCTTGATTCTTGAAGGGATTCTTGGAGTTAAGGATGGTTCCTACAACATTAATCATATTACTCGTCATTCCTTCACGCCTCAAACCTTACAAAAATAACAATAATAATAACAATAATGGATAAACAAAATCTAGTGAAAAAGAGAAAAATTCAAACATCATCCAAAGATAACTATTCACTCACAAAACAAGATTATTGCTATAGATGCACCTAATGTAGTCCTGACACGTGTGGATCAATAAAAAATATAAAACCCTTGACTTACTATATGTGGTGACCTTTCATGCCAGGCTATCACTTTACATACCTCATTGAATTAGAAATCCACTTTATGGAAAGAAGAAAAAAAACACTAACAGAATCAGGTTTTCAAAAGTAAAGAGCTAATGGCTCAACATAGATTATTTTGATTTGGTGTTTTCTAACTTGAACCCATGAAATAAGATATCTAATCGCGTTCGAGCATTGCATTTAACACATTGATTTCACCAGCCTTTGCATATCAGTAGGGAATATGTATCATTATATAAATCTACCTTGATAATATAAGGTAGTTAAATCAATACAAAACATAAAAGATTTCTGAATTCGGTAAACAAATGCATAATAACTACTCATCATGATTTCATGGCAACAATCTCACCTACCTTTTGCTTCTTTATACTCACTTGCTTGACTTTGTCATCAACCTGCCTCTTTCCTATTTAAAAGTCAAAATAATCCGATGAAATGGCTAATCAACAACTCTAAAAACATCAAATACTACAAAAGAACATAAAAGCTGCAAAAAATAGATGAATTAAAGGTACAATTTTTTTTGCCTGATTTGAAAACAATTCAGTGATAATAAACACGTATCTACTAAAGTCATGACCCATGCATCAATAAGTTTAATAATCAAATAAGGAGATGGTACTACCTGAGAACATGAATGATAGATTTTAAGCCTGCAGTAACTACAAGTGAGAAACTTTCAAACCCAAATGAATATATCCTAAAGGATACAATTCAAGATATGATAAAAGCAAATTAACTTCAAGATAATATCATATATATTAATAGAATTCCTTTGCAATTTGTGCACGATGAATGACCAAGCTTCACATGAAGAATCATTATCACACTTACCTAACACCCATGATGCTCTAAGAGTATAAGTATTAAGATTAAACTAACATGTTAGGACAATGGTATTGCCTATTGAAGAACCTGCACACTTAGAAAGACAAATAGGTCTACTTTTGGACACAATAGGCATTTTAGTGAAGGGTCCCACAATGTGGTAACTAATCCATTTAAGAACCATATAACCACCAAACTTACACAACAACCTCTCCACTCCAAACATATTCCTTGCAATATTATTACTTAAGAGTATAGGTAAATGAATAAAGAAAATATCATAAATAATGTGATGGAAGTGGAACCTATTTAAATGATATCTTATATGGGATAAAAGCAAGATAACTATCATGAATGACCATTTTCTAAAACTAGTCTTTTTAACAATCGGTTCCTTTATCATATTAATATCTTGAAGAGTGTGTGAAAACACTCAAATATGCAAACATTTATTGTTAACCATGGGTCTTTAATGTCCATTCTAAAGAATTCCTTCACGACATAAGCCGTAGAAAAAAAAATTAACATAGGCAATAAAAGAAATCATTGAAGCAAAGGATATACCTTCATGAATCACGACAAACATTGCTACCTTCGTCAATTGCAACAAGCATCATTGCCGTCACTTTCAGAGTAACAAGAATTTCAGAGATTTATGATTTCTTGGACTAGATAAGGGTTGGTGAGAGGATGCCTAATCAGAGCATAATATTCCACATGAAAAGATGATTGAATTAATAATCGAAACACCTAATTCTAAAACCTTAAGATATTGAAATTTACAAAATATAAATTCAACAAAATTGACAATCGAATAACCAATCCTAATAATTCAAAACTAACAAAATCAAAATCATACAAAATCCAAGAAACAGTACCAGATTATGAGTTTATGCAATAAAAACACCACTAAAAAACACTAGCCACTGAAAAACAAGAAAAAACAAGATTGAATCGAAAAATTAGTGTTATGAATTGGGAGTGGAAGAAGACTTACATGCGAGATAGGGAAGAATAAGAAACTATGAGGATGAGGTTGTTTAATTACGAAAACACTGGCCAGCAAAAGGGTGAGAGTCTCTTAACAGAACAAAGTCAAATAAGAAAGAAAGGGCTTCTGAGATTTTCAAATGGGTTGAAGCATCAGATTGAGGGCTGAGATTCGAATGGTGAGATTGACAAACTGAGGGTTCGAAGTATTCGATTCAAGGTTGAGTTGATGGGTGCTGTACCGAACGAAAAGTAGCAGTAAACGTGCGATTGAGAAAGAGGGATAAGCGTGTGTGAGTTTCTTTTTTTTAAGAGGGGTTTTTTTTCCAGCGAGTGAAAATTTCGCAATAAAGAATAATGGTATATTGATATTTTTAATTAAAAAATATTTAAAAGTTAAACCATCACAGTTATTATTGTTGACAAAAATAACCAATAAAGAACCGTTCTAGTTTCCTATACTACAACGCTTTTGAGTCATTGCAAAATAATTGAAAAAAATTCATACCATACCACTACAAAATTAGATAAGCATTGCCTATGTGACTCTACCAGAACAATTTTTTTACCTTCCAAAATTTAGGCATTGTCGTAGAGTCAAAATGTTGTAGTGTAGCTAATAAAATTAAAAACTAACATTATACACAGGAGAGGTTATTCATAATAAAAAGTTAAAGATAATTATCAAACATGGGTTATTGCTAAAAACAAAAAAAAAACATGGGTTAAGTAGTCACTGAGGCCAATTTTAAAATACTTTTTTTGGATGATTGTTTTTTAGATTAATTATTAATTCATTATACATGGGGAAAATAGTGAAAAATAATAATAAATGTTGTATTGATATTATACAATTATTTTGAGACAGAAAAAACACTAAAAAAGACGATTACGATAAGATGGAGGGAGTATTAAATATAGTTAAGAAAAATCAAACAAGGGTCTGAGTGCATAACTCATCATCGTTGCTATTTACTAAACTAACCTTGATTTACAAGACAAGTTGTCATTTATAAAAAATTTGTTCCTACTAAAATGTTTAAACTATTTAGAATATCACCACCTTAATTAAATTCTACAATGATATTGAACACTTATCGATTAAAATGCATGGGATAAGTAGACATTGAATAAAAATTTGTAGATAACTGAAATGCATAGGAGAAGTGGGCATTGACTAAAATTTAAAAAGTAACGTAAATGTACATGATAAGTTGTCGCTAACTAAACTAACTTTGATAAACCATATTTATAAAAAATTGTTCATGCTAGAACGTTCCTACTATTTATAAAATCACCTCATTTCAATTGTATAATGATATTAAACCCCCATAAACTAAAACGCACGGGATCAGTGAGTATTAACTAAAATCTCATAAATGAATCGAGTACACGGGATAAGTTGTCATTGGCTAAACAAACCTTGATTTTCAGGACAAGTTCTCATTTATAAAAAGTGTCCCTTCTAAAACGTTTAAACTATTTAGAATATCATCACCTCAATTCAATTTTAAAATGAAATTCAACACTTATCAACTAAAATGCATGAGATAGATGAACATTTATTAAAATTTTCATAGATAACTGAAATGTATGGGAGAAGTTGTCGCTGAATAAACTAACTTTGATGAAGGAAACCAATTGTTATTTATAAAAATTTGTTCATTGTAAAACATTTATTTCGTAGATAACTGAAATGTGTGGGAGAAGTTGTCGCTGAATAAACTAACTTTGATGCAGGAAACCAGTTGTTATTTATAAAAATTTGTTCCTGTTAAAACATTTATGCCATTTATAATATCACATCACTTCAATTCTATAGTGATATTGAACCCTCATAAACTAAAATGCATGGGATATGTTAGCATTGACTAAAATTTCATAAATAATCAAATACATGAGTTAAATTGTCATTGACTAAACTAACCTTGATTTATAGGACGGGTTGTCATTTATAAAAAAACTTGTTCATACTAAAACGTTTAAACTATTTAGAATATCATCACCTCAATTCAATTCTTCAATGATATTGAATACCTATAAACTAAAATGCACAGGATAAGTGATCATTACCTAATTTTTTGTAGATAACTAAAATGCATGGCAGAAATGGACATTGACTAAAATTTTAGATGTAACATAAATGCATGGGATAAGTTGTCATTGACTAAACTATCTTTGATACACAAAACCAGTTGTTATTTATAAAAAAATTGGTCTTGCTAAAATGTTCATGCTATTTATAATATCACATCACTTCAATTCTATAATGACATTGAACTCTCATGAACAAAAATGAACAGGATAATACTGCAATGACTGAAATTTCGGAAATAAATCAAATACCCGTGATAATTTGTCATTGACTAAACTAATGTTGATTTACAGAACACGTTGTCATTTATAAAAATTGTTCCTGCTTTAACGTGTGAACTATTTAGAATATCATCGCCTTAATTCAATTCTACAATGTTATTGAACACTTATGAACTAAAATGCACGAGATATGTGAACATTGAATAAAATTATAGATAGCTGAAATGCATAGGAGAAGTTGACATTGACTAAAATTTCAAAAGTAACGTAAATGCATAGGATAACTAACTTTGTTTACACAATATTTATAAAAAATTGTTCCTGCTAAAACACTCATGCTATTTATAATGACACCCCAGCAATTTCATTGACGTTCAAATGAGAACCAGAATAGCTTAATTGTTCTTCCATGGCAAAATCACAATCAGCCAAACAACAACCAACAATAAAACAGAACTGATTTATAGTACAAAAGCTAGTCTATATCAGAGAAAAGCCAGAAATCCAATTGAACCAGGAGAAACCTTAACAAACCTCACAATCGGAACTAGAAACAAACAGGCAAAATTGAAACGACCTAGAAACTCACCTTGAGAAAACCTAGAATCGAATCAAAGGACCAAATTTGTACCAGATTGGAAGGCTAAGCAACCGTGAAAGCAAGGCAAGTTGCGGCGGAGCATGGGCCAAAAGAGGCGACATAAAATCCTCTGCTACAGGCGACGATGGAAAACCCCCAAGCTCGGGTTACTGTTCATCAACTTCGCCTCTCTGTTTCTTTCTTTTGTAGTACCTCACAATTTCACATAGGGGTGAGCAAAAAAGTGTCACCTGACCGAAACTCGAAAATACCCGAGTGAAAATATGGTGTTATGGGTAGATCGAAATGGTTGTCAGGTATTCAAATGAGAAAAATTCAGTTAAAGGCGAGTTCAATTGGGTGGGTGCGGTTTAGAAAAATTTTATGCAGCGGTATCCGAACTTGACCGATCCATATCATAATTTTTCTTGAAACTTATACATTCAATGTTTTAAAAGTAGTAAAGTTATGCTTTCAATATAAAATTTATTTTTAATTTCCATTTTAAGTTCTTTAACTTGTGTAAGTAAGAATACCCTTAATCTAAACATTGTTCTTCTTTTGTCTATATACAGCTTGTAGTATTACTGTTTGACATGACGTCTCTTTGCAAAGAACAAGTTACTTTGTCATATATCATTTATTATGGTCAGCAAAAATTATATTAGACCAACTACAATGGTAAAATATATTCAACAACCCTCAACACCCACTTTTTCAATTCCCAACACTCCACATCATTTTCTCTCTCTTAATTCAACACTCATTCAACTTTTACCATCTCCAATAGTTTTTTTCATT